>TARA_R110002124_G_scaffold94347_3_pt1 | contig 27737 bp, 14 predicted proteins | sample TARA_R110002124 | Tara Oceans TARA_R110002124 (sample SAMEA4397445) | marine metagenome | biome: Polar Biome; feature: [SRF] surface water layer (ENVO:00010504); material: water (ENVO:00002006), including particulate matter (ENVO:01000060) such as... | depth 5 m
GGCACTGCGACGCCCGCTGGTCTCGTGGGTGCCTTGGGTCTCCGACGTGCGTCCGCCCCACCGCCCGTGCTCGACGCAGAGCGCTGCGACGACCCGCGCCTCGAACGGTTCGAGGAGAAGGCTGGTGGCGAGCATCCGATCCTGCCAACCGCCTTTCAGGAGATCGCCTTCGAGGGCGACGACCGGGCGGGCGGTGCTGTTGTGCAGCACGAGTTCGCCGACGACGGGGGAGCCTTCGCGTTCGGCGGTGCGGATGCTGGTGGCCTTCCAGTCGAGGCCGGTGACTCTGGGCGAGTCGACCCAGACGGGGAAGATGCTGAGACTGCCATGATGGCTGCCGTGCCCCACATGGAGCTGGGGCAATTGTGTGTTGGGGTGCCTGTTCGTGTGTCCGTTCATGGTGCCTCCGATAGTTAGCGCATTGTTGCGCAAATTCAGAGTATGACACCCCACTGACATTTAGCGCGGATCTGCGATAATTGCGTCATGGAGACCTACCGCGACTCGCACGACCGAGCCCTCACCGACTACCCGCGGCCCTCCGTCGCCGTCGACACCGCCGTAGTCACCGTTCCGCCGGGCGCTTCGCTGAGCGTGCTCCTGGCGCGCACCGGCGACGAATGGCGCCTCCCCGGAACCTTCTTGCACGAGGGGGAGAGGCTCGCGGATGCCGTGCTCCGCTCGCTGCAAATCAAGGCCGGCGTCTCAGGCTTATCGCCCCGCCAACTCCACGTCTTCGACGACCCCGCCCGCGACAATCGCGGCTGGGTGCTCTCGGTCGCGCACCTCGATGTGGTGCCGTGGTCTCGACTCACGATCGACGAGTCTCTCGCCAAGATCGTGCCCGTGACGGATGCTGGCGCACTGCCTTATGGGCACAACGACATCCTCGACCAAGCGGTGGCCACCCTCCGCTCAAGCTACGCGTCGACACCCGACCCGGCCGGCCTGCTGGAGCATCCGTTCACCCTGCGCCAACTGCAGCACCTGCATGAGACGATCGCGGGTGAGCCGCTGATGCGCGACAGCTTTCGTCGCGCGATGGAGCCGCGGCTCGCGGCGACGGGCGAGTTCGCCGCCGGCACCGTGGGGAAGCCGGCGCGGTTGTTCGTCCGAGTTGAGTCGACGTTGAATGGGGTTCCGGGTAGCTAGCCGGAGATGACTCTTGCTTCGACGAGTGATCTCGGCTCTAGGTCGACTGTGCTGTGACCTCAACCAAAGATTGGTTCTTCTTGAGCGAGGTAAATCGCTGCCGCAACTTGGAAGCAAACTTGGGATCTCGGATCAGCACTCCAACTTCGAGGTTCTTGTGAGCCGCAGCTTCACTGAAGTTCGCACTTGTAACTAAAGCCGCCGCAGAATCAACGATGACGACCTTTGAGTGCTGCAATCCATACGATCCGTCTGGGACGTACTTCAGAAAGGATGCACCTTGAAGTCGAGCGCTAAGCGTGGCGATGGTGGGTGCCATCTTCGCGCTGCCGTCGATCACAATAGTTACCGAGACGCCGCGAGCAAGGGCCTTCCACAGTGCCTCGACGAATGGTGAATTTGCTGTTGCCGAAAACGTGGAGACGAAAACGTCCTCTACGGCCCCGTCAATAAGGTGCGAAACCGCTGCCGTCGTGTGGTCGCTGTCTCCGTCGAATGTCGGACCGCTCCACACTGCTCGCGGTGGGTCGGACGACTTGGATGCCGATACGGCAAAGCTTCGTAAGACCGACGCAAGGTTCTCTGCACTCCCCAATTGGGCGAGGGCAGGCTTAAGAAGTGTGTGAGCGGGGTGGGCCAAGTCTGTGAGGGCAGAGCTGGCTAGATCGACTCGACCATCGATCTCCAAAGAGGCCGCGATGCTGGTTGCCTGCGTGGGAGACAACGTCTTGGCGAGTTGAGTAAGCACGTCAGACATCGTCGTTAGCTTTCGAACCTAGAGCGCACCGGCTGCAATAGTCCGTCAACGGCATGTTCCGGCCCCGCGTTTAACGTCAGCACAAAGCGTCTGTCGAGGAAACGGTTTGCTTTCTCGCATGACGTCTCAGATACGAATACGCAGAAGTGGCAGGCCGCCCCGTGCAGGAAGTCCTCTTGGCCGCTCGGCACCCGATGGGCGCAGATGGGGTCAGATGAGCAACGCTCCGCGCGCTTCAACGAATCACGGAAGACTCCCTCAAGCCGGCCGGTTCGAGCTAGGTCGACGAGACCTCCGAGCGTTCCTTCGCTGTCCGGCGATGTCGTGGCGATAAGGATTCCCGCCGCGGCCTCACGCTCGTCGCTTTCTTGCCAGGCGTAGAGCCGTTCAGACAGCGATGCTGATCCGTACCCACTCGACATCGCCATTTCACGAATGAGGAGGTGAGAGATTGTGTGCAGCGCCCAATACCTGGGCGGCGGAAGCCGATCGGCCGCAACCAGTTCGACCGCAGTTTTGCTTTGGCGACGTTTTACGTTGCGCTCGTTTGCGGCCACGTGTGCCGCCCAGACCTTCGACTCAAGTACTTCGTCTTCCCATGCGCGCACGACGTCCTCGTCGAACCGAATGAACACGCCCTCACCGCGATCTTCGGTCGCCGGCACCCATTTGGGTTTGCCCGACTGTGCCAGCGGTGCGATGCGGTTGGGGGCGTCCCCGATGCGGTCAAGCGCGTCGATTCGGGTAAAGCCGACGAATGCGTTGGCCTTCTTTACGCGTTCAACTGCAACCACGTGGGACGTCACGGGCTGCAGCGTCGCTGCCACCTCAACAGGTCGCACGCGGAAGCCCGCTTTACGGTCTTCGACCTCGAATTCCTCGGGATGAACGAGGGTGTCCCACTCTGGCTCCAGAAGATCAAGAGGATCGAAACTTGAGGCGGTAGCCACCGTCTCAGCTTCGGCGACGGCAAGTCCACGCGCAATCAGGATTGCCTGCCAGAGCGCTTCGTCTTCAACTCCATCGAACACCGCGCGAAGCTCTGCAGGGCCAAACTTTCGCCATAAGACGACGTCGTTGAGTTCTTGCACCTCTGCGAATGTTGGGGCTGGCAGTGCGCGAACCATTTCGGCAACATCTGCAGGCGTTGAATTCTTGCGTGCGGGCAGCACCAACACGCTTACGGACGCGGGGAACCATTGGTTTGCAGCACCCAACAGCATCAGGCGAACCTCGGCTTGGCACGGCTCCTTGGCTGAGGCGTAAGTGGGAAGATGCGGATGCCGTCCCCGGCAGCTCGGGAGCATGTCTTCGCCGCCCGCACGGGTGAGTTCCGCGATATTCCGTGAGGCTTCGCATGCGACGCATCGAATGGTCACCTGCGGTCCAAGGTTTGATCGCCATTCCACCATTCGCAGCTCAGGCTTCACGGCTTTTGAACAGGTGCCGAGTCCTTCGTCTGCTCGATGCAGCCATTCCGAATAGGGGAACTCGTCGAGATGCCCATCAATACACGCGATGAGGTATCGCGCTGGAACAGCGAGGCGGTCGCGCGCCTCCATGGTGCCGCGCTTCTGTCCTTTTCTGGGTCGCCCCTTACAATCCTTGTGCTCAAACCGGGCTTTGTCGGGGCGGTTCTTGCTCGTATTTTTGAACACGAATTTCGCGGATTCTGAGATGGGCGCGAGCAAGTCGCATCCAGTGCACCGCAGCCACTGTGGAAACACTCGTGTAGGGATTCCGATAGGAGGGGCACTGTCATGCATCTTTTCCGGGAGCCACGGGGGCTGGCGGAGCTCGGTCACGCTGTTCCCTACTTGGTTTCGAACCGCTGAAAGCAGGCGCGGGACCAAAATAAACTGGGGCCCGCCCTGTTTGGCGTAAGCGAGCTCCCACGCGTCGAGCCCCTGCGGCATGACAGCGATGTGCGGCATGTCGACCGTGGCACCGATACCTGAGGTATAGAGCAGAGAGGTGGGGCGCACGGAGCCAACACGGCTGTAGTTCTTCGACGGTATGGCGTCGAGCTCGTCGAAGGGATCGGCGACAGGCCCTGCAATTCCGGCAGTCTCTTCTTCGGCGACGTCACTCATTTTTTGTCCTTCTTGGGGAACGTCCATTTCGGAGCAGTTGCGGTCAGTGGCTCGGCAAGCTTTCCTGGGAGCGGGGTAACCAAGAGGTTGATCTCCGGTTGTACTTCGCGCATGGAGTTTGCGACCTGAAATAGTCGAGTGTCTTCGTCGGGCGCGACAGTTTCGGGGCTCACCAAGAGCTGAGAGACGATCTGACTCGACATCGATTTCTTCTGGTAAGTGAGGGCGCCATCCCACTTGTCAGACTCATCGGTCCATTTGTCGAGCCTGAGGATTAGCTTGCTTTTTGCCTCTTCAGCGACGCTGTCGTCGCCGCTGGCCACTGCAATGCGTTTGACGAGTCGCTCAACGAGGTCATCAAGAAATGCTCGACGTTGGGTGACGACGCCTGCGCCTTGCTCGGGTGAAAGCGAGGGGGTGCTGCGTTCGTCGGCCGCTCGTGCCGCTGAGACAAGTACGCCCGTCAATCCACGCTCAAGAGCTGCGTCGGAGAACGGCGTTACTGAGAGTGCTTCGACGTGCGCATAGAACGTATCGTGGTAGTGCTCGAACTGTTCGTAGTGCGCCATGTCGCGGGGCCGCGAACGGTTTGCCAGTGTGACGACAAGGCCTGGCTTCGTAGATTCGCGGCCGACACGAGACGACGCCTGAATGTATTCAGCGGTGTTCTTGGGTTGGCCCACGACAAGCATCAAGCCAAGCCGGGGAACGTCAACGCCCACTTGCAGCATCGACGTTGCGAGAACCACGTCGTACGGGAATGTATCGCGGCTCTTGAGTTTTTTGCCGGATGCTTTCGCAAGTTGCGCCAGCTCAGCGTATTTTTGCTTCGCCTGAGTGGTGTCCATCTCTGGTTCGAATGGCACCGCGAGGTTTGTCAGCGTGGCCGAGATATCTGCTGAGGAGATGCGTGAGGTGAGTTCGCCAATTCGCAATCCTCTGGAGCCGCGCCTCGGGTATCCAGATTCCTTGTCGGGGTTGCTGGTGCGGGTAACGATGTCGTCTTCTAAGAACCGCCGCATGCCGGCAAGCTCTCGGGTCGCAGAGAAGTAGTCAACAAGGGTCGCGTAGGGGTCTGCCGCATCACCGTGCTCATCTAGTAGTTTCTGGCCAGCAAGGAGCAGAATCTCACTCACCCGAATTTCGGCGAGTGTGAGACGTGCTCCGTGTGCGCAGATACCAATGTAGCGGCGTCCGGGTTTGTCCGCGGAGACGGCGATTTCTTCTGAGAAGTAGGTGTCAGTGACGGAGAGCACCTGCGGTGGGAAGATTTGCACTTGGCGCCCGTAGAGCTTCCGCACCTGATCCTGTGCGTTCCGCACGGTAGCGGTCGACGCAATCACGAGCGGCTTCACCAGCGCGGCATCGTCACCGTCGCCCATTTCCCAACTCGATAATGTGTCGACTGCGGCTTCAAAGAGGCCGACGGCGGTGCCGAGCGCACCGGTGATGAGGTGCAATTCGTCTTGAATGATGAGGTCTGGCGGTCGTAGCCGGTCGACAGCCTTGACCGAGGCTTTCGGGTAGGTCCGGCCTCCCTCTTTTTTGGCGGCGTGGTCTTGTGCTCCGCACACGGCTGTCGCGGTATCTGGATGCTTGTATCCGTGTCGCTCACACCGTTGCGAAACGTATCCAAAGAGGCTCGCGGCCTCGCCCTCGCGTGCGAGCCGCGCAAACTTGTCGACTGTGGCGAGCAGGAATGTGGGCGGATTTCGGTAGATTTCGTCGTCAACGGTGAGAACGGGCAGGCCATCTCCTGCGCTACCGCCCGGAGAGAACGGGCATTCGGCGAGCTTGTCTCCGCAGTACACGTGGACGCGTTGTGTTGCCTTCACCGCGACGACATCGGCTTTGGGGTTGATCAGTGTTCCGCACCAGGGGCAGCTGCTGAACTGCAGCACAGTGAGACCGTAGGCGGAGTTGCCGTCGTTATTGCGCACATCAGTAATTTGTTGCTCAGCTTCAGCGAAGCGTTTGGGGCTCACGCTGGAGCCAACCCATAGGCCGATACGGAAGGGTTCTTCCCCCCAGGTTGCAGGATCTTCTTGGCGCGCGATTTCTGCCGCACACATCAGGGTGGTTGCTCTCAAGAACTGTTGAGAGGTGAGCAGTCGGAGCGTGTACCTCATCAATACGGCGACGCCGTCGCGGCCGTCAATGACTCCGCTGGGGGTTTCGATGACCCCTTGAAGACGACGGATTCCGAATGTGAACGCTGCTAGTCCTAGGTATGCCTCGGTTTTTCCACCACCGGTGGGGAAGAACAGCAGTTCTGCGCGCGGGATGTCCCCTGAGCGCCTGGGCACCGTGGGATCAACTATAGATGGCAGTTGCATCAGGATGAAGGCAAGTTGGAATGCGCGCCAGGATGCGGCTTTGTCCCCCTCAGCGTCGATCACTTTCGACGCTTGGTCGACGGTGAGACTGCGATCAGCCGCGCGTAGTCCCGCGATCTGTGAGCGGATACGTTGTTCTCGCATCGTTCGGTTCATGAACGCGAATGCTTTTCGTGCCTGCTGGCTCGCGGTCGAGGTTGAGTCTGCGTCGGTGAGCAAGGAGAGACCCGTCCGAAGTCGTTTGAGCGCGTCTTTGCCGTCCATGATGCCGCTGTCAGCGACGGGGTGCAGATGTTCCGGCAGCGCGTCAGCTTCCGTGCGGCGGTCGGTCAGCCAGTGTTCGTAACCATCGAGTAGTGGGGTGAGGTATTCGGCGAGTTGTTCCGGGATGGCATCCATGAGCAGGCGCATGCTCATTTCGGCACCTTTAACAGTCGGCGCGAGCGTTTGGGGCACGTCGGCCATCGGGAGCCATGTTGTGCGCACCGAGGTTGCACGGCGGGAGTCAGGGCGGGGGAGTGTCCATGTTGCGGATGCTGTGCGTCCGACGGCAAATTCAAGACGGTCCCGGTAGAGAAGGTCGAGCTTGGCTACTTCGGCATCGAAGTGGTCGGACTTCTCCATAGCGTCGCGAGTGGGCTGGAAGATGGCGACGTTCTTGGGTGCGGTTACTTCTAGTTCGGTCTGGAAAAGCCATACTCTGGGCGGCAACTCGCGCCCGGTGATCTTGGTGTTCTGCAGAGCGGCTTCTACGACCCGCAGGCCATCGTGATCGAAGACTTCGACGGAGATGGCTACATGTGCATCAACAATTGTTTCGGTATGTGTTTCGCCTGTGCTGACAGCCGAGATGTCGATCGTGCGGGTTTCTACGCAATCGGTGCGGTCGAAATAGGTTTTAGTGAAGCCTTTTTCGTCAGGTTCGCGCCGCGAAGAATACTGGCCCCAGCGCGCGGTGAAGTTCAGTTCATTGATATCGGGCCCGACTTGAAATCGCAGCCCCATGGATGATGGCGCGATGAGTTTTGATTCTGGCCCACGGTCGTCCTCGGTGTCTCCGCTATTGGAGTCTGAGATCGGTTCGTCGGCTTCTTCCGGCACGCCTTGAACTTGATGACTTGCATCGGAGTCGACGACCGAGTCAGCCTCGGAGCCTCTGAAGTCTTCAGGATTGACTATTTCCGCTGCTGCGCTGGTGTCTCGTGAAGCTGGTTGAGGGTCATCGTCGTCGATCGCTACTGGGGCGAGGGCTCCTACTAGGTAGCGGCCACGAGGGGTTCCGTTGACGGTCTCATCAGGCCCACCCCACGGTCCAACCAAGTCTCGTTGCAGTAGCTCAATGAGCTCGTCACGGACCTCAGCGGATGTCACAAGCTCTGCTCTTGCGGCGTCGGGTTCCATCTAGAACATCGCTCCTTCGGGCGCGGACTCGGGGTTGATTTCTACTTGGCTCAAAGGGACCACCTTGCCGTCGTCGGAAACTTCAAGGCCCGCGCACCGATGATTCTCCTCCAGCAATCGGTCTAGGACCTCGACGCGGGCCGCGGGGCTCAGCGTGAAACGCTCCATCTGTCGATAGCTACTGAAGCCGTGCGCGAGTGATAGATCAGACCAGCCATATGCCGCAACCACTTCATTGTCGATTTCAACATGGAGATCACGAATATGCGCAACTTCGAGATCGGCCGTTGCCGTCGGATCATTTACGAGGTTGTACAGCGATGTTATTCCTAGACCTCGTTCAGCCATCATTCTTCGACGTCTTTCATCTAGCGCCTGCCCCAGGCCCCTAAGGTGGGGGGTAATTTCGGGCTTTACTAGCGTCTCAAAAACATCGGACGGCGTATACCGGGTGTCGTTTCTGAGCCCCGACCCGTACTTGATTGCCCATGCTTGATGCAAATTTGAAGACAGGAAGGCAAGATCGCCATAGTCGGACGTGGCGAAGACGGCAAGTGCGCTACTAAACACTTGTCTAGCGTTTACGCGTAGCGGCATCACGACTTTACTCACGACTGAGATCGCGACGACGTGGTCTAACGCCTCTATTGCTTGATATAAACCTGCCGCGCGCTCGGCATGTTGCCACCATCGCTCGGCTCGCGCTTTTCGCATGACGAACGTCCCGTCCGGCTGAGTTCGCTGGCGGTCGGGCTTTACAAGTTGCTCCACTCGCTCGAAAGGTAGCGAGTAGGTCTGAGCTTCTTCCAGAGTCATATTTCTGAAATCGATGACTGACCGGCTCGCGTCGGCTAAAGGGCGTGAATTAAGGTCTTCGCCGTTGAGGTAATCCAATACGACCCTCGCGTTCCTCGGGTCGCTGTGTATCATCTCCGCAGCTTCTTGCTTACTAAGGACGAACCCTGCGCCGAGCGTAATGGAGCCTTGGAAGACCGAGCGAGAAAGCCCTGACAATCGAATGGGCGATCCGTCCACTCTGCCTCGGGGCTCAAGCAGGGCAGAAATAGCACGGACGCTAATACCGTCTGAGACTGCGCGAACATCGCGGCCCGGCGCCTCTAAAGACCCCCAAATAGCGGCGTACTCCAAGTTCGCACCCCGTGACGGCCAATGCGCGCTTTGGATGCTCCTCCGAATTGTCAGTCCGCGGCTAACCACTTGGTCGAGGCCGACTTCACGAGTTGCACCTTGCGCGACTGAATTGGTGGCGATCAGACCCAATTGTCCGCCGCTTACATTCAAAAGCTGGAAAGCGCGCAGGAAGAAGTACGCAACTAAATCTGCACTTCCGCGGGCGCCGTCGGCAAGCACAAATACTAGCCAATCCCTAATATTGGCGCCCATGGCACTTGTTAATTTCTGCCCGCCTAGAAAGGGAGGGTTACCGATCACCGCGTCAAATCCGCCGTTGTCGATAACAACATCAGGAGCTTCAACTACCCAATGCAACGGCTTCCAGCGATCTTCTCCGGTATTTACCGCTGGGGAGAGCGCACGCTTGAAGAGCTCGTCGAGTAGCGTGCGATCGCCCTCGACTCCGTTCTGTGGATACGCCCTATAGAGTGCGTCGGCGAGCATTTCGTAGCGCGATTCAAGCGCGCGACCTCCTCTTCCTCCTTCGAGAAGCCCCGCGGCGATAATCCCATCAGCGATGTCCCGCAGCTTTGCAGTCACCTCTCGCGATTCTTCAAGCAGCTTATTCTTGGCTCGCGTAGAGCGCATCCGGTCTGCATCATCAACTTGTCCGCTAGATAGCTCGCGGCGGAGTCGAGCCGCTTTCTCCAAGTCCCGATCCACATCGAGCTGCAAGAGTTTCGACTGAACGAGCTGACTGTGGCCGGGATCGATATGTTGAGCGCGAAGCTGCCGCTCTGTCGTGATGCCAAGCAGCGAGTTGCCGTGGAAGATGCGGTCATCTACGAAGGAGAACGGCTTACCGGGGTCCATCGAGACTAGCCAGAGCGAGAGCTTGCACATTTCGACAGCCATGCCGTTGATGTCAGCACCGTAGAGGCATCTAGCGACTACCTCGCGGATAGCCCAGCGTTTCGCATCATCGTTTTCGGCAGTACTTAGGCCTTCTTTTGAGCGTGCTTCGATGAGTCGATCGGCTAGGTAGCGAGCCGCTGCAACTAGGAATGCTCCGGAGCCGACAGCTATGTCCGCGACTTTGAGGTTGAGAATTTCGGTAGAACTCTTCAGCACCCACTCATCCCTGTTCTCGGTATCGAGAGGGCCAGGGGCATAAACAAGGGGTTCGAGCGTATGAAGAACAACCTCTTCTGCAAGTGACCGGGGCGTGTAGTGAGTGCCCGTGTTCGCGCGTTGTGGGGACTCGGTCATCACAAGCCCACCGGCAGGAACGACATAAGGGAAGTCGCGAAGGTCATTGCGAATCAGTGCGTGCATCGGAACGAGCTGATCGACGATCTCGGTTTGCCCGAGTAATACGTATCCGAGCCGAGTGCGGGCATCGGCAGCAGCCGTCTCATTGTCGGAGTCGAACGCCTTGGCAATCTGCTTGGACGTCGATGACTTTGAGTTGGGTTGCGTGGCCTTAAGGTGCGCGGCAAGTTTTTCAGCGAACTCGGTTCCGTCGGCAGAGGCGCTTGCCAGCTCGGATAGTTCGGTCAGCCCGATCTCGGGCTCGAAACCGCTCTTACCGTGTAGGCCGACAACCACATCGTCGGTGTACTCCGCTGAATAGCCAAGCAGGCCCTCATAGACATAGCCGATCTGCTCGACGTCGAGGTCGCGGAACGACAGCTGGCGTGCCTCACCTCCAACATGGGCGACCTGAACAGCTTCCAAGACCTTCAACATGACGCGATCTGAAACCTTCAGGCGGAGCTGCCCTTGGTCGTCAACAGAGCGCAGCCATGGGAAGCGAGTGGGGCTGAAAATCGAACCACCGTAGGCGGGCATCCGGGCGTCCTCGAACGTCGCACCAGAGTAAACAGCCCTACTGGTCGCCAGTAAACGGTGCCAAGTCTCCCAACTGTGATCTAGAGATTCCTCGCTATCGTTCTGTGCTTGACGAGTGAGTTCCTCGCGCACCCCGGCGATCGCGTACGAATCGCGGTACATCTGATGTTGTGGCAGAAGACCACGTTCTTCAGCAAAGAGAAGAAAGATGACACGCATAAGAACAGAAACCGACGCTTCGTACACTTCCTTGCTGTCCTTCGGCAAGGGAGACTCGTCACCGACCGCGAGAGCGCGCAAGTGCGAATCTGACATCGCCTGAAGAACGAGTTCCACGGCACGACGAACCTGATCACCCAGAGCTTCCGTAATTGCTTCGGCGCTGGCAACGCTCGCCTCGAACAAGGCAGGAAGGCCCGTGTCAACCACGATGCCAGCGAGCGACTTGAAGCCGGCCAGAGCGAAGAAGGCATCGCGGCTATCGCGCTCCTCGCGCCAAATCAAGGCGTCGAACACCCCGCTCGCGGTCGTGATGCCGGCTTTGGCGGAGACGATTCCCCACCAGCGACCATCGGTCACTAGGCCGATACTGACGCCGGTTTCGCGGAGCAGGGCAGCAGTGCGATCAATCGCGTCAACTGCCCATCCGTCTGTCCCCGACTGTCGAAGATTGTCAGTGGGGTCAACAACCACGACTAGCGCGGTCACTTGCTCCTTTGCGTTGAGCGCGGCCCACGGGCGTACTGTCACGTCGCCGCCAGGAGAGCTCACCGTCAACGCAGGGTCGGGCTCCTCGACGATGTACTCGTCCCACTTCAGTAAATCCCGAAGTACAGACGAGATCCAGCGATCACGCCACCCCAAATCCTCTGAGGCTTGCGCAGCTCGTCGTTGGCTAGTCCACGCTTTCGACCAAAGAGTGTGCTCGTAGACGAAGGTGCTATTGACATCATCAATGGCGTCGAACGGTCGGTCGAGCCCAGAAGGGAACGCGGACTTCAGAGCAGATTTGGAAAGGAAAGGGCCGTCAATATCGACGAGCGTCAGCCATTCCCAAGGATCTTTCATAGCCACGACTACGCTCCTAACCGCTCGGCATCAGCCGGGCTCAACGCGAATACAACTGCCGCAACGAAAGTGTGAGGCTGCAGGTTGGCATAGCGGCGCGACACAGCATCGCGCTCATCTCGCTGTTCCTCGGTGAGAGCTTCCAGCCGACGACGAATGTTCGAGAGATCCTTCTCTCGTTGCTGCTGCTCCTCATGGAACAGCACCTCTTCCAACTCCTTCTTTGCCGCCTCTGCGGTTTCCAGAGTGCTGACAAGCGTTTGTCGGAAACGGGCAAATACCTCGTCAACGCGGGCAAGGTCGGCGGCTTCGCGCTTAACAAGATCTGCTTCGATTCCCGAACGGAGGCGGTTAGCCCGTGATTCCACGGCAGTGTCCACTCGCGCCCGGAGACCATCAGTGTCGGCACTGTCGGCATTCCACGTATCTGCCAGTGCAGCGAGCACCTTCGGAGCTGGGGCCGTGAGGTTGTCGGCATCGAGGGCCGTGACCAAGAGAGACTCGGCTTTTTCGACACCCAATTCTTGGCGCCGCGTCAGCCGGGTGCCAGCGAGGAAGACTTCCTCGTGCAGGCGAGTACCGCCATCACCGACGACCACCAATCGCGCCACGCCAGCGACAAAGGACTGTTCTAAGCCATCGACGACAACAGCGCTCACACCGTGAACGCGATTGGAACGCGTCCACACCTGACCACGAAGCTCACGCGCGGCACGCTGGATGATGGGGTGACCGAGATGCGCGAAAACAATGTCGGTACGATCTTTGGCTTCCTCGCCGTCAAAAGTGATGGGGCGTGCGACATCTGGATTCAGGCGGGTGTGTAGGCCTTGGAGGCCGGCTGTCCACGTTCGATCGAGCCCCGGCGGCATCGCGTAGAGCTCTGTCCTCTGCCTCTCGTCGTCGACTACCTTCAGTTCGGGCTGGCCAGAAACGCGTAGACCCGTCTCCAGCACTCGACGCAAGTTGCGGTCATGCAAATGCAATCGATCCCGCGAACCCTCAAGCCGGTCGGCGAGCTCGGTGAGCTCACGACGGTGTGTCTGCTCGCCCTGCATTGCGGTATTCACAATGTGCTCGCCTGAGCCCTTGACCAGCTTGGGTCGACTCGGAATGTTTCCGTAACCCAGCTCACGCTGAATGTCGGGAGCAATGATTTCACCGGCTGACCCGAGGTCGTCGTGCACCCTCGAAATTTTGCGAGCCACGCGAGCGAGAGACTCGGTGTCGCGGGCATAGCTTGACGCCGCGGCGGACTTGTCTTCAGGGTCAAAGTGGTAAATATGCGGTGTATCAGTTTGACCGTAGCGGTCAATGCGCCCGATGCGTTGTTCGAGCCGGTTCGGGTTGAAGGGGATATCGAAGCTCACGAGTCTGTGACAGTGGTTCTGGAGGTCGATACCCTCGCCCGCGGCATCCGTCGCAATCAGAATTCGCACAGGGTCTCTCGATGGCTCTTCGGTGAACCTCACACGAATGAGTTCGCGTTCTTCCGCATCCGTTGAGCCTTCGATAACTGCGATTCGGTCGCCACCGAGATCGAACGCATTCAGAACATCTCTGATCCAGTTCAGGGTCGAGACGTACTCGGTGAAAATCACAAGTCGCTCGTTCAGCCAAGTACCGTCTGGCGTTAGAAGCTGCGCCCTAATCAGGTCGATAAGAGCGGTAAGTCTTGTGTCGGCAAGCGAGGAGTAACGCGAGCCCCAATCGATGAGCCACTCAAGATCCGCAGCGTCCTCGTCTGTCAGTGGCAACTGTGCACGGCTGGCAGTTCGGAGCGCCTCAAGCTCTGGCTGCTCGTCGCGGCCCTCTTCTTCGTCGGATGCTTCGTCGCCGAGCACCTCGTCATAATCAGGCAGCTCGAACCCGTCATCGTCACGGCGCCGGGCCTCTAAATATGTCTCCGCGGTGGAAGCGAACGCCACCGGAGACGAGAAAAACCGCTTCTTGAGAATTAGTGTTGCCAGGTCAGCTGCATGCTTGCCACGATCAGCTTTGACGGCGGTATTTCGGCGCTTAGTGAAAGCGATCAAGCGGTCATACGCTTCAGCCTCTTGAGCGCTTGGTTGGAACGGCAGAGCGTGAACCTCACGCAGCTTGAAGCCCTTTTCAGGGAGATCTTTCTTGAGGCGGCGGACAGCAACCTCTCGAAGCGCCTTCGGGTCGAGGTCGGCTCCGCGGGCAAACCGTTGAGGATCAACCATTTCGAGAAGTGCTGTAAACGACTCTGTGTAGCCATTGTGCGGAGTCGCACTTAGGAAGAGGCGATGCTCGCAGCGACGGGCGAGTTCGCGAACTGCGATCGTGCGTTGACTGTCGACGGCGTAGCGATTCTTGTCATCACCACCGCGTGATGGTGACGCTGGGGCGACATGGTGCGCTTCATCGACGATGACCACATCGAAGGCGTAGCGGTCGGCGACACGTTTGTCGTCAGCACGCGAATAGACATCACGCAGTAGCCGCTCCGCTCGAGGTGAGGGGAGCCAAGACATCGAGATAATCACGCGCGGGTAGACCATGAACGGGTTGGCGTGAACACCAAACTTCCGTCGGAACTCACGCATCGTGCTGGAGTTGATCACTTCAAAGTTCAACCCAAACTTGTCGCGCATCTCCTCCTGCCACTTAATAGTCAGGCCAGCGGGGCACACGATGATCACCGAACGTGCGCGGTGCCGGAGCAGAAGCTCTTGAACGACCAAGCCAGCCTCGATGGTTTTACCGAGACCAACGTCATCCGCTAGCAACAGGTTGGCGCGGGGGGATTCGAGGGCTCGACGCAGAGGTTCTAGTTGATAGGCCTCGACAGTTGCGCTGCTTCGGAACGGTGCCTGCAGTGTGCGCGCATCGGCCGAAGTGAGCGCACCCCAGCGAAGAGCATCGACGTAGGCCGCGAAGGTGGTCGGATCGTCGATGTGTTCTGGGTCGATAAGCGTGGGTAGGCCTTGCTGCATGATCGTCGCGCGGCCTGCTTCGAGCTCCCAGACGACGGTGAGCTCGCGACCGTAGTGCTCTTCCTCGATCGACTGAAGGGCCACGGCATGTTGGATCTCTGGCGCGCCATCGTCGGCACTCGATCTCTCCAGCGCTTGGACATCGACGCTGGTGACAATCCACTTGGATCCGCGCACGTTTGCGAGCTGCCCAATCTCGGGAACGATGGTGCTGGATGCGGTGCCCTCAGCAAGCTCCAATGACTTCGACAATGTTGTCTTCTCCTCAAGAAACTGACTATTCCATCGTTATACACGGAGCCACTGTCTCGCTAGATCCCCGAGTAGGCCACAAGGTCTTTCATGAAGCGAGGGTCGTGCCTCAAATTGCTTCGTTGAAGTCGCATCGTGAAGCCTCGTGCGGCACGTTGCGACAGCGGATGTGAACCACGAACACGGAGCAAAGTCGACAGCGACGATCGTCGTGACATCGGGCCGGTTGTGAGGGAATCAGGGAGCCTGCCGCTGAGCGATCGCCCATCCAACAGTGCACCCGACCAGCCCCACCCGTCTCCGCTCACGAGGTAGGCGGAGAGATCGACGGGATCTAACTCGTCGTAGGAACGCAGACCTTCGGTGATCCAGCGGACGACCGGCACCGCAACGGCGTTACCGACGAGCTTCCAGCGGTCGCGTGCGGGTGCTGCTTTCGTCCAGCCTGCGGTGAAACCTTGAAGCATTTCCAAGGCTTCGATCGAGGGAGTTCGAAACTTGTTCTCAGTCGCTTGCTCCGAAAGCCACACAGCAGGAGAAGTAGGGATGCCCGCGGTCGTTGAACCCTTAATGGTCGGGACGACTCCGATGCCCCATCCGACGCCACGGTTACCTTCCGACCAATAGAAACCATGTGCATCCGCAGGACGCAGTCGCTCTGCCTCCGTTGAAGGTGCCGCCTCGTTCAGATCGCGAAATAGCACTCGGGCTGGGTCGTGGTGACGGCTCGCGAGAATGAATACACGCTTGCGCCGCTGTGCGACGCCGAAGTGCTGAGCGTCCAGAATTCGGTAGGCCCACGAATAGCCAGCTTCGGTGAGCGACTCAGTGATCACCCGAATCGCATTGCCCTGCTTGAGCCGGAGCATGTTGGGCACATTTTCCAGGAGAACCCACTCAGGCTGAGCGACCCTGACTTTCTCAAGAATGCCAAGGATGAGGCCCGACGCGCTTCCATCCAAACCCGCCTGCTTGCCAGCCTGCGAGAGATCGGTGCAGGGGAATCCCGCGACAACGAGGTGGGCGTCGTGCATGTCCTTCGGCAGGTCAAGAACGTCGCTGTGAAGGACTGCATTGGGGAACCTTGCGGACAAGACACTCCGCGCCGGTTCCCAGTTCTCATAGGTGTGGACGGGGCCGCTAAACCCTGCCTTATTCAGGCCGCGTTCAAACCCGCCGATGCCCCCGAACAGACTCAGTATTGGGGCGTCGGGATGCATAGTCCGAGTATGTCAGAGCTGCTGTCCCGATCGGTGCGCCCTACCGAGGGCGACCGTTCGCGCCCCGCAGTTCGCGAACGGGTTGTCGCCCCTCGTCGCTAGTCTGAGAGTGCGCGCACCGATGCCCGATCGGCGGCGCAGGGGGAATGGGCATTGCCGTCACTTATAGCGTGGCTTGACGCATCGAGCGAAGACCAACGCCGCATGCGCGAAATTGTCAATTTGTTTAGCGAACGCGATAGCCGGGATGAGCTCGGGGTCGGACAGATCCGCGACGTGCTGAGCGACACGCTCTTCCCGGGGACATCAACGCTGCTCACTCGAGCTAGGTACATGCTTTTCATCCCCTGGGCGTTCTCTGCGGCCGCGAAGCAGGGCCTAGGCGTCGACGAGATCGCGCGTCGAGTCGACAAGAATGAGCGCAATCTGATCTCCACTCTCAAACGAGAAACTGACGGAGAGGGTCTGCTCGGCAAAACCGCGGGGGCCGGACTCAAGACGCTTCCTTCAAGCACATACTGGGCTGCGCTCCGGCAATATGAAATTCTGCTCGACCCCTCGCAGAACCAAGCGGATGCCATCGCGGCCAGCATTCAACGAGCTCCCGCTACTGATGACGACGAACCGTGCTTAGTCGGCCCTTGGTCGCCAACCCTCCCGCCGGTTCCCGCGGGCTTCCCCAGCGAGACTGCAGGCGGTTTCGATTTGAGTCGCACCGAAGCTGAGTGGCTGCGGGATCGAATGCTCAATGGAAGCGAAGGATCACTGCTCGCTCACTTCCTCGACCATCGTCCGCAAGCCGAAAGTGTTGCGCCTTGGTTGGAACCCGCCGTTGCTGGGGCATCTCCACGCGTAGCTAGCGATCTGTTTCATGCCCGAATGTTCTCTCTCGCGTTCCACGGGGCATCGCTGCTGTACAACCTTCTGCTGGCGGAAACATACGAAGCCGCCGGGAACGATCGCGTCAGCGGCAAAGCCGAGCTCTATCGCGAGCGCTTAAGCAAATGGCAGAGTGTTCGCGCTGAGGCGTCGGCAGATCTGTCCTCGTGGGACCGGAGCGAGTTTTGGGCGCTTGTCTACGCGAAGAATCCCCGGATCAATCCTCAATTGCGATCATTCATAGATGCGTGGCTTGATGCCGTGACCGGCAGCGAATCGCTCTCGATCGCAGACGACGACGGTCTCCGCTCTTTTATCAGGCAGCGGGAGCGCCGCCATAAGGGAGCCCAAGCGCGACTGTACAACCCTCGACTTTTGGAGACGTGGCAGGGAGCTTCGGGTGCCAGCGAACTCACCTTCCGTTGGCGGCAAGTGAGAGCCATCCTTGCTGACCTGCACGACGGATTGGAGCGCGCAGATGCTTGAGCCAGATTCCCGCGCAGCTCTTACTGAACAGCTGCGTCCGCCGAGCGGCTACGAGCTAGTGCACGCCGTGGGAACCACCTTTACCCTTGATCTCACGAGTGCGCTCGCGGTACCGCTGTCGTTCGCGGGTCACCACGTCCGCGAAAGCGACGACCCGATCGCGATCCTGGATGCGGTGCGTCGGGCCGCCGACCGTGTGGATATTTTCGCGCAAGCAGGGCATATCGCTGTGCCACGGCAAGCCTCCGACCTCGTCGCCTTTCTCGAGCCCATGGTCCACCCCGTTGCCGTTGGCCGGCCTGGGGCGCTTTTTCATCCGAAGGTGTGGATCCTTGAGTACGCACGAGGGCTGCACCGTAGTTATCGCTTGCTGTGCTCCAGTAGAAACATCACGAGTGATCGCAGCTGGGATCTTGTAGTGAGGCTCGACGGGACCGAAGGGGATGACCCCCTAGAGCAGAACGAACCGCTGCGCGATCTTCTCCGGAGCCTCCCTTCGCTTGCTGTCAGCCCGCTTGCGCAAGAACGTCGGGATCGAATTGAAGGATTAGCAGAGCGTGTCTCGAAGGTCTCATGGGAGCTCCCCGCAGACATCCGCCAGTTGGACTTTCACGCTTTAGGAATCGGCCGGCCGAAAACGATTCATTTCACGGGCAAGCGGCACCTCATAATTTCACCATTCCTTTCGGATGACGGCCTTGCGGAAATCACTTCGTCACGCCGAGAAGCGGTGCGAGTCATCTCGCGCGCCGAAAGCTTCGACCGGCTACGCCCCGAGACGCTCAAATTCGTCGACGCCCACGTGCTCGACGACGCGGTCCGCGACAGCGAGGAGATAGACGGCGACCCCCTGGTCGGGCTGCACGCCAAGGCCTACTTTCTCGACCGGTCCTCTGGATCACGAGCTGTGATCGGGTCTGCCAACGCCACACACGCTGCCTTCGGGGGCAACGTCGAGTTCCTTATTGAAATGGTCGGTCCCCAGCCACGTATCGGAGTCGGAACCGTGTTCGGTGAAGACTCTGAACTGCGCAAGCTCACCATGCCCTACGTGACCACCGGGGGAGTGCAAGAGACTGACGCAGAGAAAGCCGATCGAGTGCTCGATGATGCCATTCGCGCACTCGCGAGCATTCGTCTCCGCAACACTGTTCGACTTGAGGAGGATGACAAGTTCTCGATCGACGTTCACGCGGTCACCAACTCGAACCCCACGGATGAGCTCGACACACAAGTGCAGTTGCTCACTAAGCCTGGAAATGCGCACTCCCTGCCGCCCCTCGATGGCCCGCCCGCAGTGTTCGCCGACCTTGACCTCACAGACATCACGCCCTTCGTGGTCATTCGCGTCACGGACAGTCGCGGCGAACAGCGGAGCACCGTGGTGTGTGCCGAATTGATCGGTGATCGTGATCACCGCCGAGATGCGGTGCTTGCGCGGCAGATCGATACGCCAGAGAAGTTCTTGCGATTCCTTCATCTGATGCTCAGCCTCGGCGGCGCCACAGGAGCCCCTCTCCCGGGCACCAACTCGGGAGGGTTCGGTTCATGGTCGAGCGACGGTGCGGGGGTTTTTGAAACTCTCGTACGTTCTCTCGCTGAAAACCCCGAGGGCCTAGATGATCTCGCCAGACTTGTTGAACGGATGCGAGACGCAACTTCTTCAGGATCGCTACCCGCAGGCTTCGATGAACTCTGGGAGCCAGTCTGGCGCGCACGGCTTGCGCAGAAAGGGGGCGCAGCGTGAGCGACTTTTCCGCGGATGCCATCCTCGCCGAACTCAAGTCTTTCCAACGAGACGCCGTCGAACATGTGATGTACCGGCTCTACGACGCTCCCAACGCAAGCGGGCGCTTCTTGGTTGCCGACGAGACAGGTCTGGGCAAGAGCGTTATCGCCCGCGGGATCATCGCGCGAACCATCGAGCGATTACAGCATGATGACTCCGTCGACCGAATCGACATCGTCTACATCTGCTCCAACTCAGATCTCGCCTCACAAAACCTGCGTCGGCTGAACGTCACCGGGGATCCTCACATTGGGCTCACCAGCCGGCTCACCTTGCTCGCGCGCGAGTCACATCGCCTCGCGGGCACGAACACAGCGGGGCGAAAGCCGGTCAACCTGGTTTCGTTCACCCCCGGCACTTCGTTCGATATGGGGTCGTGGCGCTCTGGGTCAGGAAAAGAACGAGCGCTGTTGCACATCATGCTCACGGAACTGCTGGGGCTTTCACGGCCGCAGCAGCGAGCATCGCGGATGCTCTTCCAAGGGCAAATCAAGACCCAGGAAGCTTTCGCGTACCGAGTGAAGCGGATGCGCCACAGGCTCAATGGTTTCGTCGATCCGGCGATTCTCGGCGCATTTGATCGAAGCATCACCGAGTCCGGTTTGCGCGATAGTTATCTCGGCTTGTTGGGGGATCTGGCGGGGAAACACAAAGTGCCGCCATCGCTCAAAGATTCGATTCGGCACCTCACGGCAAAGCTGCGGGCGGCTCTGGCGGCTGCAAGCGTAGATTCGCTTGAACCCGACCTGGTGATCCTCGACGAGTTCCAACGCTTCCGACACCTCCTCAACGTGGAAGAAGGAGGCGACGCTGCAGAACTGGCGCATACCCTGTTCAACTACTCTGCGGCAAAGGTGCTGCTGCTCTCCGCGACTCCGTACAAGCCATTCACGGAGGCCGCGGATGAGGCCGGCGACGATCACTATAAAGACCTGATGACGACCCTCGGATTTCTGTCCGCAGGCTCCGGAGTTTCGCTGGCCGAGATCCGTGAAGGATTCGCCCAGTACCGACAGCAGGTCGTCAACGGCAGGGCATCGACTGAACATGTTGATCGACTACGCGCCAGCCTCCTCACTGTTATGAGTCGAACTGAGAGGCCGCAAGCAGGAGACATGGTTCGAGAGCGCCGACTGCCCTCGCTGTCTCCAGCGGATTCAGACTTTGCCGGCTACGTTGCGCTTGAGCGGCTATCAGCGGAGCTCGACGTTCCCATCGGGCTCGAGTACTGGAAATCGATTCCCTACTTCGCGAGTTTCATGGACGGTTACAAAATAGCGAGCGCGGTAGACAAGCGTCTGGCCGAAAATGACGGAAGCATCGACCGACACCTGCGCGAACTCCAACAGATCGATGCGGATGTTGTTGGTCGCTATGAACAGATCGAACTGGGCAACAGCCATTTAGGAGCGCTCGCTCAAGAAACGGTCGACGCCGGGTGGTGGAAGTTGCTGTGGCTGCCCCCATCCCTCCCGTATTTCACGCCAGGCAGTGTCTTTGGCTCTGTCGCGCCCGAGAGTGTAACGAAGCGGGTGGTGTTCTCATCGTGGACTGCGACCCCGACGGCCATTGCGAGCCTGCTGAGCTACGAGGCAGAGCGTCAGATCGTAAGCGGTTCGCGCCTTCGCGTTAATTCGTCGGACGCGCGCAAGGCGATCTCCGCACGCCTTGATTACAAAAAGTCTGCGGATTCCAGTCCCGCCAACATGTCTACCTTGGCTCTGTTCTGGCCTCACCCCGTGCTCGCTGAAGTAGCGGATCCGTTACGGGTTGCGCGGGAAAGCGAGCAGAGCAGCGTTTCGGCGGAGGACGCGCAGTCGGCCATCTCGGCTCAGCTCGACACTGAAACGAAGTCGTCGCGGGCGTGGGAAGCGTTCTTCGCTCAACCGGGGGCAACGCCGCAAGGGCTTGCTCTCGATTCCAAGACGCTCGCTCAGATGCTGGCGGCGAGACCCGTTGACTCAGAAGAAGACGACGTGAGTGCGGCTGGCCAGCAGATCACCGCACACGTCGAGTTGGCTCTGGAAACGATGAGGGCGTCAGATACCGTGACGTCACATCCTGATCTCGCAAGACTCGCCCTTCACTCACCAGGCAACATCGCCTACCGTGCGATCGGACGATTGCGCGACGGCGACGATGAGAGCAGCGATGCCGGCCAGTGGAAAGCAGCCGCAATGCTCTCGAACGGCCTTCGCAGTCTGTTCAACCGCACGGAGAGCATGCTTCTGCTCGATAAGGTGAAAGACACTGAGGACGAGTACTACTGGCTCGCAGTCCTCGACTATTGCGCCGATGGCAACTTGCAAGCCTCGCTGGACGAGTACCTCTTTCAACTTCGCAGTGAGGCTGCGGGGGCAACTCTCGATGATGACTTGTTGATGGCTCTCGCCGTCAGGGCCGTTACCGCGATTGCGCTGCGTCCCTCCATCTATCAAGCGCGTGACCTGGCTCCAGATGCTGACCACATTTCCTTCAGCGCGCGATTTGCTTTGCGATACGGCGGCAAGGCGCAGAATGAAGAGAGCGCGCGGCAACCCGAAATCCGTAACGCCTTCAACAGCCCCTTCTGGCCATTCGTACTCGCCTCGACAAGCGTGGGCCAAGAGGGGATCGACTTCCATTGGTGGAGTCACGCCGTTGTGCACTGGAACGTGCCATCCAATCCTGTCGATTTTGAGCAACGTGAAGGCAGGGTCAATCGATTTGCGGGTCATGCGGTGCGCAAGAACATTGCCGCTGCTCATAGCGGGGACGTAATGACCTCAACCGACTCGAATCCTTGGCGCGCAGCGTTCAACGCAGCGATAGAAACGCGCACCGGCCTCGGAGAGTTCTCGCCATTTTGGGTTTATCCAGGGGAAGCGAAGATCGAACGACAGCTTGTTTCATTCCCCCTCAGCCGCGATCTTGCCAAGATCGACCGAATGAAGGAAGCACTCACTCTCTATCGGTTCACACTGGGGCAACCGCGCCAAGAAGACATGTTGGAAATTCTGAAGCGGCGCGGAGTGGATGGCGCTGCATTGCCGTCGCTGGATTTGAGCCCACCGAAGTTGTCGGCAGAGAAAGCGGAGAAGAAAACGAATGACTGATCTGATTACACCGAATGACCTTGCGCGCGAGCTTGGCGTCAGCGCGAAGAAAATACGAGATTACCTGCGCAGCAAGCATGGGACTCTTTCGTCGTTCGAAACGCGGTGGCATCTCACGGAGTCACAGGCGTCCGACGTTCGCGCACACTTCAGCTGAATGAATTCACGGAGCCGCGGCTAGATAGAATTTGTCGAGGAATGATCGGGGGATCAATCGTGGCAGCAGCATGGGCGCCAACACGCTGGGGTTTACGACTGGCGCGCGTATCGGCGTGGAGCGCAGAACTCAACGGCGACGAACTCGTGCTCCACAACAACGGTTCGGTCACACGTCACCCGCTCGCTCATCTCGGCCGAACCAGAGTTCGACAGGGGTTGTTCTCGTCGAGCGTCGAACTTGGCGGAGACGATCCGCTTCGCTTGCGCGGACTATCGAGGCGCAACGCTCGAGACCTTCGTGAAACAGTCGAGACAGAGCGCGAAAGGGTGCTGGCCAGCATCCGCCTATTGGCGCTCATCGACGAGTTTGAAGCGCTTTGTCCGCACGTCGAAGCGTGGGCGCGCAACTTCTTCTCTGAAGCAAAGTCGCGCCAGCAAGAGCGTGGATGGTTGAGCCGCGAGTTCACCAGCACATGGGAGCGGCACAAACCCTCCGGTCGGTTCACAGAGCTTCTTGCCGCGACCGAGCTCGAAAAACATCGCCAGGGACTCAGCGGTGAAGCTCTGCAAGCGATCGAGCTGTGGGAGGCTGACCTCGCGCAGTATGTCTCTCTGTGGAATGACCGCTTCCTGGAGAATGAACTCATTTCGTATAAGTCATTCTTCGACAATGTTGAGCGGTCGCCGCTGACAGACGAACAATCGCGGGCCGTGGTGTGCTTCGACAACAGGGTTCAGCTGATTGCTGCGGCAGGCTCCGGAAAAACCTCCACCATGATCGCGAAGGCTGGATATGCCGTTCACCGGGGACTCGTTGAGCCTGAGCAAGTTCTGATGCTCGCGTTCAATAGCAAGGCTGCTGCCGAACTCCAAGAACGGATTGTTGAACGACTCGAGCCGCTGGGGCTTGCAGCAGACCGAATTGTTGCTCGCACTTTCCATGCATTCGGACTCGCGGTAATCGGGCAGGCAACGGGGCGAAAGCCGACCCTCGCCCCCTGGCTCGACCAAGGCCGCGATATGGAGAAGCTCGCACGAATCATCGACGAACTTCGGGATTCGGATGCTGCATTCCGCACCGACTGGGACCTCTTTCGCATGGTGTTCGGCCGCGACCTACCCGAGTTCGGGCAAGAAGAAGCCGACCCCGAAGACTGGGATTCCGTCACGCGCCGGGAAGGATTCCGCACGCTCGCTGGCGAAGTCGTCAAATCTCAAGGCGAACGACTCATCGCAGATTGGCTCTTCTACAACGGGGTCGAGTATCAGTACGAGCGCCGCTACGAAGTTGACACGGTTGACGAAGCCCACGGGCATTACAACCCTGACTTCTATTACCCACAAGTTGACCTGTACCACGAGCACTTTGCCCTCAATCAAGACGGACTACCGCCGGAGGAGTTCGTCGGATATCTCGATGGTGTCCACTGGAAACGTGCGCTGCACGCCCAGCACGGAACCGCTCTGATCGAGACCACAATGGCTGAGTTGTGGAACGGTAAAGCGTTTGAGACCCTCGCTGCCGAGCTCACGTCCCGAGGCATAATCCTCGACCCGAATCCCGACCGCCCGGCTGTAGGTCAGCCGCCCATCGACAACAAGCGTCTGATCGGCACATTTCGGTCCTTCATGGTTCACGCCAAAAGCAACCGTCTCACAGAAGAGCAACTTCTAGCGCGGGTACAAGAAGACGGCAAGGACAAGTTTCGGTTTCGCCACGAGAAGTTTCTCCAGCTGTATCGCGTAATCCGGCAGCGGTGGGAAGACGAACTCTCGAAGGACGACTGCATCGACTTTGAAGACATGCTCAACCTCGCTGCCGACCACGTGGAAGCTGGGTGGAAAAGTCCGTTTCGGCTAGTCATGGTCGACGAGCTTCAGGATGCTAGCGCCGCACGCGCCCGCCTCGCTCGAGCACTTGTCAAAGAACCTGATCATTTCCTCTTCGCCGTTGGTGATGACTGGCAGAGCATCAACCGTTTTGCGGGAGCCGACCTTTCAGTGATGACCGACTTCGAAGGCTGGTTTGGCGCCGGTGAAACTCTCCGTCTGGAGCGGACCTTTCGTTGCCCGCAACCCATCTGTGATGTTTCTAGCCAGTTCGTGCTCAAAAACCCGCAACAAATCTCGAAACAGGTGGTCTCCTCGACGCCGGAGCATCCGCCATCCTTAGTTGCAATCGCGGCGAACAGCGACGACCACGTACATTTGGTGATTCGCAAACATCTGGCCGAATTGAACGATCGCATCGCGAATGGCATCGAACCAGCCGGTCGCGGAGGTAAAGCGTCTGTCTTCATTCTCGGGCGCTATCGGCGCTATGAAGGGCTGATGCCGCATTCAGCGATGAAACAGTGGCCTCACCTCGATGTGAAGTTCTCGACAATCCACGCATCCAAAGGGCTCGAAGCTGACTACGTAGTTATCCCGGGGCTAACGCGAGACAAGTCTTCGTTCCCCAGCAAGATTGCAGATGACGCTGTGCTGCGCCTTGCGATGCCAACGCGCGAACCGTTTCCCTTTGCTGAGGAGAGGCGACTGTTCTATGTGGCCATCACGCGCGCGCGGCGATCTGTGACCTTAGTGACGGTGCACGATCGTGAGTCCCCGTTTTTGGTGGAAATCCTCAACGAGCATGGACTGCAATTGCGGGCTGCGGATGGAGGCCGTGCTGCGGTGATCCAGTGCCCAGCGTGCGGGAAGGGCAACATGGTGCCACGCTCGGGTAAGCACGGTCGGTTCTACGGCTGCACGAACTTTCCCACTTGCCGCAAAACGATGAAAGAGACAGAGGTGGCTGCGCTCTCAGGGGCTGGCCTCTCGAACGAAAGGCGCGGCTCACAAGCGGTGTAAGCGCCAAGCCAGTGCTCAGTTTCCTTTTGTTCGGAAATTGGTCCAGCTCCGTCGCCAGCGGAACACTATCTTTTACTGAACAGCCTCGATAAGATGTTCACTAAATATCCTTTCTCCGCTGTCACCGGAACAGTGGTAAATTCCGAACGAGGCACTCATGCAGGGCAACGATCCCCAATCGACGGCGGAAGTGATTCGTCGGGCCATCGCTATCGTCGTGGACCGATTGCCCAACGGTTGGACAAGTGAGCCTGCCGCTGAGACGAAAGGTCTCGTTGCCTCGGGCGCCGACGCGGCGCTGAGCATCACTGCCCCGGACGGCAAGAAAACCACCTTCATCATCGAAGGCAAGAAAATAGTGGAACGCCGTGACGTTTACCGCATTGCCGAACGGATGCGAGAAGCAAGTGGTCCAGACGGCGTGCCGGTCCTCGCCAGCCGCTACCTTTCGCCCCCGGTCCGCGAGGCGCTCACCGAGCAGGGGATCTCCTACGTTGATGCCACCGGCAACATGCGAATCACATCCGCATCACCCGCAATCCACCTTGCGGACCGCGGAGCGGACGGAGACCCCTGGCGTGGCGTCGGCCGCCCCAGAGGAACACTCAAAGGCGACCCAGCCGCACGAGTCGTGCGCGCACTGCTCGACTACCGGCGAGGATGGCGCATCCGCGACCTCATCGAAACGTCGGGCGCATCAACCGGAGCCACCTACCGTGTGCTCGACTACCTGCAACGTGAGGGGTACGTCGAGAAGCGAGGCGACGAATACCTTGTGGAGAGCTGGGACCTATTGCTGCGCGCCTGGAGCAAAGATTCCCCCCTCTTCACAACAAGTCGTATAGCGCAGTTTCTCGAACCAAGAGGTGTTGAAGCATTTGAAACTAGGTTGAGCAGTGGGCGGGATTACCAGTACGCCGTGACCGGTTCCCTCGCCGCTCAAGAATGGGTTCAGTATGCGCCAACCAAAGCGGCGTACATCTACGTTCCCTCCATCGAATCGGCAGCTGAAGACTGGGGACTCCGCCCGAATACGACAGCGCCGAACGTCATCCTGGTGGAACCTAAACGACCCGACGATGTCGTCTTCGAGAACGCGGAAAAGGGGGCAAATGAAATCACCTACGCCGCCATTACGCAGGTTGCCTGCGATCTACTCAACGGGCCTGGCCGCGAACCCGCCGAAGGTGAAGCCCTGATCGAGTGGATGAAGAGCAACGAAAGCGAGTGGCGTCGTGGCTAACGAGATGGCGCTGGCGCGTACGGCACTTCTAGACGCACTCGAGGCACTAAACGAACATTTCGAAGCAGTCATCCTCGTCGGGGCGCAAGCCGTGTACCAGCACACGGGGAATGCGAAAGTTGCCCTCGCCGAGTTCACGACCGACGGTGATCTCGCTATCGATCCAGACCTTCTCGGCAACGATCCACTCATCGAAGATGCCATGATTGCCGCGGGCTTCAGACCGGACCCACGCGAAAGTGCTGTCGGAACTTGGCTCGCTGGCAATGGAGTCCCCATAGATCTGATGATCCCGGAGGCTGTTGCGGGTTCAGGGCGTCGAAGTGTCGCTGTGCCACCGCACGACTCACACTCGATGCGACGTGCTCGGGGTCTGGAGGCGGCACTGGTTGATAACTCACAACGCACGCTCGGAGCGTTCGACTCTGCATTAGATCCGCGCCAATTTGTGGTCTCGGTGGCCGGTCCTGCAGCGCTAATCGTCGCGAAACTTCACAAAATCAACGACCGGATCAGCAACCCAACTCGTCTCGACAATAAAGACGCCCATGACATTTATCGAATACTGGTCGCCATAGAAACTGAACCCTTGGCCCACTCGTTCACGAACCTCCTCGAGGCGCCAGTTTGCGAACAGGTAACGCTCGAAGCGGTGCAACTGCTGAAAGTGCTGTTCGCAGCCGGCCCCGATGCCGCTGGCAGCCGCATGGCTGGCGCAGCCGAAGAAATCGTCGGCGACCCTGTTGCGGTTTCTGAGAGCGTGAGCCTTCTGGCGCAGGATCTTCTGAACGCGCTTGACGAGCCAGTGACAGGTTCGTGAGCTACCTCACGAGTTAACCCCAGCCCCCTCAACCAACGAGATAAACCGACTCAGCGTCGCCACCCCCTCCGCCGACTGCGGCAGCGAGTCGAGCAGCGCAGGGGAGTACACGAGATACGCGGCCCACTGGGCGCGGGAGATGGAGACGTTGAGACGGTTGCGGGAGAGCAGGAAGTCGAGGCCGCGGGG
>TARA_R110002124_G_scaffold39399_7_pt1 | contig 27651 bp, 26 predicted proteins | sample TARA_R110002124 | Tara Oceans TARA_R110002124 (sample SAMEA4397445) | marine metagenome | biome: Polar Biome; feature: [SRF] surface water layer (ENVO:00010504); material: water (ENVO:00002006), including particulate matter (ENVO:01000060) such as... | depth 5 m
GACCCTGCTGTCGGCGCGCCTGAAGCAGTTGGAGGCGGAGGGCATCGTCGAGCGGCGGGCGGCTCCGGGCTCGAAAATCCGCAGCTATCACTTGACCGAGGCGGGCGCCGAATTCATCCCGATGGTCGAGGCCCTCGGCATCTGGGGGCAGCGCTGGTCGCGGCGGCAACTGGTGGAAGGGGAGGTCGATCTCGGCCTGCTCGTCTGGGCGCTGGAACGTGGCGTCGATCCGACGGCATTTGGCGAGACGCGAAGCGTCGTGCAGCTCCACCTCACCGACCAGCCCGGCAACAAGCAGCTCTGGTGGTTCGTCAACCGGGAGGGGGAATGCGAGCTCTGCGTCGACGATCCGGGGTTCGAGATTGACCTTTATCTCGCCTGCAGCCTGCCCGACATCATCTATGTCATCCGCGGCGACCTGCCGCTCGCCGAGGCGCTGGAAAGCGGCCGCCTCGACGCCCACGGCCCCCGCCGCATCACCGAAAAAGTCGGCGCCTGGCTCAACCTCAGCCCGCTCGCGGCGGTGAAATCGGCGCGGGGGTGATCTGAATCAATTTAATAGGCTGGCCGCCGAAGCTGGATATTAGTCCAAACTTACGTAAGTCAGATTACAGTTGTCTGGAAATTTCGCACCGTCATATTGCTCCAAACACCAGGTTATCGACGCAATATTCAACATATGTGCCAATCGAGTGGCGATCCTTGCGTGCTGCCACATCATTCCGCCCCAGTTATTTTTGATAACGACTGTGCTTGCAAAATCTCTATCTAAAAGAGGTAATGCGTCGCCTTTTTTTCTAAATAAATAGTGAATTGTTGTCGTCAGCGCGAAGAAGTCGTTCTTTATATAATTTACATCGAGAAAATACTTCGTGTTCTCGTTGTCTTCGCTTAGCAGGTTTGAATCCCGAAGCGTATTTCGAAGAGCAATTTCAAATTGAACCGAAGACGCGATCGCAATATTTATATTCCGGATTACCTCCGGAACCTCTTCCACATTTCCAAAAGAAACTGATTTATATAGTTGATGATCCGGCCCCACCGGGTTTGGAAAAGCAGGATCATACGCAATTCTTGATATAACCGTATGTGGATACAGAGCATTGAATTCGTCCAAGTTATTCTGCGTGAGATAATTTTTTTCCGGCACGGAGAATGCGCAGCCTGAAACAGAGATTAACAAGATAAGGCCGACTAACTTGGAAACCATCTTCTTCATATTCGATCACTCACAATTTACGCGAAAAATGCCTGCTTATTTTTAAAACTATAGATACAGAAAAACAACCATTAATAAAAAGATCGGAAGTTACGTCTATCGTCAAACTGCTGGTGACGAGCAACAGGATCTTGAAAATACTCCTTCTCGAAGGCCCGCCCGAAGGATGATTTCAAATACCGTTCGAAGTCTTCCGCTTCACACGCTCCGCCGTTGATTGGGTTGTACCCAATCTCGTCGTAGCTGGATTTTGCCAACGGCAAAATCAGCGAAGGCGGATGGCTGGGGAACCTGGACTCGAACCAGGATTGACGGAGTCAGAGTCCGCTGTCCTACCATTAGACGATTCCCCACCATGGGCGGCGCGCCCGCGAGCGCGCGGGGCAGGCGGCTTACTAGCAACTCGCACGCGCCTTGTCAACGCCCGATAAAGCGCCCTCATCTCAAAATATATATGAACCTTGCGCCGAAAACTGTTAGCATGGAGGAGAAATGGCCCGGGGTTTTGACCGGGGCCTGTAGATTTTGACCTGGAGGTAGTCCTGGGTGGCGATTTCAGAACCCCAGAAACTGGGAAAGGGCGAAGCTAAGAGACATCGACGCAGATATCATAATGGTGGGGAAAACTCCTCCAATGTATATGGCGCGCTTGATCTGGGCACCAATAACTGCCGGTTGCTGGTGGCGAAACGGCAGGGCAGGGGCTTTCGCGTTATCGATAGTTTCTCGCGCATCGTCCGCCTTGGCGAAGGCGTCAGCCTGACCGGCAAGCTGTCCGATGACGCTATGGACAGAACGGTCGAGGCGCTTGGCATCTGTGCGGACAAAATGCGCCGCGTCGGCGTGACCCATATGCGCTGCGTCGCGACGGAGGTTTGCCGCAAGGCGGACAACAGCGCGGCATTCCTTGCCCGCGTGGCCGAGGAATGCGGGATCAAGCTCGATATCATCACCACGGCGGAGGAGGCGGCGCTGGCGGCCGAAGGCTGCGCCCCGCTCATCGATTACCGCCATCGCAACGCGCTCGTGTTCGATATCGGCGGCGGCAGCACAGAGCTTGTCTGGCTCGGATTGCGCGGACGGCGGCGGAGCGAGGTGCTCGGCTGGATGTCGATCCCTTACGGCGTCGTCACCCTGACGGAGCGTCATGGCGGGATGGAGATCACCGAGGATGCCTACGCCAACATGATGCTGGACGTCAGCGAACATATCGATGATTTTGAGGCAACTCATGGCATCGCCGAGCAGATCCGCGAGGGGCAGGTGCAGATGCTTGGCACTTCGGGCACGGTGACGACGCTCGCGGGCGTGCATTTCGGCTTGGAACGCTATAACCGCCGCCGGGTCGACGGGGCCTGGCTGAACACGCGGGCAATGCTCGATATCTGCCGCCGTCTCGCGACCAGCGATTACGCGGCGCGGGTGCTAGAACCCTGCATCGGCGAGGAGCGGGCGGATCTCGTCGTCTCCGGCTGCGCGATTGTCGAGGCAATGCACAACCGCTGGCCGGTGAAGAAACTCCGTGTTGCCGACCGCGGCCTACGCGAGGGGATGTTGCTCGGCATGATGCGCCGGGTGGATAACGAACGGCACGGCAGGCAACCCGCCCAAAATTCTGCCCCGGCGGCGAGGCCCTCATGAGCAAAAGCCCGAAGCGGCCCGGCGGCCTGTCCTCCCGCTCGACGGAGATGACCGGGCGGCTCCTGCATACCAAGGTGAAATCGGCGCGCGGGCGCAAGAATTCCTCGACCGCCTGGCTGCAACGGCAGCTCAATGATCCGTATGTGGCGGAGGCGAAGACGCGGGGCCTGCGCAGCCGCGCCGCGTTCAAGCTGATGCAGCTCGATGACCGTTACAAGCTCCTCAAATCCGGCGATGCCGTGGTCGATCTCGGCGCGGCGCCGGGTGGCTGGACACAGGTCGCGGTCGATCGCGTTGGCGCGGAGAAGGGCAGGGGAAAAGTCCTCGCCGTCGATATCCTGGAGATGGAGCCGATGTCGGGGGCCGAGGTGATGCAGCTCGACTTCACCGAGGACGATGCCGATGTGAAGGTGAAAGCGGCGCTCGGCGGTCCGGCAAACGCCGTCATCTCCGACATGGCGGCGCCGACAACGGGCCACAAGCAGACCGATCACCTCCGTATCGTCATGATGTGCGAGCTCGCGCTGGCCTTCGCCATCGACGTGCTGGCCCCGGACGGCGTCTTTATTGCCAAGGTCCTGAAGGGCGGCACGGAGAACGAGCTACTGGAACAGATGAAGAAGAATTTCTCGACCGTCCGCCACGCCAAGCCTGAAGCCAGCCGCGCTGATTCCCGCGAAGCCTATGTGGTGGCGACGGGATTTCGCGGCAAAAACGACGCGGCGGAGGCGTAAAAGCGGGAGAAACCGGCGCGCGAAATTTTTTTCGCGTTGCGGCAAATTTGGCCCTATGAATTTCGAAAACAAACTGTATGATTGCGCGGCAATTCCCCAGATCGGATCGCTTGCGGATGGGAACATCTATGCAGGCTGGAAATGATCAACACCATATATTGTGAGCCGACGGGCTCCCGGAGTTGCGATGAACATACGTGAAGCCTATACATTCGATGACGTTTTACTGCAGCCGGCGGCCTCCGAGGTCCTGCCGACGCAGGTCGATACCACCACGCGGTTGACTCGCGAGATCACGCTTGGCATTCCGCTGGTCTCCAGCGCCATGGACACGGTGACCGAGGCGCCCATGGCCATCGCCATGGCGCAGGCCGGCGGCATCGGCGTCGTGCACAAGAATCTCGATATAGAGGAACAGGCCAATGAAGTCCGCCGGGTGAAGAAATTCGAGGCCGGGATGGTCGTCAACCCGGTCACCATCGCGCCGGACGAGCCGCTCTCCGAAGCGCTCTTCCTGATGCAGTCCAACAAGATTTCCGGCATCCCGGTGACCGAGCGAAACAGCGGCAAGCTGGTCGGCATTCTCACCAACCGCGATGTGCGCTTTGCCACCGACACACGCCAGCCGGTGAGCGAGCTGATGACCCATGAAAATCTGGTCACCGTGCGCGAAATGGTGACGCAGGATGAAGCGAAGAAGCTGCTGCATCGCCATAGAATCGAGAAGCTGCTGGTCGTCGATGATGCCTATCGCTGCATCGGCCTGATCACGGTGAAGGATATCGAGCGCTCGACCCTCTTTCCCAACGCCTCCAAGGATGCGCAAGGGCGGCTCCGGGTGGCCGCCGCCGTCGGCATCGGCGATGACGGTTTCGCACGGGCCGAGGCGCTGATCGCCTCCGAGGTCGATGTGCTGATCGTCGATACGGCGCATGGCCATTCCAGCCGGGTACTGGAGGCGGTGAACCGCATCAAGAAACTAAGCAACCGGACGCAGGTGATCGGCGGCAATGTCTCCACTGCCGCAGGCACGAAGGCGCTCATAGACGCTGGCGTGGATGCGGTGAAAATCGGTATCGGCCCCGGCTCCATCTGCACGACACGGATCGTGGCCGGTGTCGGTACGCCGCAGCTGACGGCCATCATGGATGCGGCGGCGGCCGCAAAAGACTCCGGTATTCCAATCATTGCCGATGGCGGCATCAAGACATCGGGCGACCTGGCGAAGGCGCTCGCGGGCGGGGCAAGCTCCGCCATGATCGGCTCGCTCCTTGCGGGCACCGATGAAAGCCCGGGGGAAGTCTTCCTCTATCAGGGGCGGTCGTTCAAATCCTACCGCGGCATGGGCTCGCTCGGCGCCATGGCGCGCGGCTCCGCTGATCGCTATTTCCAGCAGGAAGTCTCCGATAACCTCAAGCTGGTCCCGGAAGGGATCGAGGGGCGGGTGCCCCATCGTGGTCCCACCAACGCCGTCCTTCACCAGCTTGTCGGCGGCCTCAAGGCGGCCATGGGTTATACCGGATCGAAGGATATCCCGACCTTGCAGAAAAATGCGGAGTTTGTCCGCATCACCAATGCGGGCCTGACCGAGAGCCATGTGCATGATGTCTCGATCACGCGAGAGGCGCCGAACTACCGGCAGAACGGATGACCCCTGCCGCCCGGCTTGCCGCCGCTGTTGAACTTCTGGACGCCATCGGCGCGGCGCCAACCCCCGCCGAGCAGCATGTCTCCGCCTATTTCCGGGCGCGGCGCTATGCCGGATCGAAGGACCGGCGCTGGGTCACGGAGTTCGTCTATCGCGCCCTCAGGAGGCAGGGGGAGCTGGACGCGGTTGCGCTTGAGATCGGACTTGAACCTTCCCCCAGGCTCCGTTGTTTATTAAGCCTGATCCTGTTTGAGGATGTGGTGCCTGACGCGCTTGGCACGGGCTGGTTCGGCGGCCCGCACGGCCTTGACGAACTGACGGCAACTGAGGAAGCGGCGCTTGCCAACGCCGCCGGTGTCGATCTTGCGAGCCTGCCGCTCGCGGCGCGGGGGAACTTCCCCGACTGGCTTGCCGATAAAATCACGGCACAATATGGCGAGATGGCCGAGGCGGTGATGCAGGCCTATGGCGACCGGGCGCCGGTCACGCTTCGGGTCAACGCCCAGAAGGGCAACCGCAGCGATATCCAGTATTTCCTGAAGAATGAGGGGATCGATGTCACGCCGACGCAATTTTCGCCGGACGGGCTGATCATCGAGGGGCGCCTCAACCTCAGCCGTCACCCGCTGCTGGAAAATGGCCGGATCGAGCTGCAGGACGAAGCGGCGCAGATTGCCTCTCGCCTTGCCGATGTGCGGCCGGGCATGACGGTCGTCGATTTCTGCGCAGGGAGCGGCGGCAAGTCCCTCGCTATGGCCGCGCAGATGGACTATGCCGGGAAAATCTACGCCTTCGATGTGGAGGAACGGCGGATGCGGGATATCGGCATTCGGGCGAAGCGGGCCGGGGTCAGCCTGATCGAGCCGCTGGCGATCAACGGCGATGACCGTGATGACCAGCTTTTCGCCCCCCTCGTCGGCCGGATGGACCGGGTCTTCGTCGATGCGCCCTGCTCGGGCTCGGGCACCTGGCGGCGGCAGCCGGATATGAAATGGAAACTGACGGAGGAACGCCTCGCCGAGCTTGTTGCGCTGCAGGCGGATATTCTGGCGCGCGCCGAACCGCTGGTCGCCCCGGGCGGGCGGCTGATCTACGCAACCTGCTCGATCCTCAAGGAAGAAAACGAGGCGCAGATCGAGGCCTTCTTGTCGTCACATCCGGAGTTTAGCTTGTGTCCCGTCGGTGATATCTGGGACGCCGCCGGAGTACAGGGCGGTTACGAGCAACGCTTCCTCACCCTGACCCCGGCGGACTTCGGGACCGACGGTTTTTTCACCGCCGTGCTGGAACGCAAGATTGAGTAAGGACGCAAAAGGCACGCTCACCATCTCGTGAAGGGAACAGGGAAATTTTTCAGCTATAATGATGATCCGATACCGCAAAATGGCCGTATTTGTTTTTTAATGAGACATTAATAAAATGTGGCAGAGGGGTTGAGACAATGACAATACGCAAATTCATACTGGCGATCTTTACGGTTTTTGCGGCGCAGTTGCTGGCGGCGCAGATCGTCTTCGCGGCCGGCAGCAGTAGCAGCAGCACGACGGAAGCCGAAGCCCCGCAAAGCGCCGAATTCGCCGCCGGTAAGGAAGCGATCGACGCCAAAAAGTGGGATGCGGCCATCGCCGCCTTCACCAAGGTGACAGCGAGCGAGCCGGAGAATGCCGATGCCTATAACTATCTCGGCTATGCCCAGCGGAATATGAAAAACTACGATGCGGCGTTCGATAATTATAACAAGGCGCTCGCCATCAACCCCGACCACAAGGGCGCGAACGAGTATATCGGCGAGGCTTACCTGCAGATCGGTAACCTCAAAATGGCGGAAGAGCATCTTCTGAAACTCGATGCGCTCTGCTTCTTCGGCTGCGCCGAATATACCATGCTGAAACGCGCGGTTGAGGACTATAAGGCCAAGCAAAGCTAAAACTGCAAAAACCCCTCATAAACGGGGTGGACAGAAATCGCCAAACTGTCTAAACCCCGTTTATGAAAAACAGTATTCTGATCATTGACTTTGGCAGTCAGGTCACCCAGCTGATCGCGCGGCGCGTCCGGGAGGCGGGGGTTTACAGCGAAATCATTCCCTTCAATTCGGCGGCAGAAAAACTCTCGGCGTTCAATCCCGCCGGGATTATTCTCTCCGGCGGTCCGGCCTCGGTCATCGGGCTTGAGACACCAAAGGCGCCGGAGGCGGTTTTCGAGATGGGCGTGCCCGTTCTCGGCATCTGCTACGGGCAGCAGACCATGGTCAACCAGCTTGGCGGCAAGGTCGAGGCGCCGGACCATCGCGAATTTGGCCGCGCCGAGATCAATGTCGTCGCCAACTGCCACCTGTTCGAGGGCGTGTGGGAGCCGGGACGGCGCGATCAGGTGTGGATGAGCCATGGCGATCATGTGGTGGAAATTCCGGAAGGCTTTACCGTGGCCGCCACCTCGCGCGGCGCGCCTTTTGCGGCCATTGCCGACGATGCGCGGCATTTCTACGGCGTACAGTTCCATCCCGAGGTTATGCATACACCGAGCGGAGCGGCGCTGCTCTCCAATTTCGTGCATAAAATATGTGGCCTTGCAGGCGACTGGACCATGGCCGCCTTCAAGGATCAGGCGATCAACGCGATCCGCGCGCAGGTCGGCGACGGCAAGGTGATCTGCGGGCTGTCCGGCGGGGTCGACAGCTCGGTTGTGGCTGTCCTCATCCATGAGGCAATCGGCGACCAGCTCACCTGCGTCTATGTCGATACCGGCCTGATGCGGGCGGGCGAATCGGAGCAGGTGGTCAGCCTCTTCCGCGACAAATACAACATCCCGCTGGTCCATCGCGACGCCTCCGACCTGTTCCTCGACGAGCTTGAGGATGTCGATGATCCGGAAGTGAAACGCAAGACCATCGGCCGCATCTTCATCGAGGTGTTCGAGGCCGAGGCGAAGAAGATCGGCGGCGCCGATTTCCTGGCCCAGGGCACGCTCTACCCGGATGTGATCGAGAGTGTGTCCTTCGCCGGCGGTCCCAGCGTCACCATCAAGTCGCACCATAATGTCGGCGGCCTGCCGGAACGCATGAACATGAAGCTGGTGGAGCCCCTGCGCGAGCTGTTCAAGGACGAGGTCCGCGATCTGGGCCGCGAGCTTGGCATGGCGCCAGAGCTGGTCGACCGCCACCCCTTCCCGGGGCCGGGGCTCGCCATCCGCATTCCCGGCGTCATCACCCGGGAACGGCTGGAAATTCTCAGAAAAGCCGACACTATCTATCTTGAGGAAATCCGCAGCGCAGGCCTCTATAACGAGATCTGGCAGGCCTTCGCGGTGCTGCTTCCTGTGCGGACCGTCGGCGTGATGGGCGATAACCGCACCTATGACTATGTCTGCGCGCTCCGCGCTGTCACCTCGACCGATGGCATGACGGCGGATTACTACCCCTTCACCCATGACTTCCTCGGCCATGTCTCGACCCGCATCATCAACGAGGTCAAAGGCATCAACCGCGTCGTCTACGACACCACCTCAAAACCCCCCGGCACGATTGAGTGGGAGTAGGGAGCGATCTCAGCGAGAGTCATTGCCCGGAGAGCACGGGGTACCTCGAGGTCGGGCGGCAGAACAACTTCAGATTTTTTCCCTACTTCGATGATTAATTTAAAGTTGCTTTAATTATCTTGCTCTATAAAAATGTGAAAATTGGCTTTTCCCCATGGATGGTTTTCATGTTCACCAGACGAAAATTCCTGACATCATTTTGCATGATCTCGCTGGCAGTTTTTTCCGCTTCCACCCCCAAGCTGACTTTGGCTGTCCCTTCCGCGCGTTCAGACCGGTCCGGATGGCTGCTTAAGGAAGGCGATATCTGATGATATCCAACCTTCAGGATGCCAAGACGGATTCCACGACCGTAGAGAGTGACGTCTGCGTCATTGGCTCCGGCGCGGCGGGTATCACGATTGCCCGGAGCCTTGCGAGGCAAGGCAAGAAAGTCATTCTTTGTGAGGGCGGCGCGCTGGATTATTCCGATGAGTCGCAGGAGATTTATCTCGGCGAGACAATCGGGGATGTGTATTTCGACCTTGATGTCGCGCGGCTTCGGTATTTTGGCGGATCGACAAACCATTGGCACGGGATCTGCCGGTCGCTCGAAGCGATCGATTTCGATCGGTCCTATATTTCCGAGGCCCTCAAATGGCCGATCACCAAGAGCGATATTGATCCCTACCTTGATGAGGCCTGCGGCATCCTCGATATCGGTTCGGATTTTCCCGAAGTGGAGATCGGGCGCCGTATTCGGACCGTGACGTTCAAGGAGTCGCTGCCGACCCGATTTGCCGAGAAATATCTGGAGGAGATTCAGGCCTCTGACAAAATCGAGATGATTACCAATGCGAATTTTGTCGATGTCGAGGTCATCGACAGGCGTATCTCGCAAGCCATGTTCAAGTCCTACAATGGCAAGCACCTCTCGGTTCGCGCGGAGAATGTCGTGCTGGCGACCGGCGGTATCGAGAACAGCCGCTTGCTGCTCTGGCTGCATCGCAATCATGGCGACAGGCTGTATGACAAACGGCTTCCCGTCGGAGAATACTGGATGGAGCATCCGGAATATTTTATTGGCGCCGCGTTTGTGGAGAAAAAGGTCCTGAACCATGCCTCCTACAGTCTGGACGGCTTTGCCCAGAAGGAAGAAGGGGTGCTCAACTGCTGCATTTCCGTTTATGAGGCGGAGGCGACGGCGACGGAAAGATTGCTTGAGGATTTACTGTGCGTTGCGCCGACCTATGGCGGAAAAATGGCGGAGTTGATGGAGATGGATCTGGCCTGCGGGGCCATTATTGAGACGGTCTGGGAACTGGAACCGTTGAAATCCAACAGAATAGAGCTTTCAGATTCAGAGAAGGACAAATTCGGGATACCGCGGCCGGTCCTGTTCTGGAAAAAGAGCCCGTTTGACAGGCGGACACTCGCCGTATCTACCGAGGTCTTTAACCAGTGGCTGCATGAGAGCGACCTGGGGCGGCTCAAGCTTGACGAGTGGATGATTTCGGATATGCCCTATCCTGAAACCTATGCGCCCGGCGGCTTTCATCATATGGGCGGGACAAGAATGGGCGTCAATCCGGAGGTGTCCGTTGTCGATTCCAACTGCCGGATTCACGGGACGAAAAATTTCTACGTCGCCGGCTCCTCGATCTTTACGACGGGCGGCTATACGAACCCCACCCTGCCCATCGTCCAGTTCAGTTTGCGTCTCGCGGATCATTTGGCGAAAGTATGAGGGCGCGCCCTGACAGCGTGCGCCCCGGGTGCGGGCGGTAAGGTGATTTCCTTCCGCATTTGATTTCTCCCAAAAAAATGGCACAATTCCTGTCAGCAGGCGTCGCATTGCAATGAAGGCGCCGGGACAGGGGGAATTCATGCAGCATTTAAGGTTTTTAGCGGCCGTTGTTTTCTTTTTTTTGATTGTCGGGGTGTCTCCTGCGCTACAGGCGCAGGAAGTGTCTGTCACCGCACCGGCTGAAGCGGGCATCAATCAGGCGATCGAGATCACCGTCTCCGGTCCGCCCGCCAAGGGAGATATTCTCCGTTTCGCCGATGAAAGCGGCAAGCTGCTCAAGGGCGCCTATGTCTATGTCGGCAATCTCAAGAACAATACCGGCACGCTCGCCGCCCCGCTGGAGCCGGGGAAGTATCAGGTGGCCTATGTTTCCGGCGGCAAGATTGTCGCGAGCAGCCCGCTGACTGTCACCGCCGTGACCGCGACCCTGACCCTCCCTGAAAGCGCGAAAATTAGCGAGACGATTGAGGTGCAGTTCGACGGTCCACTCAATAAAGGCGACTATGTCCAGATGCTGAAAAGTGACGAGACGCCCATTCGCGGCCTCTATGCCTATGTCGTCAACGCCAAAAACGGCATCGTCAAACTGCGGGTTCCGGCGGAGGGGGGCGACTATGGTGTCGGTTATTTCACCGGCAAGAAGCTGATCGGCAGCAGCCCGATTTCGGTGCAGGGTGTGACGGCCACCGTGAGCGCGCCCGGGAGCGTCAGCGCGAATGAGACCTTCGAGCTTTCCTTCGAGGGGCCGCTTAACCACGGCGATTACCTTCAATTCGTCGATGCGAACGGCACGCCGGTGCGCGGGCTCTATCGCTATGCCGGTCAGGCGAAGAAGAATGTCACGACCCTGACCGCGCCGGTCGAGCCGGGCAGTTACCGCATTGCCTATTTCACCGCCAAGAAGGATATTGGCGGCACTGCGATCACCGTCACCGGCACCAATGCGACGCTGACCATGATGGAGACCGTTCCGGCGGGCGCGCATTTCCCCGTCGCCTGGCAGGGGCCGAACAATAGTGGCGATCTGATCCGGGTGTTGCGTCCCGATGGGGCCAACGCCGGGAGCTATGCCTATGTCGGCAATAATCCGGAAAGCGTGACGCTCCGTGCGCCGGAGGAACTCGGCGACTATCGCGTCGTTTATCTTTCTGGCGGACAGGTATTGGGAGAGACTTCCTTCTCCGTCGCCGGGGTCAGCGCGCAACTTGATGCGCCCGCAGAGGTGGAGGGGAACCAGCGCTTCAATGTCACCTGGGAGGGGCCGGGGAATCACGGCGATATCCTGCAACTCGTCGATCCGGGCAAGCCTGGCAATCTCGCTTATCGATATATCGACAAGGAAAAAGGGAATATTTCGGCCGTTCTCGCGCCGAACCTGCCGGGTGATTACGAGCTTCGTTACCTGACCCAGGGCGGAAAAGTGCTTGCCGCCGTGCCGGTCACGATCATCCCCGCCAAGCAGGAACCGGGCTCCCTTGAGGTGGTTGCCGCCGCCAAACCGTTGCTCGGCCCCGATGACGCGATCGAGGTTGTGCTCGATGCCTCGGGCAGCATGTTGCAGCGGCAGGATGGCGACCGGCGTATCGATATCGCCAAGCGCACGCTGACCGCGCTGATCTCCGACACCCTCCCGAACGGCACACCCTTCGTTCTCCGTGTCTTTGGCCATAAGGAGGCGGATAAATGCCGCACCGATCTTGAAATCCCGCTTGGCGCTCTTGACCGCGCTGCGGCGACGGCACGCGTTGAAGGCGTGACGGCCATGAACCTTGCGAAAACGCCCATCGCCGACTCGCTGGCCCGGACGATGAGTGACCTCGGCACTGTCACCGGGGAGCGGATTATCGTGCTGATCACCGACGGGGAGGAAACCTGCGACGGCGACCCCGCCGATGTGATCGCCAAAATGCGCGCCAGCGGATATGACGTGCGGGTCAATATCGTCGGCTATGCCATCGATGACGCGGCCCTGCAGGAGACTTTCGCGCTCTGGGCCGATCTCGGCGGCGGGGAGTATTTCAACGCCGGCAATGAGGCGGACCTCGCGGCGGCGCTGACCAAGGCCGTCAACCCCTCTTTCACGGTGACGGATGAAGCCGGAACGGTCCTCAGCGAGGGGATCGCGGGCGGCGCCCCCATTACGTTTGCCGCCGGGACCTATACCGTCACCGCCGGTGCCAGGGAGCAGCAGGTAACCATCGAGCCCGCCAAACGCAGCACCGTGACGATTGAGTAAGCAGCTGACGCGGCGTCACTCCTGACGAGCTGATTGATTTCTGGTCCTCGCTAAAGCTGCAGAATAGAAAATTTTAATCTACCATTTAGAATTATACTGTACTAATTTCTTATGAAAATTGCTTAAGGAGTGCGATTTGAAATATCGGCCCGAGATAGACGGTTTGCGCGCGATCGCCGTGACGCTGGTCTTGCTGCAGCATGCGGCGTTCACCATTGCGGGAAGCGCGGACTGGTCCTCAAGGACCTATATCGGTGTCGATATTTTCTTCGTGATCAGCGGATATCTGATCACAACGCTGCTTCTCAATGAGCTTCGCGAAACCGGTACAATCAATTTTTGGCATTTTTACGAGCGGCGGGCGCGGCGTATCCTGCCGGCACTGTTTTTTGTCCTGCTGGCGTTTCTTCCGGTCGCTTTCATCCTGCTGTCCGGTGGTGAACTGAAGACGTTTCTGTTAAGCGTCCTCTCCGCCGTCTTCTTCGGCTCCAATATATTCTTCTACTTCGAGAGCCACTTTTTCGTGAGCGACCATTTCGGCGTGGACCGCGCGTTTGTCGAAGGGTTTCTGCATACATGGAGCCTCGCGATCGAGGAGCAGTTTTATCTGCTCTTCCCCGTTCTTCTTATCCTGGTAAACAGGTTTTTCTCCCGGTATTTCCTGTTGATTTTCATCGTTCTTTTCTGTCTCAGTCTTCAGTTTTCGGAGCTGATGGGCGCCAGACATATTGATTTCAATTACCTGCTGCTGCCCTCGCGCTTCTGGGAATTGCTGGCCGGGGCGATCCTCGCCTATGTGGAGCTGAAATACGGGAAGATACGGCGACCGTTCCTGAACACGGTCATGCCGCTCGTCGGTCTTTGCCTGATCGGTGGGTATCTCCTGCAATATAGGGCCGACCTGCTACACCCGGGCTTTGCGACGTTCATCCCGGTTCTCGGCACCGTGCTGATCATCGCCTTTTCCTCGAAAGAGGATATGGTCGGGCGGATACTGGGATCGAAGCCGTTCGTCGCCATCGGCCTGATTTCCTATTCCCTGTATCTCTGGCACCTGCCTGTCTTTACATCCCTGCACCTGATCAATCCGGTGGCGGGCAACTTCGACAAGCTGGGCTGGGTGGTCCTCTCGCTCGCGCTGTCGGCGATATCCTATTACCTGATCGAGAAACCCTTCCGGAATCGCGAGATCATTCGCGCAAGACCGTTCTTCCTCTCGATCGGCACAAGCGCAATCGTGATCGTGCTCTTGTCCTTGCCCGTTGATCTCTTTAGCATAACAGGACCCTCTCTGGCCGGACACTAGCACTGGAAAGAGAGGCCCGGCTTCCCGCCGGGTTCACCAAGCCCTCCTGCAAGAACCCTTTTACCTCTTCGCACTGACACTGCCCTCGAAATTGTTTTAATTTCTATCTAAAATAAAATCAAAAGTTGTTGAAGCCAGAGCTCGCACTGAATATACTGAAACGATATTTTCGCGCTTTTGTTGCTTACGGAGTATGATTTGACGTACCGACCGGAGATAGATGGATTACGTGCGGTTGCAGTTGTCCTTGTCTTGCTTTTTCATGCTGCTTTCACTGTCATGGGCCGCTCTGACTGGTTCAAGAATGGCTATATCGGCGTTGATATTTTCTTCGTCATCAGCGGTTATCTTATCACCTTGATCATCCTCAAGGAGCTGCGCGAAACCGGCGGCTTCAGTTTCGGCAATTTCTACGAAAGACGTGCGCGGCGTATTTTGCCGGTCCTGTTCTTCATCATATTTGCAACTTTTCCGGTGGCCTTTCATCTGCTGTCGGATGCGGAACTTTACGAGTTCCTGCTAAGCGTTATTTCCATTATTTTCTTTGTTTCGAATATCTTCTTTTATTTTGTATATGATGCAGGCACACCGACGATTGCACCGTTTGTCCATACTTGGAGCCTGGCGGTCGAGGAACAGTTTTACCTGATCTTCCCGATCGCACTGCTACTGCTGCGGCGGCATATTCCGAAGTTTACGCTTCCAATCTTCTTTATTGTATTTTGTCTCAGCTTCTTCTTTGCCGAATATATCGGTCGGTATGATTACGAGTTTAACTATTCTCAACTGCCATCGAGAATATGGGAACTGCTGGCCGGATCATTTCTGGCCTTTATGGAACTGGAGCGTGGCAAGGTCCGCCGCAACCGTTTCAATTCGCTGTTGCCGATAGCGGGCGCCGCCATGATTTTCTGGTATGTTATGTTGCTCGGAACCGATCCGGTCCACCCCGGCTATCTCAGCATTTTCCCGATTCTCGGGACGATGCTCATCATAGCTTTCGCATCAGGCGACGACCTTGTCGGACGTGCTTTAAGCCTGAAGCCGGTTGTTGCCACCGGAAAGATGTCCTACTCCCTGTATCTCTGGCATTTGCCGGTCTACATGTTCCTTGAATATGCCTATCCGAATTCGAAAAATCCGGAGAAGTTGGGGTGGGTCATTCTTACCTTCCTGTTGTCGGTGATATCCTATTATCTGATCGAACGGCCCTTCCGGAATCGCGAGGTCATTCGCGCAAAGCCGTTTTTCTACTTGATTGGCACTACCGCAATCCTGATCGTGTTCTTGTCCTTTCCCGGCGATCGGTTTAGCATCGTGGGCTCCGGTTTGGCCGGCCACTAGCACTGGAAAGAGAGGCCCGGTTTCCCGCCGGATTCACCAAGCCCTCCTGCAAGAACCCGTTTTCCTTCTTCGCGCCATCCTCGCCAGCGGGGATATCAGGACACGCGCGGTTATGGCCATAAGCGCGGGAAGAAATTTAGCCTGCTGCCGGAGCTGTTCTATTTTTGATATCTAATAATACAAATAGTTGTTGTAACTAAAACTTGTATCGAAAAATGAGCCACGCTATCTTCGCGATATTATTGTATGGGGAGGATGGCTTGACTTACCGACCTGAAATTGACGGATTGCGAGCAATTGCAGTTATGCTTGTAATCCTCTATCATGGCGGATTTGAGATTTTTGGCCGCACCGGGTGGTTTGACAATGGCGATATCGGCGTTGATGTATTTTTCGTGATTAGCGGGTATCTGATCACATCAATCATATTGAAGGAGTTGCGCGAGACCGGCGCCTTTAGTTACCGGAATTTTTATGAACGTCGCACACGGCGTATTCTACCGGGACTGTTCGCCGTACTGCTGGCGATTTTTCCGGTGTATTTCTTTCTTTTGGACGGTCTTGATCTCGATTTTTTCTTCATGACCGTGATCGCGAGCATCGCTTTCTGCTCCAACATTCTTTTCTACATCGTCGGCAGTGATCTTGCGGAACAGGGGGTGGAAGTCGGCCCGCTGATCCACACATGGAGCCTTGGGATAGAGGAGCAGTTTTACATCATCTTCCCAGTTGTTTTGCTGCTGTCGCTGAGATTCTCCCCGAGAGTCATTCTTCCCGTTCTCATCTTCCTGTTTTTTATCAGCCTTCAGTTTTCCGATTTCATGGCGGATAGAAACCAGAACTTCAATTTCTTCATGCTGTCGTCGCGGTTTTGGGAGCTGCTGGCGGGGTCGCTCCTCGCCTATCTGGAACAGGAGCATGGCGCAGTCCGTCATCGGCTCCTCAATCTTGTAATGCCGGTGATCGGCCTCTGCATGATCATCTGGTATGTCCTTCTGTCCGGGATTCATCAGGCAGTGCCCAACTACGTGACGGTCATCCCGGTTCTTGGTGCCGCATTCATCATAGCTTTTGCCTCCCGGGATAATCCGGTTGGACGCCTTCTTGGCACCAAACCCTTTGTTGCCGTCGGCCTGATGTCCTACTCACTGTATTTGTGGCACTGGCCGGTCTTTTTCTTTTTCAAGCAGATTCAGCCGGCCCCGGAAAATCTGGACAGGCTCGGCTGGGTCGGGCTGTCATTCCTCCTGTCGGGCCTGACATATTATTTTGTCGAGCAGCCTTTCCGGAACAGGGCGTTTATTTCAATAAAGCCGTTTTATATTTTGCTTGCCTTGGTCGCGGCCTTTATAATTCTGCTGGCTGTCTTCGGCGCACCGTCCAAACACTATCTCTTGTCGAAGATCGATTAAACGGGATAACAATAATGAACAACATACCCGACGGTTTCACGAAAAGTCCCCGCAAGAGCCCGCTCACCGATCCGTGGGAGCCGATACACTGGAAGCTGACAGAGAGGGGCGCGGTCCTCGGCCTTGAGGTGCGGGAAGCCCATTGCAACGCCCGCGGCTTTGCCCATGGCGGGCTGATTGCGGCACTGTCCGATAACGCCATGGGCAGCTCCCTCGTCCTCAAGGCGCGGAAAAAGTTCGAGAATGACAGCTTAAGCGCCGTAACATTGAGCATGACCACCGACTACATAGACATTGCGCGGATTGGCGATTGGCTGGAGTTTCGCCCTAATGTCCTTAAAGTCGGCCGGTCGATCGGCTTTACCGAGCTCAAGGTCATCGCCACGCGGGACGGCGAAGAACGGACAATTGCCCGTTCCAATGCCTCTTTCAAGCTTGTCTGAACCCCCGCAATAGGTGCATGATACGCGAGCGCCTCCATCGCGGCGCGGATAACGGGGGAAGAGTTATGCATGTCACGGTTACACCCATCTTCGCGGCCCTGCTGGGGCTGATCTTTTTCTTCCTGAGCCTGCGCACCTCGCTGGTTCGGCGGCGGGCCAAGGTCTCGCTCGGCGACGGCGGCGATGCGGGATTGCAGATGGCCATTCGGGCCCATGGCAATTTCATCGAATATGTGCCGATCTCGCTGTTGCTGCTGGCGTTTCTGGAAATGCGCACGGTCAGTATCTACGGGGTGATCGTGCTCGGCGTCCTGCTGGTTGCGGGCCGGTGCTTTCATGCCATCGGCATCAGCCGCGCCAACGCCAGTTTCCGCTTGCGGCAGATCGGCGCGGTCCTGTCGCTGCTTGTCCTGCTGATCGGCAGCCTGTGGCTGCTCTTTACCTATCTCATCTGAGGGGAGGAGGGGAAAATGATTGCCTTGCTTTTTTTGTTGCTGACCCTGGCCATGCTTGCCGCCTGGCGGGATAAATGGGGGTTATCCTACGGTCTGTTCGCCGTCACCATGGGGCTCAGCGTCTACTGGCTGAAGTTCCACGCGACGACCGCGCTGACAGTCCAGCTTTAGGGGGGCAGCGCAATGATGATAGACAGTCAGGCCTCCCGCTATTTGAACGCCGTCGGCCTCTTTGCCATCTCCGGCGTGCTGATTGCCGCCTATGCCATGCAGTTCACCCTCGATGAGCTGCCCTGTCCGCTCTGTTTGTTGCAGCGGGTCGCCTTGGTTGCCGTGGGATACGGGCTCTGCCTCAACCTCGTCAAGGGACCGAGGCCGCATCATTATGGTATTATGCTGATCGCCGCCGTTTATGGCGGCAGCGTCTCGATCCGCCAGATCCTGCTGCATATTGTGCCCGGCACCGGCCATTACGGCTCCCCGGTCTGGGGACTGCATTACTATACTTGGGCGGGGGTCTGTTTCTTCCTGATCATCCTCGGCACCGCCATCATGCTTTTGTTTGAGGGACAGTTCAGCAAATCATCCATGACGGCGTCCGCAAGGAAATTCGGCGGCAGCCGCCTCGCCATTGCGGCCTTCGCGTTGATGGTATTGCTGGCGGCGGGGAATGCGGTCACCACGCTCATCGAATGCGGCCCCACCGTCTGCGCCGATCCGCCGACAAGCTACAAGCTGATTGATGAGTTGAAGAAAGCCGAGTAAGGATAGCTCAAGGGGGCCTTATCAGGCCGCTTTATCCTCCGGCCAGGGGTTTTTCCAGGCGGGAATGTTTTCGAGGCCCGCGAGCCAGCGGGTGATGTTCGGGAAATCACTGAAGGGCATCTCCGCCTCCCGCCAGTAGCGGGCCATGGAGGCGAGGGAAAAGTCGGCGATGGTCAGCCGGTTCGCGGCGACGAAGTCGCGTCCCTCAAGATGCGCGTCCAGCACCTTCGCGTATTTCAGGCAGTTCTTCTCGGCCTTTTTGAGCACCTCCGCATCCGGCGGGCCCATGTTGAAGGTCTTCTTCACGATATGCTCAATGTAATAAGGGCCGACGGCGCCGACCCAGTGCCCCTCGTTCCAACTCAGCCAGCGCAGCACCTCGACCTGCTCGGCCAGGTTTTTCGTTGGCCACAGGTCGGAGCCGGCCTTGATTGAGAGATAAGCCATGATCGCGGAGGATTCCCAGAGGACGAGATCGCCGTCTACCAGCGTCGGGGCCTTGCGGTTGGGGTTGAGCGCCTTGTACTCCGGCGTATGCAGCCCGCCCGCCACCGGATCGATCCTGATCAGCTCTGCCTCCACGCCCAGATGCTTGACCAACGCCAGAACCCGCATCGGCGCCTGCGCCGGTATCCAGTAAATCTTCATCGCTACTTCTCCCTCGCGGTTTTTTGCAAACCATGCCCGCGGGAGGTAGAGAATGTCAACTGAGGAAAGAGGCGTGCGGCGCCCTAGTGTTGTACGGGGGGGTCGGTGCGACGGCGAGCGTAGTTGCGGGTCTTCTCGATCTCGCTCTCGATTTCCTCGGCGATATCGGTCCAGCCATATTGCTTTGCCGCGTGATAGGCGCGCTGCAGACCACAGGTATCAATGAGGTTCTGCGCAATCGCGCGCTTGTTTTTATCCAGGGACTGACTGGCCATCTTTCTACTCCGGTCCTTCATACAGGAAGGCTGCATATCGGAGCAGAATAAGGCCAAATCATGAAATTTACGTAAAGAGTTTCCGGGGCGGATTTCTACCCGCCCCGGACCGCATATTCACACTAATTGCGGCACTGCGTCCGTGCCTGTACCGGGAGGCCGACGGCGACCTTGGAACTATAGGTCTGGTTTGAACTTGTCCAGAGCTTTGCTGCCGTATCGGCGGAGCAACTGCAATATTCCTCCGCCGTTTTCCCGCTTACCTTGCTTGAGGAGGGGGAACTCATGCAGGCGCCGTATTCCTTCTCGCGCATGCCCTCGCCGATTTTGCAGACGGGATCCTTGTATGCCCAAATGGATGCAGTGTTGACAATTCGATTGCGGGTTTTGTCATCCCATGCCGCTCTGTTTTCAAGGTCGGCTATCCGTTGTTTGTCTCGATCCATATTTTCCTGTATGCGCTTCTTTTTTTCTGCTTTCTGCTCCGCCGTCAAATTCGCCTTGTCTATATTCTCGAAGGCCCTTTTTCCATCCTCTCCATAATGATAGATGAATATCTTCTCGGATTCCTCCGTTTCGCTGGCGACGACTTTATCAACATGTGTGCCGATATTCTGTGCGATGCATTGGCAGGAATAGAAAATCTTAGCTGAGTGGCTCTGATTGCATTGCTCATAAGCCACCTTGCCTTCCGGGGAGAGGGTGGCCGCGGTGGCAGCGGATTTCTCCTGCTCCACCTTCTGCGTCGCCTGAGCGGCGGCCATGGCGGCAGCCTGTTTGTCATTCTCGGCCTGCTTCGCTGCGGCTATTTCCGGCGGCGGGGAGCGGAAGGTTGTCCAGTCCTCGCTGTAGAGGAAAGGCTCGAAATTGTCGAGGCGATACTCGAAATCGCCGCCATTCTGCACATGGGAGAGGAGTCTGGAAACCTCGGCTCCCTTGGCGCTGAAAAGAACACGATGAGCTCCGTTCGTAATGACATTTGCCGTAATAACACTGTTGTCAAACCGGAAAAGAATTGTCGCAACCGTTTGCTTTGAGGACTTATTGAAATACGTTTTCGCGGTTCTCATGATTTCAAACCCGATGACCTCGGCCTCACGTCCTGGAAGGGGTTTCATTTTTTGCAATCGTTGATTGACAATAAGCTCGTCATCCTTGATATGGGCATACAGCGGGTATTCACCCTTAGTCTTCCTCAGTACCCATGCACCCTGAAGTTCCGGTGGCTGCTTTTCTTCATAGAGATATGCGCGGTCATAGTCATGCTGATTGAGGGATATCTGTGGCGCTGCCGCTTTTTCGACTTTAGGTTCCGCTTTCGCCTCCGCCGCCTTCGGTTCCTCGGCTTTCGGGGTGGGGGCGGCCGTTGTGGTGGTCGTAGCCGGTTCCGTATTCGGCGTCGGCGCCGCTTTCAGCGCGGCGACCAGGTCCGGCGTAACATTGCCGGTTGCCGCCATATTTTGCGAGTTCTGGAAACTGATGATCTGTTTCTTGGTGTTCGGGCCGTAGGCGCCATCGACGCCGATTTTATAGCCGAGCCGTTTCAGTTCCTCTTGCGTTGCCATCACCAGCGCTTTGTCGTTGTTGCCGCTTGGCGCTGCCGGGGCCGGGGCGGTCGTCTTCGGGGTAGTGGGAGCAGCAACCGTGCTCTGCGCCGGGGCCTTGGGCGCGGCCGGCGCGGTGGCGGTCGTCGGTTTCTTGGCCTGTCCTTCCCCGTCCGAGGTGGTCGGCGATTCGGGTTCCGCTTCTTTCAGGGCTTCGGCGGCCTTGTCGGTCAGCTCCGTTGCCGTGTCTTTCAGCTTGTCGAGCCAGTCCGCATTGGCGGCGCTGCTGATAAAAAGGGGAAGGGACAAAATCATCAGGATCGTCAGGATTTTTTTCGGCACGGCATGTGTCTTTCTTTTTCGACCCCGACATTTTTTTGGGGTTTAAGCGTTTGGATTGAACAGCTTGCGATATCTTTATCGGATGCGATTTTAATATCCGCAGCCGCGATGTAAAGAATTTTATCCTAATGGGAAAAGCAGTTGCACAGGAAACGCCGATTGGCGTCTTTTCTCCATTAGAGTTATTGCATATGCCCATCGCATATGGTATAATCAACGGGCTAGAAGGAATTGGATTTAACAACCGCTTCTTCCCCGGTTTTCGGGGGACTTTTACGGAGGTAAAGGACGGATTGGGTATCAAATTCCCTTTATATAGCGATGTTGATGGTGTTGATAAAAGCGCTTGTCGCGGACACGGCACCACCGGAATTGGGGCAAACTTAGAGGACGCTTAAATATGGCGCCTTGCGGATAATCAGGAAGTCCTGTGCCGGGTTACAAATCAGCATCGTCGATATCGGAGTGGACCGGAACTTATTCTCCAAGCGAAAAGACCAACCGGTTCCCCCTCGATTGACTGGACGCCCAGGTGGGACCCCTCGGACGAAATTTGCCGCGCCATAAATCTCCATCGAAATCAATGGGGGTCGCGCATGAGCCGTCCGCCGCGTGCCACCGCTGGAAAGTTACTCTGCGGATGAAGGTTGTCCCCCGGCCAGGGGCGGCGAACAAATGCAGGCGCGGACCCGGCGTCTTTTTTCCTGAGCATATCCGGCAGAGCCCGAGCATACCCACTCGCGCCATGCCGGAAGCGCGCCTCTACCCGCCGCCGAAGGTCTTGTAGAGGAACGCGATGACCAGCGCCACCGCCAGCCAAATGGCGATGTTGCGCAACAATGCCGCTTTGCCGGCGCGGCGCGTGTAGTAGAGAAAGCCCGGCAGCACCAGAAAAAGCACCATGAGCAGGGCGACGAGCTGCAGGATTTGTCCTTCGGCCATGACTTTTCGCCTCCATCGTCATAATTTCGCCCGCCTTGACAGCGATAGGAGGGCTGTTTCAGTCAAAATATCAAAAATTTGGCGGATAGCGAGACAACATTTGCTTAAATCGCCCCGGCGGTTTATTTTGCACGCAATTTCTAAGGGCGGAACTGGAGTTTTTTGTGGCCGATATTTTTAACGAAGTCGATGAGGATGTCCGGAAGGAAAAATCACTGGCACTTTGGAAGGCCTATGGCAAATATGTCATCGGCCTCGCGGTTCTGATTGTCGTGGCAACGGGCAGCTATGTCGGATGGCAGAATTACACTCAGAGCCAGTCGCGCACGCAAGGGGCCGAGTTTGGTGCCGCCGCGGCGCTGATGGCGAATGATCAACCGGGCGAGGCTGCGGCGGCCTTTGCCGGGCTTGCCGAAAGTGGGAACTCGGGATACCGTCCGCTCGCCAGCCTGCGGGAGGCGGCGGCCTTCCTTGAAGCCGGACAGGGGGACAAGGCCCTCCAGGTGTATGACGCGTTGGCGGCAGACAGTTCCGTGGATCCCGAATTCAGCGCGCTTGCCGACCTGATGGCGGGATATTACCTTCTCGACAACGGCACTACCGATGACGTCCGCAACCGGATTGCCGACCTGAGCGAACCGGGCGGCCTGTTCAATGCGTCGGCCAACGAGCTGCTGGCGCTGACCTATATCAAGGATGGCGAGATTTCGAGGGCCCGTGAAGTGCTGACGATTATCCAGAATGACGCGGGCGTGCCGGAGGATATCAAGGGCCGGGTGAGCCAGCTTCTTGCCGCGCTGGAAGGGGCATAAGCGCATGCCCCAACGCCTGATGCCGACAGTCCTCCGCCCCCTTTTGAGGCCGGCACTGATGGGCGCGGCCCTTCTTGGCCTCGGCGCCTGTAGCTGGTTCGGCGCGCCGGAAAAACCGCCACTGCCCGGGGATCGCATCTCGATCCTGTCGCTGGAACAGACATTGGAGGCCGATGCGGGCCTTGCCGATCTGGAAGTGCGACTTCCACCGCCGTACGAAAATGCCAACTGGCCGCAAGCAGGCGGCGTTCCGTCCCATGCGCTCTATCACCTTGAACTCGGCGATGACCTTGAGGAAGCCTGGCGGGTCTCCATCGGCGACGGATCCGATGACGAGAACCGCATGTTCTCCTCCCCCGTTATTGCGAATGGCAAGGTCTATGCGATGGATTCCAGCGCTGAAGTCACTGCCTATTCGGCGGAGGACGGCAAGGAACTCTGGGCGGTCAACCTGACCCCGGAAGACGAGGATGAAGGCAATATCGGTGGCGGGCTCAGCTTTGAGTACGGCCGGGTCTTCGCCACCACCTCCTATGGCGATATCGTCGCGCTGGACGGGGAAAGCGGCGAGACTGTCTGGAAAACCGGTCTTGGCGTGCCGCTCCGGGCGGCGCCGACCATTGCCGAGGGGCAGATATTCGTCATCACCTTCGACAGCCGCATTTTCGCGCTCGACGCGACCACCGGCGAGATCAACTGGAATTTCGAGGGCGGGATCGAAACGACGGGCCTTCTTGGCGCGGCGAGCCCGGCCTATGACAACGGCACGGTCGTCGTCCCCTTCGCCAGCGGCGAGCTATACGCCTTTCGCGCCGCCAACGGGCAGCAGGCCTGGAGCGACCAGCTTGTCCGACGTCGCCTCTACAGCTCGCTCACCTCGCTCACCGATATCAACGCCTTCCCGGTCATCGACCGCGGGGTTGTCTATGCCGCCAGCTACTCCGGTCGCATGATCGCCGTTGACTTGCGCACCGGCAACCGGTTGTGGGACCAGGAAATCTCGACCCTGCAGACCCCCTGGATCGCGGGCGATTTCCTCTTTGTCGTCTCGACCGATGGCGATCTGGTCTGCATGTCGCGGCGCAACGGCCTGATCCGCTGGGTGCGCCCCCTCGGCAAGTATGAGGATCCGGAGGACAAGCGCGACCTGATCATCTGGACCGGCCCGATTTTGGCCAGCGACCGGCTGATCCTCGTGTCCAACTACGGGCTTGCGGTTTCGGTTTCCCCCTATAACGGGGAAGTCCTCGGCCGGATGGAACTGTCGGACCCGGCCTCGATCCCGCCGGTGGTGGCCGGCAACACGCTTTATATCCTGACCGATGACGCCGACCTTGTGGCCCTGCGCGCGGCAAGCAAAGAATAAAAAATGACCTTTACCGCTGCGATCCTGGGCCGTCCGAATGTCGGCAAATCGACCCTGTTCAACCGTCTGGTGGGCAAGAAGCTGGCGCTTGTCGATAACACGCCGGGGGTCACCCGCGACCGCCGCGAAGGCGAGGCGAGCATCAGCAACCTTCATTTCCGCATCATCGACACGGCGGGGCTGGAGGAGAAATTCGACGACAGCCTGGAGGGGCGGATGCGCCGCCAGACGGAAATCGCGCTCAATGAGGCCGATGTCGTCCTGATGCTGATCGATGCGAAGGCGGGCGTCACCCCGCTGGATGAGCATTTTGCAGGGTGGCTCAGGCGGTCGAAAACGCCGGTCATTCTCGTCGCCAATAAATGCGAGGGCAAGGCGGGAGAGACCGGCCTGATGGAAAGTTTCTCGCTCGGCCTTGGCGAGCCCGTCGGCATCTCCGCCGAGCATGGGGAGGGGATGGCCGAACTGTTCGACGCGCTGCTCCCCTATGAGAAAACGGAAGAGGCGGAGGAGGGCGCGGAAGACGAACCCGAAAAGCCTCTGCAGCTCGCCATTGTCGGCCGCCCGAATGCGGGCAAGTCGACGCTGGTCAATTACCTCATCGGCGAAGAGCGGATGCTGACCGGGCCCGAGGCCGGGGTCACCCGCGATTCCATCGCCGTCGAATGGGAGTATGAGGGGCGCAAGGTCAAGCTCGTCGATACGGCGGGATTGCGCAAAAAGGCGCGGGTGCAGCAGAAGCTCGAAAAACTCTCGGTCGCCGACAGCCTCCGCGTCATTCGCATGGCGGAAGTCGTTGTGCTGTTGATAGATGCCGAGGAAACTTTCGAGAAACAGGACCTGACCATCGCCGCCCATGTGATCGAGGAGGGGCGGGCGCTGGTCATCGCGGTGAACAAATGGGACACGGTGACGGACCGGCAGGGCACGCTGAAACTCATTCGCGACCGGCTCTCGATCTCGCTGCCGCAGGTGCGCGGCATTCCGGTGATCACCCTCTCGGCGCTCTCGGGGCGCGGGGTGGAGAATTTGCTCCCGGCGGTGCTGGAGGTGTATGAGCTCTGGAACACGCGCATCTCGACCGCGCGGCTGAACCGCTGGCTGGAGATCATGCTGGAGCAGCATCCGCCGCCCATGGCCAAGGGCCGCCGCCTGAAAATCCGCTATATGACCCAGGTGAAGGCGCGCCCGCCGACCTTTTCGCTGTTCATGTCGGCGCGCGGGGAGCTGCCGGAATCATACTTGCGCTACCTCGCCAACGGCATCCGCGAAGACTTCAACCTCCCCGCCGTCCCGATCCGCATTTTCCCAAGGACGGGGAAGAATCCTTATGCGGATAAGGGTTAGTCGTGAGACTCAGTTACTTCGGTAGTTGTCTCGACGTCGGTGCCGTCTTTTCTACCAGAGCGTTTTGCGATTGTTTCGGTCATTTTACGCAGTCTTTCCGACTTGTTGTGACGGTCGACATACCAACCATCAAATAGTAACTCGATCAGGTCAATCATTGCGGCAGCCTCATTGGCATCAACATCCACAAGAGTGTTAGTGTCCAGTTTCATATGGGCTCCTATGTTACCAATCTCCCTAACTGCGTGAATTGCTTCTATGGTTTGTTGAGATACTTCGTCTGGCAGTGCTTCAATTTCTTTGTAGAGATTTCCTTTATCAATACCCCAAAAATCGTGGATCATTGCTTGCAGGCAGCGGCGCGATAAGGTTGCCGAAGCTGTGGGGCTCAGTTCTTTTATTCGGCAAGCTTCCGTATATGATTTTCTTATCGGGTCAGGAATAAAGTCTGGCTGAGGTCGCGCCGATGACTCCGGTAGAATTGTCCACTGATTGATTAGCCCCTCAAATCTCCAACCGCCGTCCCTATAATCGACCTTTTCCAAAGAAATCCCTAAATTTATTTCTCCACAATCCGGATTTAAGCAAGTTGCTGCAGCAATAGATATGCCAATAGGACCATGTTTTGATCCATCTAATCTTAATACATTTTGTCGGGTACTATAATTGTTACCATCTCTAAGCGTTGAATGCTGTCCACAATATGGACAATGAAATGGCTCTGGTTGGTCGAGATCAATGGCTTCGGCAATATTGAATGTCATGGTCTCAATACCTCTCGCAATCTTGGTAGTAGTAGTTTAGTTCTATGGTGATTTTCGCCGTTTGATGTTTATCAATACGGAACCAAATATCGACGATTTGTAAGATTATACTATATGCTCGATTTGGGAGTCTACAACCAACGCACGAAATTGATATAGGATGCGACTTTAATCTCCAAGCTTTCACCCCATTCTCTCCCGCGCACGGGCAAACCCGTACGCGGAGGAGGGGTTAGAGCTTATGCCGGAACTCGCCGAGGCGGGTTTCGAACTCGGCGATTTTTTGGCCGCTCAGGGCATTGACGGGCAGGCCGCGGAGGTTGTCCCTGAGAATATTTCCCGCATCCGCCAGCAGCTCGCGCCCGGCGGGGGTGAGGACGGCGAGGCTCTGGCGCGCGTCGCGCTCGCTTCGTTCGGTCGCCACCAGCCCGACCTTTTCGAGCGGCTTCAGCGCCCGCGTGACGGCCGAGGCGGTGAGGCCGACGCCATCGGCGAGATCGATCCGCGACAAGCCGGACGGGCCAGCCTGCGACAGGGTTTTCAGCAAGCGATACTCGCTGAAACTGACCCCCTTCGTGCAGGACAGGACGCGATCAAGCTTGCGCTCAAGCATGGACGCTGTTTCCAGGAACTGAAGGACGGTTGGTTCTGTATGTGGGGCAAGGTTTAATGTTTTCATGCGTGCATAATACGTGAACATTCACGTAATATGCAAGCATTATTTTTGAAGCCGATATTTGGCGGCTATGCGCGGCGGATGAGTTGGAGGTCGTCCTCTGCGGTCTCGTAATGGATCAGGCCGAAGGAGGGAAACTCGATCACGGCGCCGGTTTTGAGGTATGCCCATTGCTCCCTTGGATGCGCGTCGCTGTATTCATCCGTATCAATCGAGCAAACGACGATACCCTCGCGATCTTCCCCCAATCCGACCCGATCGCCCATCCTTACCTCTTGCCCGTCCGGATATTTCATTTTCTGTCCTTGAGCGGTTTATGAAAAGCCCGATTTTAATCGTCTTCGAAGTATGGCTCTCCGGACGGGAAGTATAAATCGTACTTTTTCGAGAGGCGCCTCAGCATCGGCTC
>TARA_R110002124_G_scaffold6564_53_pt1 | contig 27603 bp, 23 predicted proteins | sample TARA_R110002124 | Tara Oceans TARA_R110002124 (sample SAMEA4397445) | marine metagenome | biome: Polar Biome; feature: [SRF] surface water layer (ENVO:00010504); material: water (ENVO:00002006), including particulate matter (ENVO:01000060) such as... | depth 5 m
GTAATCTCCTTTCGAATATACCGGCGCCGGGCCCGTCAGCGGCGATTTGTAGAACAGTTACCGGAAGCCATCGACATCATTATTCGCGGCGCGCGCGTCGGTATGTCCCTGCAGGAAAATTTTCAGGTCATTGCACGGGAAATGCCGGATCCGGTGGGCGGGGCCTTCCGCACTCTGGCCGAGAAGCTGGCGATCGGTATCGATCTGGAAACTGCGCTTGACGCAACAGTCAGGACCGCCCGTGTGAAGGAATTGCAGTTCATGGCGACAACCCTGATCCTGCAGCGGCGCACCGGTGGGCAATATGCGGAAGTCCTCGAGAATCTGGCGCAGGTGCTGCGGGACCGGCGGGCGCAGGCGTTAAAAGCGCAGGCTCTAACGTCGGAGGCGCGGATGTCGGCGCGCATCGTGACCGGGGTGACAGGCGTAATCCTCTTAATCATGTCATTTACCAACCGGGCGCAGCTTGATTTTCTCTTCGTCGATCCGCTGGGCCAGAACCTGCTGATCTATTCCGCGATCAGCATCCTCATAGGCTTTTTGATCATCTCCCGCTTATTGGGGACGTTAAAATGACGGGTTTCCAGATTGAGACGGGGGAGGAGATCCTGCTGCTGGCGATGATTTCGCTCTGCTTTCTACTGGCGTCCATGCTCTTTGCGGCTGCTGTCCGGGCAAAAAAAGAGGAATTGGTTGATCGTCGGCTTGATGGTTTTCGGCTCGAGAAGCCAGCGCCGCACAAGACGCAGGAAACCGCACTCCGGATCAATCTTGAAAAAAAGGATGAACCGGAGGAACGAAAAAAAAGAAAATCAGTTTTCCTCATTTCCGGGCTGTTTGGGAACAGGGGTCTCAATCGGCGCCTTGTGCGGGCGGGCTATGATCCCGCAAGGTACCGCCGCCCTTTTTATATTGCGCGAATCCTTTGTTTCTGTCTGGAGGCGTTCCTTGCCGCCTTCCTGTTCGATGCGGTGCTGGCAGAACAATTCGGACCTCTCATAACCACCGTCCTTGTTCTCGCCGCCGGGATCAGCGGGAGTTTCCTGCCCAACATATTGCTTAAGTTTCGAATCCGGCAACGACGCAGGCGGATCGAGCGGGCGATGCCGGATATGATCGATCTCCTCATTCTATGTGTAGAGGCGGGGCTGACGCTGGAAACTGCGCTTGTCCGCACCATTGAGGGGCTGGAACCGTTTGCGCCGGAGGTTGCCGCCGAGATGAAGATTACCTTAAGCGAGCTGCGTATTCTGCCCGATAAATCCATGGCGCTCACCAATCTTGCCGACCGAACGGCATCGAAAAGCCTGAAATATCTCGTGCTGTCGCTGCGTCAGGCGGAACGCTACGGCACGTCTATCACCGGGGCGTTGAAGGCGGTGGCGATGGAGAACAGGAAAATGGCCATACTGGAGCTGGAGAATAACGCCTCCCGGATGCCTGCCCTACTGAGCGTCCCCCTCATTCTTTTTATTTTGCCACCCGTCGTGGCGATTTCCGCCGGACCCGGCTTTGCCCTGATGATGCGTACAATTGGAGGATAACATGCCGTATCGCCTATCGCTTCTTGTTCTTATCGCCATGATGTTTTCTGGTTGCGCCATGCCGCAGGGTGATCTGGATGCGCAAACCCTGTTTGAGGACAAGGCCGCGCGGGAGCGGGCACTAAAAATCGCAGACATATCGGTCGAATCCGGTAATTTCCCGGCGGCCATTGATATATATCAAAAAATACTGGCCAAGAATCGCTTTGACGAGCCGGTTCTCTATCGTCTCGGAGAGACATACCTAAAGGCGGGTGCGCCGCAGGAAGCCGTTACCGTGTTTGAAAATCTGGAAGCGCTGACGCCGGAGGATGTGAAGCCCTGCCTCGGGCTCGGCCGCGCCAACCTGTCTTTATACCGCCCGGAATCTGCCGATTTGTATTTCGCCAAATGCACCGAAATTGACGGGGAAAATATTGAGGCGCTGAGCGGACGCGGCATCGCGCTTGATATGGCCGGGGATCATAAAAAGGCTCGGGAGCTTTATACGCGGGCCCTTATGGTTGCGCCGGACGATATGGGCATACTCAACAATCTCGCGCTTTCCTATCTGATGGCGGGGGAGTATGACGCGGCCATCAAGGCCCTTGCGCCGCTTGCCTTCACGCCAACATCCACGGCGGTAATCCGCCAGAACCTCGCCATGGCGTATGGACTTGCCGGGGATGAGGCGGCGGCGGCGCGGATTGCCCGGCTCGACCTTGATCATCCGACCGCGGAGAACAACCTCAAATTCTACCGGCAGATACGGCGGATGGAGGATACAAGCCTGCTGCGGCGGCTTCTTCTTGGTCCGCGCATACCGGAGGAGACCGTTTCGTGACGCCGTGGGAACTTCAAAAATATGGAGGATTGCGGGACGAACGGGGCTCGCTGGCCGTAGAAATGGCGATCTTGTTGCCGATCGTCTTTGCCCTTGTCTTTGCAGCGATTGACATCAGCCGGGTTCTGCTTGCCCGAGGCCTTGTCGATCAGCTTGGTGTGGAACTTTCAAACAGCCTGAAATATGAAACAACGCCAGCGGCGCGCGCCCTGCTGACGGAAGAGACGCTTCAGGGGCGGTTGTCATCGCTATCCGAGGGGCTGAGTGGTGGATTGATCGATCCGTCCCGGCTGGAACTGTCGGTTTTTCCCTACAACGACCTTACCGCGCTCGTCAGTGAGACCGCAAGTGGCGGTCTGATCGGCCTGCCCGAAGCGGTAACGGCTATCCGGCTTGAGTATGCGGTGCCGCTGACAACTCCTTTTGCGAACTTCTTCTATGAGACGGGCGACAGTGTCCAATCGTCAATGGTGGTTATCAACAATGGTCGCTAATGCGCTGAAAAATAATCCGAAAGACGTTATCCGGGATCAGCGGGGCAGTCTCGCGGTCGAGGTGGCGCTGATTGTCCCGGCAATCATGTTCCTGCTGCTTGCGGGGGTGACGCTCGCGCATATCGTGCAACTGACCCGGACGACGGACCGGGTCGCCGCCCTGATGGCGGATGACCTGTCGCTTAAATCCGGATTGATCGAGGAGGATTTCGATACGGTTCTGGCAGCGACGACGGGCCTGATCGGCGAAAGCGGGTTCCCGGCGGCGATCCGGGTTGATCTGTCGGCACTGGAACTCTCCGACGATGGCAGCGCAACTGTCCTCTGGAACCGGAGCCGGACCAACGGCGGTCTTGCCTGCGCCCCGGCGGCACCGGCCTTGCCCGCGCCCGGTGACGAGGCCACGCTTCAGTTCATTCTGGTCGATCTCTGTGTCACCCCGGCGGACGGTTTCTTCCTCTCCGGCTTTCTCAGCGTCGCCGGCTTCACGCTGCATGGCCGGGCGCTTGCCGTCGGGCGGAAGGCGGCTGTCCGTAGTCTGGGCTGATGAGGATCCGCACCGTGCTTAGCCGTTTCAGCCAGTCAGAGGACGGGGCGGCGCTGCTTATTTTTACACTGACATTGTTCATTGTCCTCGGCGGGATTGCCTTCGCCATTGATGCATCGCGTTTTTTTGCCGCAAAATCACGTCTTGCCCTGGCGACGGAAATGGCCGCCGTTGCCGCCGCAAAGAACCTGCGCTTTCTGGATACCCCGGCGGTGGAGCAGCTCGCGGTGGATATGGTCCGGGCCAATTTCGAGGGCGCCAGCCTGCTCAGCTATGAGAGCGATCCTGCTGTTCAACCGACCGTTGCCGTCACGCCTGATCTGGAGGCCGGCGAGGTGACGGTCGAGAGCAGCGCGACGGTTCCGACAACCCTCTTGCGGGCGCTGAACTTCATGGACGATGTCACGGTTTCGGCGCGCATCACCGCCCGTCAGGAAGGGCCGGAGGCGGAGGTTGCGCTCGCGCTGGAAGCCTCCGATGCGATGGAAAGCTCCGGTCAACTGGCGGAGGTCAGGACCGCCGCGAGTGCCTTTATTTCTGCCTTGGAAGCGGAGGTGCCGCAGGGCGCAGGCGTGAAATGGGGGTTTGTTCCCTTCGGCAATGTCCTGGTCAATGTCGCGCCGCATTCAGACTGGGTAGAGAGCGGAAGCTGGCCTTTGGGCCTGCCGCCGGACATGCCGGGCACTACGGAATGGACGGGTCCGCTTGCCGAAGATCGCTGGTGCGTCTCCCCGCGGAGCGGACCGGCGGGGGAGAATGATACGCCGCCGGGTCTTGCGCGGTTTCCGCTTGTCCTCAGCCTGTCGTCGATGCCGATACCGCCTCTCGGTCTTCCGCATTTTACCAATGCAACAACGGCGGACTGCCGGGAGGAGCGGATCTTGCCACTCGGTGACGGGGCAACGCTGCTCGGTGCCCTCAGCAGTCTTGGCGGTAATGGTGATGCCGCTTATGGCCGGGGAATGCTGTGGGCGGAGCGGGTACTGTCGCCGCAATGGCAGGGGGTCTGGACCGGCGACAGCACCATCCCGGCGGCCTATGAGGATGCGATAATCGAGAAGGTCGCGCTGCTGCTCGCAAGCTCCGTCGCCAGCGACATATCGGAGAATACGCGCCTTGCGGATACCTGCGCGCGGATGAAAGGCAACGGCATCCATCTCTATACCATCGATTATCTCGCCCCGGCGGCGACCTCCACTCTCCTGCAAGACTGCGCCAGCACCGCCGGGCATTATTTCAGGGTGACGGATGCGGCGGGGCTGAACCGGGCCTTCCTGTCAATTGCCCGCTTCCTGACCATCGTCCGCTTTCCGGGATAGGACCGGCCAGCCATCGGGGACGATGAAGCAGCGCTCGGTTCTGCTGCCATTACTGAGGGCGACAAGCTCCGGAGCGGGCCGTGACAGAAATTGCCGCATGAGGTGGTCGGCCAGATCGCCCGGTCCGCCTTCAGCTGTTTCGCCCGCGTAAAATTCCGGCGTGATCCAGCGTTTCTTCTCAAGCGGTAGAAAGCGATTGATGCGTTGAAAGCGAGTGTTTGCCAACTCGCTAATTGTCAGCCAGTTCCCGCTCAGGCTGTCGCCTGCAACACGTGGCGGAAGATGTCTGTCACCGGCACCTAAGGGATGGAACAGCCGGCCCTTGACCCAGGGATGGGAGGTAATGTCGCCAATCCCGAGCGTATTGAGTATTTCCCGCGTTTCCGGTCGGGTCGGCAGGGCAAGCTGATGGTCATACATCCGGTGGAGCTTGCGGGCGAGATTGTCTTTCTGCAGGGGACCGACGAAATCGGCCTCTTCCTGTCCGCTTCCGATATTGAGATAGAATTTGACCGCGAGTTCCCAATGATAGGCCTTGCCGTTCTGGGTGAAGACCAGATCAAGTTCGCCGAGACTGCGCTTCTCCCGATAGATCCGGATATTGCTGCCGATAATCTCGACCGAAGGAAGATTCTTCAGCCAGAAAATCACCAGCTGCTCGAAGTAACGCCCGAGGTTGAGGCGCGGTGCGGCGGCGAGATGGGCGAGCAGGGGCTCGGGGTCCATCGCTAGCCACTCCAGGAGCAGGGCCGTTTCAGGATGATGCGCAAGTTCCGGTTCCGCCCGGTCTTTGAGTAGGAAAGGCGAGGTGATCACCCATTGAAGATCACGCAGGGCAAAGGGTGGTTTGGCTGACGAAACGGTCGGCATCATCCGTAAAGGCTGTAGAACATGCGAAGGGAGGTGACGAACAGGAAGAAGGCAAAGGTCTTCTTGAGCAGGCCGGTATTGATCGTATGAGCGATCCGGGCACCGATTGGCGCAAATAGCGCGGCCATGGGGAAAATCGCCAGAAAGCCCAGAATATTGACATAGCCGATATTGCCGGGCGGGAGATTTTGAACCTCAAGGCCGGAAATCAGGAAGCCGGTGGTTCCCGGTATGGCGATGATCAGCCCGACGGCCGCGGCGGTGCCGACGGCCATGCGGATGGGATAGCTGCAGAGGGTAAGGATCGGCACGGTGAAGGTGCCGCCGCCAATACCCATCATCGCCGAAAATCCGCCAATAAAAAGCCCGAGTATCTCCTTGAACGGCGTTTTCGGCAGTCCGGCGGAAAGATGCCTGTTCGCCGGGCGAAATGCCATGTCCGCGGCCACGACAAGCGCCAGTACCGAGAAGACGAGGGTCAGCACACCAGCGTCGGAAAAGCTGGCGACGACCGTACCGATCATGACGCCGATAAAAATTACCGGCCCCCAGCTCCTGAGAAGTACCGTGTCAATCGCCCCCTTCTTGTAATGCGAGCGGGCAGAGGAAATGGAAGTCGGGATGATCACGGCGAGAGAGGTGCCGATGGCCACATGAATGCGGATATCATCCTCGACGCCAAAGAACGGCAGGATGTTATAGAGCACCGGAACAATCACTATCCCGCCGCCAACGCCCAGCAGCCCGGCGAGGATGCCGCCGACAATGCCGGTTGCCGCCATCGCCGCAATCAGGCCGATGAGCAGCGGTGTTGAGACATCGGCGAAGATCGTCATGAGCTTTTCAGAAGATCGCGGATGATCAGTTCCAGCTTGTTGAGCGAATTACAGGTTTCGGCGGTGGTGCAGTAGGGGGCGAGGCGAGGCATCTCCGAATCGCCTGAACCCCAGATCGATTTCCGCTCTGGATTTAGCCAGATGACCCGCTTTGCCCGCTGCTTGATCTCCTTCAGGATGTCAGCCCGCGGATCGGACCCATTGGACCGGCCGTCACCGAGAAAAATCACGGTTGTCCTGTTATCGATTTCGTCAAAGACAAGCTCCTTCAGATCGACCATCGCCTGCCCATAGTCCGTGGACCGCCCGCCATATTCGTCAATCGCCATGGGCACGGCTTCCTCCGGCCCATAGCGATCGAAAAGATCGGTGACTTCGCCAAGGGTGCCGGAAAAGGCGAAGGAGCGGACTTTCGGCAACACTTCATTCAGGCTGTAGAGAAAGAGGAGGAGAAACCGCGCCACCGCAGCAACAGAGCCGGACACGTCGCAGACCGCGATGACTTTCGGTCGGTCCTTATGCTTCTGTTTCCAGTGGGTTTCGAACAGAATGCCGTCATAGGCGACATTGCGGCGCATGGTCTTGCGGATATCGAGGTGGCCGCGGTTCTTCACCTTGCGCACCCGCGAATTCATATCCGTCAGCCGTTTTGCCATCCGCCGGACAAGGTCGCGCATATGCTTGAAATCGCGCTGCTCGATATTGGACAGGCGGACATTTTTGAGGATATCCTGACGGAACTGCTTGGCCTTGCCGCTGCTGGTGAGGGCCAGTTGCCGCTCGACCATATCACGGACCAAATCGAACAGCAGTTCAAGCCGCTCATTCAGCCGGTCCGCCCCCTCGGTATCGCCCTCCTTGTTCCGCCGTGAAATCTCCTTGTTGACTTGATCGAGGCCCATTCCCTCCATGATCCGGCGGGTATAGAGGCCGCGTTGGGTCATCAGGACGATGTTGCGAAGGTTAGCGGCATTAGCGGCTGCTGTCATCGCCATGGCCAGTTCGGTCCGGTCGTTCTGCTCCAGAAGGTCGAGGAGGGAGGTCGCGGGTCCGCTCGATTGCTCGCCCGACAGTCCGCCGCCGCCTTCCCCGCCGCCGGAGGCCGGGCCCGGCGCCGCCTCGTTATCATTCGCTTCGCCTTCCGGCAGGTCGGATTGCGAGTCCTCTGACGAAGGAACATCTTCTTCTTCGCTGTCCGGCGCCAGGTTCGGATTGATGTTGTAGCTGAAAAATTCGTCGAAGCAGCGGTCGAAGCTCTCATGCTCCTCCATCGATTTTGCCATGACTTGCGCCAGCGCGGTTTTCAGAAGTCCGCGATCCTCATAGCCGAAAATCCGCACGGTTTCGGCGGCATCGACACTTTCGGAGATCGACACGGGAACATCCGAATAGCGCAGCATCTCGACAAAATCGGCGAGCGGCTTGTCCATCAGCGCACTTCTTTTTGCGCCGCCGCTATGAATTTCGGCACTTCGCTATGCATGTTGTCGATATCCTCCTCGAACTTTAGCAGCATATTGAGCGTGTTGCGCACTAGATCAACCTCCAGCTTGTCTGCATGGAGGAGCAGGAGCGTGCGCGCCCAATCAATTGTTTCACTGACGGCGGGAAGCTTTTTAAGATCCTGCGTCCGAAGTTGCTGAACGAAGGAGACGAGCTGGTTGCGGAGGTTTTCCTCAAGTTCCGGCACCCGCGTCTGGATAATCCGCCGTTCCAGCGACGCATCGGGGAAGGGGATATAAAGATGCAGGCAGCGGCGTTTAAGGGCATCGCTCATTTCGCGGGTGTTGTTACTGGTCAGGAAGACGAGCGGTTTCGTCTTCGCCTTGATCGTTCCGATCTCGGGGACGGAAATCTGGTAATCCGAGAGGATTTCCAGCAAATACGCCTCGAACTCATGATCGGACTTGTCAATCTCGTCAATCAGCAGGACGGCTTTTACCTCTGATTTGAGGGCCTGCAGCAGTGGCCGCGCCTCCAGGAATTTTTCAGAATAAAAACTGTCGCCGAACTGGTGGAGCTTCTCCATGGAAGCCTCCAGCCCGACGGCATCCTCCAGCAGATCACCGAGCTTTTCCTTCAGGATCTGTGTATAGAGCAGCTGCTTGCCGTATTTCCACTCATAGAGCGCTTTCGATTCATCCAGCCCCTCATAGCATTGCAGGCGGATCAGCGGGGCCGCCAGGATTTCAGAGGCAGCCTTGGCCAGCTCTGTCTTTCCGACGCCGGGCGGACCCTCGACGAGGATTGGTTTATCCAGCTTCTGCGATAGGTAGATAGAGGTGGCGATATGGCGATCGCAGATATAACCTGCCGTTTCAAATCCGGCCTTGATCAGGTCAATGGCAGTTGCGGGATCTTTATCAATAAGTGTCACGTATCGGTTCCATGTTATTATTATTGTTCAGTCAAGATAAAAGCATATCTATTCAATATCAGGCTCTCCCGCGCTTTGCCAGTGCTATCCAACTGGACAGGCAGGGTCGGGCGCGGTAAAAAGCGGCAACAATGCGGCCGAATATGCCGCATTTCACGGCTTAGGTGAACGGAATTGGCAAAATGAGTACGACAAAAGAAATACGCAGCTCCTTTCTCGACTATTTCGCGAAGAATGGTCATGAAAAGGTGGAAAGCTCGCCGCTGGTGCCGCGGAACGATCCCACCTTGCTGTTCACCAACGCGGGCATGGTCCAGTTTAAAAACGTCTTCACCGGTCAGGAGAAGCGGCCCTATAACCGTGCGGTGACGACGCAGAAATGCGTTCGGGCGGGCGGCAAGCATAATGACTTGGAAAATGTCGGTCATACGGCTCGTCATCACACTTTTTTCGAGATGCTGGGGAATTTTTCCTTTGGCGACTACTTCAAGGACGAGGCGATCGAGCTAGCGTGGAACCTTCTCACCAAGGGCTTCGAACTGCCGAAGGATAAACTGCTGGTCACCATCTATCATGACGATGATGAAGCCGCCAATCTCTGGAAAAAAGTCGCCGGTTTGCCTGACGACCGGATTATCCGTATCGCGACGTCCGATAATTTCTGGTCGATGGGGGATACGGGCCCTTGCGGTCCATGCTCAGAGATTTTCTATGATCATGGGGAGAGCATTCCAGGCGGCCCTCCGGGCAGTCCCGACGAAGACGGGGATCGGTTTATCGAAATCTGGAACCTGGTGTTCATGCAATATGAGCAGCTGTCGAAAGATCAACGTGAAAACCTGCCGCATCCCTCCATCGACACCGGTATGGGGTTGGAGCGCCTGACGGCTGTTCTGCAAGGCAAGCATGACAATTACGACATCGACCTGATGCGCCATATTATCGAGGCCTCGGCCGAAGTATCCGGCGTGGCTCCGGATGGGGAGTTCAAAGTTTCCCACAGGGTGATCGCCGATCACTTACGTTCCTCCTCCTTCCTGGTGGCGGACGGGGTGATGCCGTCGAACGAGGGACGGGGATATGTCCTTCGCCGGATCATGCGCCGGGCCATGCGCCATGCGCATATTCTGGGCGCGAAGGACCCGATGATCTGGAAACTGGTGCCGACACTCGTCGATGAAATGGGCGAGGCCTTCCCCGAACTGCACCGGGCGCAGTCACTGATAACCGAGACGCTTAAAGTCGAGGAAAACCAGTTCAAGCAGACTCTGGATCGCGGGCTCAAGCTGCTGGAGGACGCTACGGAAAAACTCGGCAGCACCGAAGCGCTGCCCGGTGACGTGGCGTTCAAGCTCTATGATACTTTCGGCTTCCCGCTTGACCTGACGAAGGATATCCTGCGCGGCCAGAACCGGGAGCTTGACGAGGCCGGGTTCGATGCCGCCATGAAAAAGCAGAAGGAAGCCGCGCGCGCTGCCTGGTCCGGTTCCGGCGACGCGGCAACGGAGACGGTCTGGTTCGATTTGCACCAGAAAGTCGGCGCGACGGAATTTCTCGGATACCAGACGGAAACCGCCGAGGGCAAGACGCAAGCCATCATCAAGGACGGCAAGGAAGTTGAGAGTGTCGCTGAGGGCGATGAGGTGATGGTTGTCCTCAACCAGACTTCCTTCTATGGCGAAAGCGGCGGTCAGCAAGGCGATCATGGTGTCCTGAAAATGCCGGGCGGTTTTGAGATGGTGGTGACAGACACCCAGAAGAAGCAGGATCTTGTCATTCATATCGGGCAAGTCAAAAAAGGCGCGTTGAAAAACGGCGATGTAGTGGAAACCCATGTCGACAGGCGACGTCGGGCAAAGCTCCGGGCGCATCATTCGGCCACCCATTTGTTGCATGAGGCGCTCCGTCAGGAACTCGGCGATCATGTCACGCAGAAGGGGTCTCTGGTGGCGGAAGATCGCCTGCGCTTTGACTTCTCGCACCAGAAACCGATGTCGGAGGCGGAACTTCGGGCCGTCGAGAGAATGGTCAACGACCGCATCCGCATCAATGCCGATGTCGCTGTCCATCTGACGACGCCGGAAGAGGCGATTGAGGCCGGGGCAATGGCGCTCTTTGGCGAGAAATACGGCGATGAAGTCCGGGTTGTCTCCATGGGCGGGCTGGATGAGGTCAAGGGCGCAGGCCGGGACTATTCGACGGAGCTCTGCGGCGGCACTCATGTTGCGCGCACCGGCGATATCGGCTTCCTCAAGATCGTGAGCGAGGGCGGACTGGCCTCCGGTATCCGCCGGATTGAGGCGGTGGCGGGCGAAGCAGCGCTCGATTATGTCAATGGCCGCGAAAAACTGCTGGCCGAGGCAGCCCATAGCCTGAAAATCTCTCCCAATGAACTGGCGCCGCGTATCCATCATTTGCTGGACGAACGTAAGCGGCTTGAGCGGGAACTGGCCGATACCCGCAAGAAATTGGTGAGCGGCGGCGGTGGCCCAGCTGAGGAAGCGGAGAAGGTCGGGGATATCTCTTTGATGGCGCGGCTGCTTGCCGATGTACCGCCAAAAGATCTCAAACCCATGGCTGACGAGATCAAGAAAAAGCTAAAAAGCGGCGTTATTGTGCTGATCGCCAATAACGACGGCAAGGCGTCTATCGTTGTCAGCGTCACCGATGACCTGACCGGCGAGATCAGTGCCGTCGATCTTGTCCGCGCCGGATCCGAGGCGCTTGGCGGCAAGGGCGGTGGTGGCCGTTCCGATATGGCGCAGGCGGGCGGACCCGATGGCACCAAGGGCGCGGACGCCGTCGCCGCCATAAAGAAACTGATTGCCGAAGGTGAGGTTGCCGCGGCGCGTTAGGCGGCAATGCTGCCCCGATCCAATCGGGGTAGAACCGGAAAGGGGCAGCACGCCTCCCTTCGACTTACCGGCTGTCAGTTAATCACCAACTAACCGGTAAATTGGCAGTTGGTGGTTGGATGTGTCCGAAAATAGGCTATTTCAAGACCATTTTATGGCCGGCATATTTCTGTCTCCGGCTTGATATGGCGCGATTTTCCAATACATATAGAGCGCGCCTGCGAAGGTATGTTTAGGGATATATCATGAACTATTTCAAGACCGGGTTACTTATTGCCGCCATCACCGCGCTGTTCCTTGCCGTCGGCTTTCTGATCGGTGGGACGACGGGGATGATCATCGCCCTCGTCATTGCTGTCGGCATGAACGGCTTCGCCTATTGGAACTCGGACAAGATGGTGCTCAAGATGTATGGTGCCCGCCAGGTAACGGAGAGCGAAGCGCCCGTTCTGGTACGGCTGGTATCGGAACTCGCCGCGCGGGCCGAACTGCCGATGCCGAAAGTCTTCATTATGGAAAACCCGCAGCCCAATGCCTTCGCCACGGGACGCAACCCGGAGAATGCAGCGGTCGCCGTGACCAGCGGCCTGATGAAAATCCTGAACAAGGAGGAACTCGCCGGTGTGATCGCCCATGAACTGGCCCATATCCGTAATCGCGATACCCTGACCATGACTGTCACGGCAACGCTGGCAGGCGCAATCAGCATGCTCGCCAATTTCGCCTTCTTCTTTGGCGGCAATCGCGACAGCCGGGGCGGCATTATCGGGATGCTGGCGATTATGATACTGGCGCCTTTGGGCGCGATGCTGGTGCAAATGGCGATCAGCCGGACGCGGGAATATTCCGCGGATCATACCGGCAGTGAAATCTGCGGCAATCCGGACTGGTTGGCAAGTGCGTTGCAAAAGCTTGAGAAAAGTGCCCGCGGTATCGAGAATATCCCGGCGGAAAAAAATCCGGCCTCCGCCAATCTCTTTATCGTCAACCCGCTCCATGGGAAACGGGCGGACAGCCTGTTCTCGACCCATCCGTCGACAGCGAACCGAGTTGAGCGGCTGATGGAAATGGCTAGAACAGTGATGCCGGGCAAGTCGAAACCTTCCGGTGGCCGAAACGTCCCCCGCGCACGGCACGGCGCCATACCCTACACGGATGGCCCGACGCCACCGGAGGCGCCCAAAAAAGGGCCGTGGGGATGATGTTCAGAGGGTTTTAGGGGATTTCACCAGTGCCCGCGTCAGAAAGCGACTCAAATGATCGACATATTCCTGTCGGCTCTGTCCCTTGCGGTAGGCCATCGGGGCGGAGAACTGGATCAGGCCCATCATGGCATGGCCGATCAGGTCCGGGTCGATGTCCTCATACAGTTCCCCGTTTAGCCGGGCGTTTTTCAGCTGGGCAATAAAACCGGCGGCAAAGCGGCTGCGGACTTCCTTCGAGGTGGAATCGGTGGGGTCGAAAACCTTGGTATCGACAAGTGCCGATCGCAACAACCCCGGGTTTTGTTCTGCGAATTCCTGAATGGCGGTCAGGCTGTAACGGATGTATTCCTCGAAACTGTTGACGTCCGGAATCCGCGCGTGGACATAGGAATGCAGATCCTCCTGCGCGGCGCTCGCAAACTCCATGAAGATTTCGCGTTTGTCCGTGTAATGGCTGTAGAAGGTGCCATGGGCGACATCGGCCTCCTTGGCGATATCCTGCGGTCGGGTTTCGTGGTATCCCTTACTGACAAAGAGCTTGCGGGCGGCGGCGAGCAGTCGTTTGCGCTTTTCTTCTTTTCTTTTACTTGCCCGGTCGGTTGCGAGTGTCAATTGTGTAGAATCAACCATGCGCGCTTCACCTTTTAGATTTTTTATTTTTTTCGTGTCTGCTGCTGGCAATTGTGACAACAATTTGTCAATATTCTTACAATAACAGTCCGCCGCGATAAATAGAACAAAAAAATAACCGGAGCTTGTTCACCAGATGCCTTCAAATATACCTTTTCGGCCTTTTCACCGGCCTGCCCCGGATATTTCAGCGACCCGCAAGCCCGATGGCAGCCTGATTGTCAGAAGCAATATCCCCCTCGGCAATTATGAAGCGAATATTGGTGCGTACTGGCGGGCGGCGGCGGACCGGTTTCCGGACCGGGCGTTCCTCGTAAAATGCTCCCCTGACGATACCTGGCCTGAACTGAGTTATCGCACGGCTAGAGAGCAGTCTGACCGGATCAGCAGTTATTTGCTTTCAAGGGGTTATGGGCCAGACAAATCCATCATGATCCTGTCATCCAATAGCTTCGCCCATGCGACCTTGATGATGGGGGCGGTACAAGTTGGTATTCCCGTCACCCAGCTGTCGCCGTCATACTCTCTGGTTGGAAATGATTTCACCAAGCTTAAATATGCCGTGGAATTAACCGAACCGGGCATGATTTTTGCCGAAGATGGGAATACCTATGCGGCGGCCTTCGAATCGCTTGATCTTTCGGACAAGGACGTCGTCACGATAAGCGGAAAGGATCATGGCGGGATAAGGTTTGACGATCTGCTGGGACCGGTGGACAGCGTGTCCGTTGAGGCAGCGTTCAGCGCAGTTACGGGCGAAAGTCTCGCCAAGATTCTCTTTACCTCGGGATCGACCGGGATGCCGAAGGCGGTGCCCAATACCCATGAAATGCTCTGTGCGGCGCAAAAGACGCTGGAGCATGTCTCCGAGTCGCCGGATGCGGTGAATGACCCGACTCGAGTGCTTGACTGGCTTCCCTGGCATCATACCTATGGTGGTAATGTAAATTTCTTCGGTATTGCAAGGGTTTGCGGAACGTTGTTCATGGATGATGGGAAGCCGACGCCGGGTCTGTTCGGCCGGACGATCGAAAATCTGAAGCGTATTTCGCCGTCGCGGTTCAGTACGGTTCCGGCCGCCTACAGCTATCTTGCCGACCAGATGGAGGAGGATGAGGAACTCGGCCATGCGTTCTTCAAAAATGTCAAAATCTGCCAGTATGGCGGGGCGGCGCTGTCGCAGGAAATGTTCGAGCGCATGCAGCAACTCGCCATCAAATATATCGGGATGCGCATTCCCTTCGGCACAGGCTGGGGTGCGACGGAAACCACCGGCACCGGCACCGCTGTCCATTGGGACAGCGAGAAGGTCGGGCTGATCGGGGTTCCGACGCCTGGCATCACGGTGAAGATACTGCCCGTCGGCGAAAAGCTCGAAATCCGGATCAAGGGACCGAATGTCCATGCGGGCTATTACAAGCGCCCGGACCTGACGGCGCAATATTTCGATGAAGAGGGGTATTATTGTATCGGCGATGCGGTGAAGTGGGTCGATCCCGATTATCCGGAGAAGGGTATGATCTTCGATGGCCGCGTCGCCGAGGATTTTAAGCTCGCGAACGGGACATGGGTCAGCACCGGCTCCTTGCGGCTCTCGCTGATTGATGCCCTCGATCCGCTGGCCCGCGATGTGGTGATTGCCGGGCATGACCGGGACGAGGTGGGTATACTTGTCCTGTTGACCGAGGCCATGCAGAAAAAATATGCGGATCAACCGGGCGCGCTTTCCGCCGATGGCAGGCGGATTGTCGCCCCGGCACTGATTGAGGCTGTTCAGGAGAAAATCAGCCGCTATAATCAGGGCAATCCATCACCGAGCCGACGGGTGGGCCGGGCGCTGATACTGGCGGAGCCGCTGTCGGTGGACAAGAATGAGATAACGGACAAACAATATATCAATCAGGGAGCCGTCCTTTCCAACCGAGCCGATCTCGTGGCGCTGCTGTTTGCCGATGACGGCAGTGGCGGTGTTATAAAATTGAATAAAAACAATGCAATGAAAGGCGATAAAGATGTCAGGAATGAACAAGCGGATACTGCTTAAATCCCGCCCCGTCGGGGAACCGACAAAGGATAATTTCGAGTTGGTGGAAACACCGGTCCCGACGCCGGGGCCGGGAGAGTTTCGCGTGAAGGTTATCTATATGTCCCTCGATCCCTATATGCGGGGCCGCATGGGCGCGGAGAAGACCTATGCCGCCAATGCGGATGTCGGGGAGACCATGGTTGGCGGCGGTGTCGGCGTGGTCGAGGAATCGAACAACGACCAGTTCAAGCAAGGCGATTATGTCATGTGCGCCACCGGCTGGCAGAGCTACTGCCTGTCCGATGGAACCGGCGTAATGAAGCTCGACCCGGACCGGGCGCCGATCTCGACGGGTGTCGGCGTTCTTGGCATGCCGGGATTGACCGCCTATTACGGCATGCTGGAAATCGGTAAGCCGCAGGCGGGGGAAACGGTTGTTGTTGCGGCCGCCTCCGGCGCGGTTGGCGGCGTGGTTGGCCAGATCGCCAAGATCAAGGGTTGCCGCGCCATCGGCATCGCCGGATCGGCGGAAAAATGCGCCTTTGTCGTCGATGAACTCGGCTTCGATGCCTGCCTGAACTACAAATCCGCGGAATTCGAGGAGGAACTCGCCAAGGCCTGCCCGGACGGCATCGATGTCTATTTCGAGAATGTCGGCGGCAAGGTGTTCGAGGCGGTGCTGCCGCTGCTCAACGATGATTCCCGGATGCCGGTCTGTGGCTTGATCTCGCAATATAACATGACGGATTTGCCGGTGGGAACAAACATGCTGCCCGCCCTGATGCGGTCTGTCCTGACCCATCGAATCCTGATACAGGGCTTTATCATCTCCTTTCATTTCCACCATCTGCCGGCCTTCCTGAAGGATGCCAGCGGCTGGATCAGGGAAGGGAAGCTGAAATACCGCGAAGACATCGTGGAGGGGATCGAGAATGCGCCGGAGGCCTTTATGGGCCTGTTGAAGGGCAAGAATTTCGGAAAACTGCTGGTGCGGGTTGCCGATGATCCGACACGCAAATAAACAGTCAAAATAAGAAACTCAACAGGAAGGAAGCAAGAAAATGACTGCCATTACTGATTTTGTCAGTTACGAGGCGAAAGGAACGGTCGGGGTGATCACCATCGACAGCCCGCCGGTCAATGCCCTGAGCCAGAAAGTGCGCGCCGGGATACAGGGCGGCATCGAGGCCGCGGTTGCGGATAATAGCGTCAATGCCATTGTGCTGGCCTGCGCCGGGCGGACCTTTATCGCCGGGGCGGACATCACCGAGTTCGGCAAGCCGCCGCAGGAGCCGGGGCTGAACGATGTGATCGCCACCATGGAAAGCTCGACCAAGCCGGTTGTCGCCGCTATCCACGGCACGGCACTTGGCGGGGGACTTGAAACAGCACTTGGCTGTCATTACCGGGTGGCAAACCCGGGCGCGAAAGTTGGCCTGCCGGAAGTCAAGCTCGGCATTCTGCCCGGTGCGGGCGGGACACAGCGCCTGCCGCGCGTGGTCGGTGTGCCGATGGCGCTTGAAATGATAACCTCCGGCAATCCCATCGGCGCAAAAAAGGCGCTTGAGGTCGGCCTTGTCGATGAGGTGGTCGACGGCGACCTGACCGAGGGCGCGATTGCCTTTGCGAAAAAGATCGCGGCGGAAGGACGTCCGCTTGTGAAAATCAGCGAGCAGAATGACAAGCTGGAGGAAGCGAAGAAAAATCCGGCCATCTTTGATGAGTTCCGCAAAAAGAACGCCCGCAAGTTCCGCGGGTTCGAGGCCCCCCAAAACTGCATCAGGGCAATCGAGGGCGCGGTCAACCTGCCGTTCCCGGAAGGCCTGAAGCGCGAGCGCGAGCTGTTCATGGAGCTGATGAGCGGAGAACAGGCGAAGGCGCAGCAGTATTTCTTCTTCTCCGAACGGCTTGCCAACAAGATCCCGGATGTGCCGAAAGACACCCCGCTGATCGATATCAACACGGCGGGCATCGTCGGCGCAGGGACCATGGGCGGCGGCATCGCCATGAACTTCCTGCAGGCGGGCATTCCCGTCACCATTGTCGAGACCAGCCAGGAAGCGCTCGACAAGGGGATCAGCGTTATCAAATCGAACTACGCGGCCACCGTCTCCAAGGGGCGGCTGACGCAGGAGGCAATGGATAAATACATGTCGCTGCTGACCGGCAGCACCAATCTTGACGACCTGAAGGACGTCGATATCGTCATCGAGGCGATCTTCGAGAATATGGAAGTGAAGAAGGAAATCTTCGGCAAGCTTGATAAAATCTGCAAGCAAGGCGCGATCCTCGCCACCAATACCTCGACGCTGGACATCGATGAAATCGGCGAGGCAACCTCACGTCCCGAATATGTCATCGGACTGCATTTCTTCAGCCCGGCCAATGTGATGCGGCTGCTGGAAGAAGTCCGGACCAAGAAGACAAGCGCGACTGTCATGGCGACCTGCATGGCGCTTGCCAAGAAGATCGGCAAGGTCCCGGCCATGGTCGGCGTCTGTGAAGGCTTCGTTGGCAACCGCATGCTGGCCAAGCGCGGCGAACAGGCGGCGCAGCTCATCCTTGAAGGCGCGAAGATCGAGGATGTGGACCGGGTGCTCTATGAATTCGGTTTCCCGATGGGCCCGTTCGCCATGTCCGATCTTGCGGGCAATGACGTCGGTTGGCGTATCCGTCAGGGGCGCGGCGTGACCAGCCCGGTGGCTGATGCGATCTGCGAACTTGGCCGGTTCGGCCAGAAGACGGGAGCCGGATATTATCACTACGCCAAGGGCAGCCGCACGCCCGAGCCCGATCCCATCGTCGAGGATATCATCGTGAAAGCCGCCCGCGACGCCGGGATCAACCGGCGGCAAGTTTCGGATGAGGAAATCCTCAAGCGCTGCGTCTATCCGATGATCAACGAGGCGGCGAAGATTCTCGAAGAAGGCATCGCCACCCGTGCCAGCGACATCGATGTCATTTGGGTCTATGGCTATGGCTGGCCGATCTATCGCGGCGGGCCGATGCGCTATGCGGACCATATCGGCCTCGAAAATATCTATAACGACCTGCTGAAATTCAAGGAAGAGCATGGGGACGAATGGACCCCGGCACCGCTCCTTGAAAAGCTGGTCAAGGAAGGCAAGGGGTTTAAAGACCTTTAAGCTGATCCGCAATGAGAAAGCCCCGCGATTTCTGCGGGGCTTTTTTTTATGTCTTGGCGTGGCGGGCGAGATAGGTGACGGGGATGAGTGCCAACGCAAATACCAGGCCGGACACGAGGAAGCAGTCATGGAAGGTGAGGGTCATCATCTCAACCGTCTGGTCGACGGTCAGGGCCGCGCCCCCATTCGCGGTCATGATTTCCGCTCCGTAATGGGCCGAGCGCGCGGTAATGAGGAGGGCGATGACATTTACCCCGATGGTGCCACCCAGCATGCGGCAGAAGTTAAGCGCACCCGAAGCCTGCGGCACCTGCGGCGGCAACACACATGAGAGCGACAAGGTACTGTTGGCGGGCAGGATCAGGCCTAGCGCGGCGCGCCCGAGAATGATCCATCCGGCGATCATCCAGAAATGGCTCGCCTCATCGGCGAAGGTCAACGCATAGATCGAGATAACGAACAGGATTATTCCGGCATAGAGCAATCTGTGTGCGGGCAGACGATCGACCAGCCGTCCGGCCAGCGGTGAGACAAGGGCGAGGGCAAGGCCACCCGGCAGGAGCAGCAATCCTGCCTCCGTTGCGTCGCTGAGCTGCACGGTTCGCGCGAAGAGCGGCAGCATATAGATGGTGGAGAACATTCCCGCGCTTGTGATGGCGCCGACAATGACGGTCGAGGTGAATTTGAGGTTGCGGAACATCTCAAGCCGAAGAAGCGGGGCCTTGCTCTTCCTCTCCCTTCCGAAGAACAGGATGAAGCTGATCAGCGAAATAGCGAGATAGATGGTGACCTTGGGATCGGTTGCCGGATAGAACTGACTGTTGGACAGGCCAGTGAGCAGGTTGCCGACGGTCAAGGCAATGAGGCAGAAGCTGATCAGGTTGAACCGGCTTGACTGTTGCGCGTCATCCCGGTCGGGCAGGAAAATCCATCCGGCGACGGCGGCCATGAAGGAAAGCGGCAGCGCGGCGGTAAAGGTATAGTGCCAGTCAAAAACATCAGTGATCACGCCACCGATGGTCGGACCGACCGCAGGGCCCAGAACAACAATCATGCTGAACACCCCGATTGCGGAGCCGCGCCGGTTTTCCGGGAACAGCATGAAGACGAGCGCCATGGAGAGGGGCTGAATGATCCCGGCGCCCGACCCTTGCAGGATACGGGCGAATATCAGCAAGTTAAATTCGGGGGCAAACTGCCCGATCATACAGCCTGTAAAAAAGAGTGTCGAGGCGAAGAGAAACGTCTTCCGTGCGCCGATATTCTGTAGCAGCCAGGCAGACGCAAGCATGCAGACGGCATTTGCGCAGAGAAAACCTGTCGACATCCACTGCGCCGACGCCTGCGTTACATTGTAATCCGCCATGATATTGGTCAGCGCCACATTGATCATGGTGGAGGAGAAAATACTCGCAAGCAGGCCGAAGATAACGGCCAGAACCGCGAACCATTTAAAGCGCGTGCCGTATTTACTTTCCAGTAGCTCTAGTCGCGTACTCGACATATCAGTTTGAGAATTCGTTGCGGATTGCCCGGTTATGCTGGCCCAGAGCCGGGACGCCGCCATATTTCTTGTCCTCCCCCGTAAGGTGAATGGGGGAGGCCAGCAGATTGACCGGGCCGGAGGGGCTATCCACGATATTACGCTCGAGCTGCGGATGCTGCGACAGATCGGCGACACTGTTGAGCGCGCCGAAGGCGATGCGTCCCGCCTGCAACCGGTCGATTACTTCGGATCGTGGCAGGCTTCCGAACACCTTGTTAATCTCGGCGTTGAGGGCAGGGCGGTTGGCAACGCGCAGCTCGTTCGTCTTGAAAAGCGGATCATCGGCAAGGGCGGCGTTTTTAAGGCCATGTTCACAGAGGTTGCGCCATTCGGTCTGGTTCTGGATCGAGATGACGACGGGTCCGCCTTCCTTCGTCTCATACGCCTCATAGGGGGCAATGGAGGGATGGGAAAGTCCGCCGCGCCCCGGGGCCTTGCCGCCATATTCCTGATGCAGCAGCGGGACCGTCATCCAGTCCGCCATGCCCGCAAACAGGGTAGATTTTATGCACCGGCCCAAACCGGTCCGTTCGCGTTCATAAAGCGCCTCCAGCACACCGACGAGACCATGCATCCCGGCGGCGATATCGCACACGGAAACGCCGACGCGGCCCGGTCCCTCCGGTGATCCGGTAACCGAGGCAAGGCCTGTCTCCGACTGCACCAGCATGTCATAGGCCTTCATTTTCGCATATGGCCCTTCTTCGCCGTAACCGGAGATATCGACGGTGATCAGGCGCGGGTTTTCTGCCTGAAGTGCCTCATTGCCGAGCCCGTAGCGCGCCGCCGTACCGGGCGCGAGGTTCTGGATGAAGATATCGGCCTGGGAGATTATTTTCTTCATGAAATCAAGGTCTTCAGCGACTTTTATGTCAAGCTGGATTGATTCTTTTCCCCGGTTAAGCCAGACGAAATAGGCGCTCTCGCCATGGACAACCGTATCATAGTTGCGGGCAAAATCGCCTTCGGGGCGCTCGACCTTGATCACCCGCGCCCCGGCATCGGCCAGGCGACAGGAAAGGTAAGGCGCGGCGACCGCCTGTTCAAGGGAGACGACGAGGATTCCGTCAAGGGGACCGGGCATGGCTCACTTCTTTTTGATTATTCTGCAGGAACCCTATCTATGCCCTTTGATGCTAAAAGAATCAATAGGCCGTTACCCCATCCATATGGCCAGAATTCGGCTCAGATGCGCGTAAGGAAGGCCGGTCTCCTCATGCCAGTCATTGAAGGCCGCCTGCACCGACGCGCGATCCTTCTTCGAGGACAGCTTGCCGTTTCCGATCTTGAGCTTGTTGAGTGCCGCAACAACATCGGGGGTCAGGATAAAGCCGTCCTTTCCCATCATTCTAAGAAAATAGGGACTGGAGTTACCGCCAAGTTGCTTGAACCGCGTTTTCAATTCGTCCCAGAGGCCGATGATATTATCTGTCGGCCAGTCGGCAATATAATCGCCGACGGAGCCATGCTGTTTCGCAATCTCAACAAGGGTGATCGCATTATGGTGGGTTGCATGGATCTTGCCAAGATGGCGGATAATCGCGATATTCTCCATGAGGTCCGCAATGTCATCCTCGGTCATGAAGGCAACCTTCGACGGTTCAAACCCGTGAAACGCCTCCTCGAACGCAGGCCATTTATTCCGGACCATTGTCTGGTTCAACCCGGTCGAGAAGATGCGAAAGCTCATGGCGGAAAAATAATCGGCGGCGGGAATGGCGCGCAGCTCTTCGTCTGATTTCAGTGCGGGCATCCGGGCGGCGAGTTCGTCTGCGCCGCCTGCCAACTGTTCCGCTTCTTTACGGATTTTATCAAATGATATCATCGGGCCCTCCTTGATCGATGAAGACAGGATAGCCCGATCTTTTCCGCGCCGCTACGCCCTAAATCCGGCTTTTGAAATCGGCAGCTCCCGGACGCGCTCGCCCGTTGCGGCGAAGATCGCATTGGCGAGTGCCGGGGCAACGGGAGGGGTGCCTGGCTCGCCGATACCGCCCATGCGGCGACCGCTTGGGGCGAGGTGGACTTCTATGTCCGGGCAGTTGGCGAGGCGGATCATCTCGTAATCCGGAAAATTGCTGTTGATAACGGCGCCATTCTCGATCTCGATCTCCCCATAGAGCGCGGCTGTCAGGCCGAAGATGATCCCGCCTTCCATCTGTGCCGTTACCGTGTCGGGGTTAACAATTATCCCGCAGTCAACGACACAATAGATCTTGTCTATGGTGATTTCCTTGTCAGCGTTCACCGTTACCTCGACAACCTGCCCGACGATCGTGCCAAAGGATTCATGCAGGGCCACGCCGCGTCCGCGTCCCGCCGCGAGCGGGGCATCCCAGGCGCTCACTTGCACCAGCTTTTTAAGAACATTGGAAAAATCCGGTTGTGTCGTCAGATGGGCAAAGCGGAAGGCGACCGGGTCCTGCTCGGCGGCATGGGCCATCTCATCCATGAAGGATTCGGTGAAGAATGCATTATAGGAATGGCCGACGCTCCGCCAGAATCCGACTGGAATGGGTATGTCAACGGGGACATGATCGACCCGCATGTTCGAAAACTCATAAGGCAGGTCTGCCGCGCCCTCGGCCGTCGTGTTGTCCGATCTGTCCATCGTCATCCAGGGCAGGAGGCGGGCAGTGAAGGAGCCGCCAACGGACTGGCTGACGATCCGGTTTTCCCAGCCCGCGGTCTTGCCGCCGGTATCGAGACTGCCCCGGAAGCGGGATACGGCCGCCGGGCGGTACATATCATGCTGCATGTCGTTTTCACGCGTCCATTGTAGCTTGACCGGCTGGTCCTTCATTTCCTTGGCGATGGCGACCGCCATGACGGCAAGGTCGATTTCCGCCCGCCGTCCGAAACCGCCACCAAGATAGGGCGTGTGGATCGTAACATTCTCGGAGTCGACATCGGCGATATCGCCCGCATACCATTTCATTAGGGTCGGCGCCTGATTGGGCATCCAGATTTCCACCGCCTCATCACTGACAAGTGCGGTGCAGTTCATCGGTTCCATGCAGGCATGGGCGAGATAGGGAACTTTATAGAGTGCCTCGACAGTTGGCGGGGAGGCCTCGAAAGCGGATTTGATGTTGCCGGCTTCGGCATAGTCGCGCGCATCGCCGCTTTCCAGTTTATCCTCCATAAGTGCCATGATGCTGCCGGACGAATGGTCTTTTGCCGGTCCTTCCGTAAAGACAGGATTTAGCGCCTCCACCGCCGATTTGGCGCGCCAGAAGCTGTCGGCAACGACGGCCACGGCATTCTCAAGCGCCACGACCTTGAGGACGCCGGGCATTCCCAATGCGGGGGCGGGGTCATGACTTTCAAGGATGCCGTCCAGAGTCGGGGACAGGCGGACGGCAGCATGAACCATGCCGTCGAGCATAATATCGGTGCCAAAAACGGCGCTGCCATCAACCTTTGCCGGAATATCGAGGCGCGGTTGCGGCGTTCCAATCAGGGTGAACTCGCTGCTGTCTTTTAGGACCGGCTCGATTGAGATGGTCTCATCCGCGGCGGCAGCAACAAATTCACCGTAGCTGCCTTCAAATCCCTTCTCTCGGTGGCGGATAATGCCATTCTTGACCTCGCATTCGCTGGCGGGCACGCCCCAGTTTTTCGCGGCGGCACTGACCAGCATGGCTTTCGCGATTGCCCCGGCTTGTCGCATGGGCGCCCAAGCATCGCGGACCGAGGTGCTGCCACCGGTGACCTGAACGCCCAGCAGGCTGCCGACCTTCTCCATGGCCCATGCACCTACTGTATCCTCGCCCTTATGATAGCCATCATTGAAGGGGAGCGAATCCTGTATCAGGGTGATATTTGCATAGACATCGTCCACTGGTGACTGCTCGGCGGCAACATCAGTGAAATCGACATCCATTTCATCGGCGACCAGCATGGCGAGCGCGGTATAGACGCCCTGTCCCATTTCCGAGCGCGGTATGGCGACGGTGACCTTGCCGTTCTGATCGACCTTGACCCAGGCATTGAGAGCGATTTCGCCCTCATCGGTTGTAGTGCGGAGAGCCGCGTTGTTGCGATGATTGCCATCAAAGCTGCAGCCGACGGCAAGACCGCCACCGACCAAGGCGCCTGCCACCAGAAAGTTACGCCGGGAAAGAGTGAATTTGCTCATCCGCTCTGCCTTTGCAGTTCAATCGCGCGGCGGATTGCCTTGTGGATACGCGGATATGTGCCGCAGCGACATATATTGGTGATATTTTCCGCAATATCGTTATCGCTTGGGGAGGGGTTTTCGCGAAGGAAGGCGGAGACCGCCATGATCAGGCCGGACTGGCAATATCCGCATTGCGGTACCTGCTCGTCGATCCAGGCCTGCTGCACCGGATGCAGCTTGTCCGCGGTCATACCTTCGATTGTCGTGATTTTTGCGCCCACCGCGTCCACAGCAAGATAACCGCAGGAGCGCACGGCCTCACCATCCACATGAACGGTGCATGCGCCGCAGGCGGAAATGCCGCAGCCGTATTTCGTGCCGGTCAGCTTCACGGTATCGCGCAAGACCCAGAGAAGGGGAGTATCCTCCTCCACCTCCAGTTCGTGTATCGTTCCGTTTATATCGAGCTTGATCATCGGACTCCGTTCGTCACTTCCGGAAAACAGGCATGAATAATAGAATATGTTGCCGGAATTTTCCATGACAACCCGTGAAAGTGTCTTATTTGTGGTCGGTCTCCGGCGGGATCAGGCCGCGCCGTCCTCAATCACCTTCAGGAAGGTCGAGCCGTATTTCTCCAGCTTGCTGCGGCCGACGCCCTGCAATTCCCCAAATGCCGAGAGGGATTGGGGCTTGAGCGCCGCCATCTCGATTAATGTCCGGTCATGAAAAATGACATAGGGCGGCACATTCTGCTCCTTCGCGAGATCAAGACGAACCGATTTCAAGAGATTAAAAAGTGCTTCCTCATGGGCATTGGCGAAATGGCGCGGGGTCTTCGCTGTGGACTTTGTGCCTTTCGTTGGAGCTGGGCTCTTCTTCAGCTTGAGCGTCTCATCGCCTTTCAGGATCGGGCGGCAGCTTTCATCGAGGGACAGGCCACCATACCCTTCCATATCCACATTGAGCAGACCATGGGCGAGAAGCTGGCGGAAGATCGATTGCCAGTCCGGGCGGGAGATTCCCTTGCCCATGCCATAGGTGCTGAGTTGGCCATGGCCGAACTTCCGGATCTTCTCGGTTTCCGCGCCGACCAGGATATCGATGATATGGCCCGCGCCAAACATCTCGCCGCTCCTGTATATACAGGAAAGAGCCATCTGCGCCGCTTCCGTCGCATCGAAAAGATTTGCCGGTTCCAGGCAGTTATCACAGTTGTCGCAGGTTTCGGGCGGCTCCTCCCCGAAATATTTCAGGATCAGGTAGCGGCGGCAAAGCGCGCTCTCGCAGAACTGAAGGAGGGATTCGAGTTTCGTGCGGTCGAGCTGCTGCTGGGCGAGGGTCTTGTCCGGATTCTGCATCAGGAATTTGAGTTTCGCCACATCCTGAAGGCCGTAGGCAAGCCAGGCATCGGCGGGCAGGTCATCGCGCCCGGCGCGGCCCGTCTCCTGATAATAGCTCTCCATATTTTTCGGCAGGTCCAGATGGGCGACGAACCGCACATCCGGCTTGTCGATGCCCATACCGAAGGCGATAGTCGCGACAATGATCACCGCATCGTCTTTAAGGAATCTTGCCTGCGTCGCCTGTCGCGTCGCCGCCTCCAGTCCGGCGTGATAGGGGAGCGCAATGCGCCCGGTCGCGGTAATCTTGGCGGCAACCTGCTCTACCTTTTTCCGGGACATGCAATAGACGATACCCGCATCCTCGTTATGCTCCGTTTTGATGAAGTCGAGCAGCTGCGCCGTGCCATTGTTCTTTGTCGTCAGGCGGTAGCAGATATTCGGCCGGTCAAATCCGGCGCGGTAGATTTTCCCGAAGGAAAGCCCAAGCCGCTCGATAATATCCTTCTCCGTCGGCTCGTCAGCCGTCGCGGTGAGGGCGAGGCGCGGAACGTTTGGAAATTTCTCATGGAGGATGGCAAGTCGCAGATATTCCGGGCGGAAATCATGGCCCCATTGCGAGACGCAATGCGCCTCGTCAATCGCGAAGAGAGAAATCTCAGAGCGCGAGACAAGATCGAGAAAACCGCCGGCGAACAGCCGTTCCGGCGCGATGTAAAGGAGTTTCAGCTCCCCGTTCAGGAAAGCGGAGCGGACCGCATCCTGTTCCGCAGAGCTATGAGCGGAATTGAGCGCCGCCGCCGCGATACCGAGCTGTTGCAGGGCTTCCACCTGGTTCTGCATCAGGGCGATCAACGGCGAAATAACGATTGCCGTCCCCTCCATACAGAGGGCCGGGATCTGGTAGCACAGCGACTTGCCGCCACCCGTCGGCATGAGGACGAGGGCGTCCCGTTTGGCAATGATATGATCGATAATGTCGGCCTGATCTCCCCGGAATGCGGGATAGCCGAAAACGGTGGAAAGAATCTGGGCAGGGTTACGCAACATACCCCTTTATACAGTCATCCTGTCGCCGATCAATGGGTGATTGGCGGACGGAGGCGGGTTATTCGCCTTCGCCGGTTTTTGGTATCAGCCGCGCTGCTTCAGCTGTTCCTTGAGCGCCTGAATTTCAAGGGCCGCCTCTGCGAGGAGTGATTTCAGACGCTGGTTCTCCTCGTCGACTTTCTTGAGGCGGCTGATTTCCTGGGCGCCGCTCTGCTCGGCCCGTTTTTTCCAGCGATATATTGTCGCCCGGGAGACATCATGGGCCTTTGTTGTCTCCTCGATTGTCCGGCCGTCGGCCAGTTCCTGAAGGATCATGTTGATCTCCTGCTGAGTATAACTTTTGCGTTCCATGAGACTGAACGTCCTCGATTGAATGTTTCTACCGTGCCATCATGCCTCAGCTTTCCGTTGTCATATCATGTCCGTTGCCGTCGCCAGCCTGTGATGCGGCTTTATTTTTTACCGAGTTCGTTGACCACCGCCTGAAGGGCGGCGAGATTTTCCGGAATGGCGCTGCCGTTGATCAGATCCTGCGAGGCTTTCGCGGCCGCCGCCGGATCTGAACTCAGCAGCTGCTTGGAGGCTGCGATGGTAATGGCGTTATGTATTGAATAGCTATGTTGCTGTTGCGCGATGACGTTCTGAAGCGCGAGCCCGACTGAGTGGGCCATTTGCTGATACAGAATGGCCATTGCCTCGGATGGGGCATCTCCTAGGACGCTTAGATTCGTCTGCGCGATGGCGCCCGTGATCTGGCTGTTTACAAATGACTCTGATGGCATTGCCGCTCTCCTATTGTCCTTCTGGTTGGTCCGGATGGTGCGATTTTATCGGGACGCTATGGCTTTAGGGGTGTCTGCGGCGGGGCG
>TARA_R110002124_G_scaffold150418_10_pt1 | contig 27593 bp, 31 predicted proteins | sample TARA_R110002124 | Tara Oceans TARA_R110002124 (sample SAMEA4397445) | marine metagenome | biome: Polar Biome; feature: [SRF] surface water layer (ENVO:00010504); material: water (ENVO:00002006), including particulate matter (ENVO:01000060) such as... | depth 5 m
CGAGACAATCGCCGCATCGCGCCGGGCCAAGGCGTTGAGCAGGCTTGATTTTCCGACATTGGGCCGCCCGAGAATGACGACCTCCAATCCCTCGCGGATTTTCTCCCCGCGATGACCATCGGAGAGATGTGAATTGATCTCCTCCTTTAACAGCGCGACTTTCGGGGCGACGGCCGCGGCGACCCCGCCTGGCAGATCCTCATCGGGGAAATCGATATCCGCCTCAAGATGCGCGAGAGAGGAAACCAGCGCCGAACGCCAACCTTCATAAATCCGGCCGAGTTCCCCTTGCATCTGGCGAAGCGCCTGTGTGGCCTGCGCCTCCGTCTCGGCATTGACGAGATCGCCGAGGCCTTCCGCCTCGGTCAAATCCATCTTGCCATGTTCAAAGGCACGCCGCGTAAACTCCCCCGGCAGCGCCGGACGATGCCCGGGAAAACCGGACAATTCCTCCATCACCGCCGCAAGAATGGCCGGACCGCCATGCAGATGCAGTTCCACCACATCTTCCCCGGTGAAACTTTCCGGTGCCCGAAAAATGATAACAAGTGATTGATCTATAATGGTTTTTCTTGACGCTCGATAAACATTTCGCAAGCTCGCAACGCGGGGATCAGGGGCGACTTTCCCCGTCAGTTCCTCCAGGGACGCCACGGCGCCCGGCCCGGACACCCGCACGATGGCGACCCCGGCACGGCCCCGTCCGCTCGCCAGCGCGTAAATGGTATCGGTGAAACTCATGACCAAATCCGCGCAAAAGACGCGCGGCTATTTTCCGTCATCGTCGCCTTTGGAAAATTGCGACCAGAACAGCTTCTGCATCTGCTCCATGCCCTGAATGCCGGCCGGAAGCCATGTCTTCATCATATTTTCCGGATCGAGATTGCCGATATTCTCCAGCATCTTGGCCTGCAACTCTTTCATCACCGCCTCCTGCATCTTCTCGACGTCTGGTAATCCGAGAAAAGTCCTTGCTTCCTGCGGTGTACAATCAATATCAACTGTTATCTTCATGAGCGGCATACTCCTCATTGATGCAGCGGCGGTTGCTTTGGTACAACAAACCCCATAGGTTCCTATATACCGAAACAGGGGTACAAGAACAGGTTTGAGATGAAAAATTTACTTGGCGCGGAAACAAGCCCGTATCTTCTCCAGCATCAGGACAATCCGGTGCATTGGCAGCCTTGGAGCGCGGATACATTGGCGCTTGCGAAGAAAGAGGGCAAGCCGATCCTGCTCAGTGTCGGTTATGCGGCCTGTCACTGGTGCCATGTGATGGCGCATGAAAGCTTCGAGGACGAAAATACCGCGGCGCTGATGAATGATCTCTTCATCAATATCAAGGTGGACCGGGAGGAACGGCCCGATATCGACCAGATTTACCAGACTGCCCTCGCCCTTCTTGGCGAACAGGGCGGATGGCCGCTCACCATGTTCCTCAATTCCAGCGGTGAGCCGTTCTGGGGCGGCACCTATTTCCCGCCGGCGAATTCCTACGGCCGGCCGGGATTTCAGAATGTCCTGCAGACCGTCTCGGATATCTTCAAGAACGAGCCTGAAAAAGTCACCAAAAACCGTGATGCGCTGAAAGAAGCACTAAAAAACCTTAACCGAGGTGTGGAGGGAGAGCGGCCGAAACTCACCATGGAAGTCCTGGAGCGGATTGCCGCCCGCTATGCCGAGGAAGCGGACCCGGTGCATGGCGGCATCGGCTCGGCGCCGAAATTCCCGCAAACCTATGTGCTGGAGAATATCTGGCGGAGTTACCTGCGCACCGGTAATACCGCGCTGTCAGAGGTTGTGGTCAAGGCGCTGACCGCCATGTCGCAAGGCGGGATCTACGATCATCTTGGCGGCGGGTTCGCGCGCTATTCCACCGATACCTTCTGGCTCGCCCCGCATTTCGAGAAGATGCTCTATGACAATGCGCAAATTCTCGATCTGCTCCTGATCGTGCATCATGAGACGAAATCGGAGCTGTTCGAGGAGCGCATCTATCAGACAATCGGCTGGCTGCTCCGCGAAATGACAACGTCGGAAGGCGGATTTGCCGCCACCATCGATGCGGATTCGGAAGGCGTTGAAGGCAAGTTCTATGTCTGGTCCAAGGATGAAATTGATGAAATCCTTGGCGATCACGCGCCGCATTTCGAGGAAATCTATGGTGTCGTCCCCGAAGGAAACTGGGAAAACACCAATATTCTCAATCGGTTAAAGTATCCGGATCGGATCGATATCGAGGCGGAGGCGGCGTTGGCGCCATGGCGCCAGCAATTGTTCGAGCATCGGGAGAACCGCATTCGGCCTGGCCTTGATGACAAGGTCCTGACCGACTGGAACGGCCTGATGATCGCCACACTCGCCCGCGCCGGACAATATTTCGGGGAAGCCCATTGGATCGAGGCGGCGGAGAATGCCTTTGTCGCCATCACCACCCATTCCATGGAAGAGACTGGCCGCCTCAATCACAGTTTCCGCCTCAATCGAGCGCAGCATACGGGGCTTCTGGATGATTACGCCAATATGGCGCGCGCGGCCCTCGCGCTCTATGAAATCACCGGCAAGGGTTTTTATCTGGAGCGCGCCGAACAATGGACCGATATTCTTGATGAGCATTTCTGGGATCATAACGGCGGCGGTTATTTCTTCACTGCCGATGATGCGGAAGCCCTGATCGTGCGCAGCAAGAACGCGCATGACAATGCGGTTCCCGCCGGGAACGGCACAATGCTGGAGGTTCTGGCGAAGCTGCATCTGCTGACCGGAAAGCGGGAGCCATTCGAGAAGGCAACAGAGCTTCTTCGCTGTTTCACGGCGGAACTGGGCCGGAATTTCTTCCCCCTCGGAACACTGCTCAATAATTTCGAGACTTTGGTCAATGCGCGCCAGGTCATTATCATCGGCCAGCGTAGTGACCCTGAAGTCATTGACCTGATGAATGTTTTACGGGATTTCAGCCTGCCGTCAAAAGTCGTGAACGTGTTAGAGGACACAAGCAACCTCCCCTTCGATCATCCGGCAAAGGACAAGACCAAGCTGGACGGCAAGCCGACAGCCTATCTCTGCACGGGACCGACCTGTTCGCTGCCCGCCAACTCCGTGGTTGATTTTGCCGCCCTGCTGAAGGAAGCAACACAACATGCCCCAGCTTAGCCTGCACAGCCCGGTTGGCGATCTGACTGTCACCGAGGAAGACGGCGTTATCATCTCCCTTGATTGGGGATGGGTTCCGGCGGAATGGCAAAGCACCACGCCCTTGTTGGAAAAGGCTGTTGACCAGCTGAACCAGTATTTCGATGGGGACATCGGCGATTTTGATCTGCCGCTGGCCCCGCCCGGTACAGATTTTCAGAAAAAAGTCTGGTCGGAAATGCTGAAAATCCCGGCGGGAAAGACGAAAAGCTATGGCGAGATCGCCAAAGCCCTCAACTCTGCCGCTCAGCCGGTGGGCACGGCCTGCGGCGCCAACCCGATCCCGATCATCATTCCCTGTCACAGAGTGCTTGCGGCGGGCGGCAAGATGGGGGGATACTCGGGCCTTGGCGGGCTGGAGACGAAAACGGCACTGCTCCGGCTAGAAAAAGCCCTGCCGCATGAACAGCAACGGCTTGATTTATAAGAATAAACTGTGGGCGCAGTTAAAAAGGGAAGAACAATGACAAAAGCAATTGTACAAACCGAAGTCGGCGGTCCGGAAACCATGAAATGGCAGGATGTCGAGCTTGGCAGCCCGGGTAGGGGCGAAGCCAAAGTGCGCCATACGGCCGTCGGCCTCAATTTCATCGATGTCTATTTCAGGACCGGGCTCTATCCTGCCCCGCTTCCGCTCACCACGGGGATGGAAGCCGCTGGCGTGATCGAGGAACTGGGCGAAGGGGTGACGGATTTCAAGGTCGGGGATCGCGTGGCCTATGCCGGGCGGCCCGTCGGCGCCTATTCCGAGGCGCGGATCATGCCTGTCGACAATCTTATTGTTCTGCCGGACAGCATTGATGACAAGACCGGCGCAGCAATGATGCTGCAGGGGATGACGACGGAATATCTGCTGCAGCGAACGTTTCACGTGAAACAAGGTGATACCATCCTGTTTCATGCGGCGGCGGGCGGCGTCGGTCTCTTTGCCTGCCAATGGGCGCGGCATATTGGTGCCACGGTAATCGGCACGGTCGGATCGGAGGAAAAGGCGGAACTGGCCAAAGCCCATGGCTGCACCCATACAATCCTCTACCGGGAGGAGGATTTCCAGAAACGGGTGATGGACATCACCGACGGCAAGGGCGTTCCGGTCGTCTATGATGCCATCGGCAAGGATACGTTCGAAAAATCCCTCGATTGCCTCTCCCCGCGGGGTTTGATGGTCTCCTTCGGGAATTCCTCCGGGCCGGTCACCGGCGTCGATCTCGCCATTCTGGGCGCGAAAGGCTCCCTCTATGTCACCCGCCCGTCCCTGATGGTCTATAACGCGACCCGCAAGGAGCTCGAAAAATCCGCGGGCGACCTGATGAAACTCGTCGGCGACGGCACCATCAAGGTCAATATCGGCCAGACCTATCCCTTAAGCGAGGCCCGCAAGGCTCATGAAGACCTTGAGGGGCGCAAAACCACGGGCTCAACGGTGTTTACGGTGTGATATATCTTGACAGTAATTACCTTTGTAATTACATAAGTCCGCATAACAACTGGATATTGCGATGTTAAAAGATTACAGCAAGAAACCGGCGGGCTTCGAAACCAAGCTGCGCAAGACCGGAAGTGCCGTGGGGGCGACAATCCCCGCGGATTTCCTGCGTCAGCTTGATTTGCAGGAAGGCGACAATGTAACTGTCAGTGTTGAGGACGACGGCGTGAAGATTGTCAAATCTGACCCGGCTTTCGATACTGACATGGCGCATTATGAGGTGATCGAGGATCGTTTCGCCCCGGCTTTTCGGAAACTCGCAGAATAATGACGCTTCATTTGCCGTCGAAGGCGGTGATGCTCGAAATCCATAAACGACAGTTGGAACGGTTTGGCGGGGCGCCCGGTATCCGCGATGACGGCGGGATTGATGCCGCCCTCGCCCGGCCGCACCAACTTGTTGCCTACGGCGGCGGCGAAGATGTCGATATTTTCCAGATTGCGGCGTCTCTTATGTACAGCATCACCAAGAACCGGCATCCCTTTGCCGATGGTAATAAACGGGTCGGGCTCGCCATGCTGTTGCTGACATTGCGCTCAAATGGCTCGTCGCTGGATATCACCAACGATCAGGCCATCAACATGACCCTTGAAATTGCCGATGGATCCATGAGCGAGAACGAACTTGTCGATTATTGTCGCGAGAAATCGATCTCCCTCATCGACTAAAAAAGGCGCCCGATTGAGGCGCCTTTTTTCATGTAAATATATGATTTTACTACGTATTCATGGAATCGAAGAAATCGTCGTTGGTTTTGCTCTGCTTGAGTTTGTCGAGCAGGAATTCCATGGCGTCGGTAGTGCCCATCGGGTTGAGGATACGGCGGAGGACCCACATTTTCTGCAAGGTCGCCTTGTCGACCAGCAGTTCCTCTTTCCGGGTGCCGGATTTGGTGATGTCGATGGCCGGGAAGACACGCTTGTCAGACAGCTTGCGATCCAGGATGATTTCCGAGTTACCGGTGCCCTTGAACTCTTCGAAGATAACCTCGTCCATGCGCGATCCCGTCTCGATCAGGGCAGTGGCGACGATGGTCAGCGATCCCCCCTCCTCGATATTCCGGGCGGCACCGAAGAAGCGTTTCGGCCGCTGCAGCGCATTGGCATCCACACCACCGGTCAGCACCTTGCCGCTGGACGGGACAACCGTGTTATAGGCGCGCGCCAAACGCGTGATACTGTCGAGCAGGATAACGACATCGCGTTTATGCTCAACCAGCCGTTTTGCCTTCTCGATCACCATTTCAGCCACCTGAACATGGCGGGCAGCAGGCTCATCGAAGGTGGAACTCACCACTTCGCCGCGCACGGAACGCTTCATGTCCGTCACTTCCTCCGGCCGCTCGTCGATCAGCAGCACAATGAGATAGACTTCCGGGTTATTGGTGGTGATGGAATTGGCGATATGCTGCAAAAGAACGGTTTTACCGGTTCTGGGCGGGGCAACAATCAATGCCCGCTGGCCCTTACCCTGTGGTGAGACCAGGTCGATCACGCGGGCGGAATTGATGTTATTACTTGTCGGATCAGGTGTTTCCAGCTTGATACGCTCATCCGGATAAAGCGGGGTCAGGTTATCAAAATTGATCTTGTGTCGGCCTTTTTCCGGATCTTCAAAGTTGATATTCTGCACTTTCAGAAGGGCGAAATATCGCTCTCCGTCCTTCGGGCTTCTGATCTGTCCTTCCACCGTATCCCCGGTTCGAAGCGAAAAACGCCGGATCTGGCTCGGGCTGACGTAAATATCATCGGGTCCCGCAAGATAATTCGCATCGGGGGAGCGGAGAAAGCCGAAACCATCCTGGAGAATCTCAAGCACCCCGCCGCCGGTGATTTCGGCGCCGTTTTCCGCCTCATATTTGAGGATGGCGAAAAGCTGTTCCTGCTTACGCAAGGTCGAGGCATTCTCGATCTCGCGCTCTTCCGCCAGGGTGAGGATTTCGGCGGGAGATTTTTTCTTAAGCTCTTGAAGATTCATAATGTTTTCTGCGCTCAATTTCGGGGAATAAAAGAATAAACCAATAGATTTATAGCGGGATTATCGGCCATTGCCGAAGAAAAGGGTCTGATGAAAATTGCTAGTATACTCGCGATGCAATGAGACCGTGGAACAGGAATTGTCCAAAGAGATTTGCCCCTCATGCCATTTTTGGCCGCATTAGTCAACCGAAATATGCAGCTTTAAGTGCCCGTCAGAAGGGTTTGACGACGACCAGAATAACGATGCCAATGACCAGAACAGTCGGTATCTCATTGACAAGACGATAGAATTTCGCCGGACGCGTGTTCTTGTCCGCCTCGAACTGCTTGCGCCATTTGGAGAGTTCGCCGTGGAACCAGCCCATCAGGAACACCAATGTCAGCTTCAGCCAGATCCAGGGCTCACTCCAATCGACGATCCCCGGCGTCAGAAGGAGCAACCCGCCGAAGAAAAAAGTGAAGATCATCGCCGGATTGATAATTCCGCGGAGCAGCCGCCGTTCCATGATCTTGAAGGTTTCCGACATATCCGAGCCGATTTCCGCATCCGAATGATAGACAAAAAGCCGCGGCAGGTAGAACATTCCCGCCATCCAGGCAATAACCGAGATGATATGCAGGGCTTTCACCCAGGGATAAATATCAGCCAGAATGTCGTCCAAGGTCGGCCCCTTTTCTTCAATTCGTCAATCACTTCCGTTGTTTACGGGATTTTGCGTCATGACGCCAGCATCAAACAGTCTTTGAAACCTGTCGGGCATATGCGGGCACCGGCCTCGCTTGACACATTTGCCGTTTGCATTTTGAGAACCATCGCCGCAAGGCCAGTAATAAAGTCCGCATGAACACCCACGGTATTCACCCGATAATAACCAACAACGCCTTTTTCCTTGGCGAGTTTTGCATATTCGATATCCAGCTCGACCAGTGTTTCGGAATGTTCCGATACGAAGGCGATGGGAACGATGACCAGGCCTATTTTCTCTTCCCCGGCACGGTGAATTTCAGTTTCGGTCGAGGGCTCAAGCCATTTCATCGGACCGACCCGGCTCTGGTAGCAGACCTTCCAGTCCAGATCGGGCATATCCAGTTTTGCCGCCACCCGCTTTGCAGTCTCCTCGACCTGAAATTGATAGGGATCTCCCTGATCGACAATTTTCTGCGGCAATCCATGGGCAGAGAAAAGAAGACGCACAGGCTGTCCGTCTGGAACTTCCTTCAATTTTTCGGAAATCTGGTTGGCATAGGCAGCGATAAACCCTTCTTCCATCGGATAGCAGCACAGGCTTGTCGTCGGTAAAGTGATCCCTGCCTTTTTCGCCTCGCTTTGCCAGTCGGAGAAGGAAGAGCCTGTCGTGGTTGAGGAAAACTGCGGATATAGGGGAAGGAGTATAACCTCATCCGGCGCCCAATCTCTCACTTCCGCCGCGGTTTCATTGGAGAACGGATGCCAATAACGCATGGAGATAAAGACTTTGTATTCATCATCACCGCTCGTCTCAAGGCTCGCCTGAAGAGCATCAGCCTGCGCTTTCGTTTGTTCCAGGATAGGAGACGCGCCGCCAATATAGCTGTAGATTTCTTTTGCAACCGGTGCCCGCCGCCGCGATATCAGCTTTGCCACCAGCCAGCGAAACGGATTTGGCAGGCGGATTATCGCCGGATCGTTGAAGAGGTTGAACAGGAATGGCTCTACCGACGCGGGCTTGTCCGGACCGCCCAAGTTAAACAGCACAATTGCCTTTTTCGCCATGAGCTTTCCTATTTGCCGCGGATGAGTTCGCTGAGCCGCGCCACGTTCTCCGGTGGTGTCTGCGGGACGATCCCGTGACCGAGATTGAAGATAAACGGGCCCTTGCCTAGGGTTTCAAGGATCGTTGCAATTCTTTTTTCCATTGCCACCCCGCCCGTGACCAGCAGCATCGGGTCCAGATTACCCTGCACCGGGACGAGGGATTGCACTTCCTGCGCCGCCCAGTCGAGCGGTGTACCCGGATCAAGGCTGACGGCGGTGACGCCGGTCTCCTTCACGAACGCCATAATGTTGCCCCCCACGCCCTTGGGAAAGCCGATGACAGGCAAATCGGGATGTTTGGCACGGAGACCCTCCACGATGCGTCTAGTCGGCTCTATGGACCATTTACGGAATTCATCATCGGGCAGGACACCGGCCCAGGTATCAAACAGCTGGACCACTTCCGCGCCCGCCTCAACCTGTTTCAGGAGATACTCGATCGTTGCCTCGACAAGAATATCTATCAACGCGGAAAACCCGGCGGGATCGCTATAGATCCACTGCTTGATATTGGCATAATCCTTTGATCCGCGCCCCTCCACCATATAGGTTGCCACCGTCCACGGCGCACCGGCAAAACCGATGAGGGTACAGTCCTTCGGGATCGACTGGCTGAGCCGCGCCACGGTCTCGTAAACCGGATCGAGGGTCTTGTGAATGACCGAGAGATCAAGCCTGCCAAGCTCCGTCGCCGCGCGGATAGGATCGAGCACCGGTCCCTCACCTTCCTTATAGGCAAGCGGTTGTCCCAACGCATGGGGGATCAGCAGGATATCGGCAAACAGGATGGCCGCATCCATGCCGTATCGCCGGAGAGGCTGCAAGGTGACCTCCTCGGCCAGCTCCGGATTATAACAAAGATCAAGGAAATTACCGGCTTTCGCCCGGGTTTCGCGATATTCGGGAAGATAGCGTCCGGCCTGCCGCATAAGCCAGAACGGCGGCCTTTCCATTTTCTCGCCTGACAAGCTTTTGAGCAGGGGTTTGTTTTTAAGTGCACTCACGCTTGATACCTTCTCAAAATCTTATCCCTTTCAATTATATATTTTAATAAAAGGTGGTAGTTGTGGTTGTTCCCTGTGGGACATGGGGATTAAATTTTATCCCCGCCCTTTATAGATTTTCTGGGGATAAAATCCAGTGTTGTTCCGTTCTGGTGATAAATACGGAATAAATACGGCTTTGGGTCACTCTGAAAAAGGGAATTACGGGGATAACTCGCTTCTGGTAGAGAGGCACCCCATTTATCCACGTTTTCAGTCGGAACAGTATTTCGTTGTGCACAGGCGGGGAAAGCGGCGTCTAAAAAAACGGTCTATGGGGAGAAAAATTTTGGGATTTCCTGAACAGCCATGTTATCCCTATTATTCACATTATTCACAGGGTCTCAAGCAACGACATGGCGGAATTTCATCTTCATCTGGTTTCGGATTCAACCGGCGAAACCCTGCAATCCATGACGAAAGCGGCGCTGGTCCAGTTTGAGGGAATTTCCCCGGTCGAGCATGTCTGGACCCTGACACGGACCGTGCGGCAGCTCGATGATATCCTTGAATCCATTGTAAAAAAACCGGGTCTGGTGCTGTACACCCTGGTCAGCAAGGAAATGCGGGATGTGCTGGAGTTGGGGTGTCAACGGGTCGGGGTGCCCTGCGTTTCCGTGCTCGATCCGGTGCTGACGGCCTTTTCCAGTTTTCTCGGCAAGGAAATCCGACGTCTGCCCGGACGCCAGCATATGCTGGATAAAAACTATTTTGGCCGGATCGAGGCGTTGAACTTCACCATGGCCCATGATGACGGGCAGATGGCGGATGACCTTTATGAGGCACAGATCGTCCTTGTCGGGGTTTCGCGCACGTCAAAAACGCCGACATCCTTTTATCTTGCCCATCGCGGGTACAAGACGGCGAATATCCCGATTGTTCCGAACATTGCCCTGCCGGAGTCCCTGTTCAATCTTGGAAAAAAGACAACGGTGATCGGCCTGACGACCAGTCCGGAGCGATTGTCCGAAATTCGTAAAAACAGGCTTCTCAGCCTCAATCAGACGGTTGAAACCGACTATATCGACCGCGACCGGATCAAGGAGGAGGTTATTTTTGCGCGGAAACTCTGCACGAAACAGGGCTGGCCGGCGATTGATGTCTCCCGCCGCTCTGTGGAGGAAACGGCCGCGCAGATTATCACCCTCTATAACAAGCGCATGGAAGAAGTGAGATAACCCCCTCCATGACAGAAGAAATATCCCTGATCCTGGCATCGCAAAGCCCGTCCCGGGCGAAAATGCTGGAACAGGCGGGTCTACGCTTCGATATCCTGCCTGCCCGCGTCGATGAGGATGAGGTGAAACATTCCATGCAGGGCGCCAAGGCGCCGGCAAAGGACACGGCGGTGGCACTGGCGGAGCTGAAAGCGGGGCGGATTTCGGGCCGGTTCCCGGAAAGCTATGTGATCGGCGCCGACCAGATACTTGACTGTAACGGGATCTGGTTTGATAAACCCGTGGATATGGATCATGCCCGTGCGCACCTTGTCAGCCTGAAAGGCAAGACCCATCGGCTTGCCAATGCGGTATGCGTGGCGAAGGGCGGATCGATACTCTGGCGATATGTGGATGAGGCAAAATTGACGATGCGACAATTTGATGACGACTTTCTCGACCGCTATCTGGATGTTGCGGGAGATAAAATCCTCTCCTCCGTCGGAGCCTATCAGCTGGAAGCGGAAGGAGCCCATCTTTTCGCCCGGATCGAGGGGGATTTCTTCTCGATCCTGGGCCTGCCACTCCTGCCGCTGCTTGATTTTCTGCGCGGCCATAAAATTGGATTGGCCGCATGAGCGAGGATATGAAGAAAATCGCCGGTGTCATGGGCTGGCCGATCAGCCATTCCCTCTCCCCGCGTCTGCATGGGTACTGGATCGAAAAATACGGTCTTAACGCGGAATACCGCGCCTGGCCGGTCAAGCCGGAGGAACTCGCCAAAAAATTGACCGCGCTTAAATCCGACTGCGCCGCTGAAGAGGCCGTTTTTCGCGGCACCAATCTCACCATTCCCCTAAAGGAAACGGCATTTGACGTGGTCGATACCCTTGATCCATCGGCGACGCGGATCGGGGCGGTAAACACGGTTGTCCTTGATGAAAACGGCGGCCTAACGGGAAGAAATACGGACGGGATCGGGTTCACGGATTCGCTGGCCGAAGAGACGGACGTCACGACGCTCAACGGCGGAACAGCGCTTATTCTCGGCGCAGGCGGGGCCTCGCGCGCCATTGCTGTGGCGCTTTCTGATCTTGGCATATCGGAAATCATTATCTGCAACCGCTCGCCTTCGCGAGCAGAATCTCTCGCCGGGCATATCGGTGATGTTGCGCGCGCCGCGCCGTGGGATCGCCGCTCTTCCCTTCTGGAAAAGGCGGATATCCTGGTCAATTGCACCAGCCTCGGCATGACCGGGCAGCCGCCGCTCGAAATTTCTCTGGGAGGCTTGAAAAAGACGGCGATTGTCAGCGATATTGTCTATGTTCCGCTGGAAACGGAGCTATTGAAACGGGCGCGGCGACAGGGACATGTCGCGGTCGATGGCCTCGGGATGCTGTTGCATCAGGCAAAAGCGGGATTTGAGGCATGGTTCGGCGTTAAACCGGAGGTGGACGCCGCCTTGCGCGCCCATGTACTGGATGGATTGAAGGGATTTTGAGAATGCTGCTGTTGGGACTGACCGGCTCGATCGGCATGGGAAAATCAACCGTCGGGGAAATGTTCCGAAAGCTCGGTATCCCGGTCTATGACGCGGATGCGGAAATCCATAAACTCTATGCCAAGGGGGGTGCCGGGGTAGAGCCGATCCGCGCTGTCTTTCCAGATGCCGTGGTGGACGATCAGGTGGACCGGCAGCGCCTCAGCAAGATCGTCGTCGGCAATGAAGAAGAGATCAAAAAGCTGGAAGCGGTTATCCACCCGTTGTTGAGTGATGGCCGCGCCGCTTTTTTTGAAAAAGCCGAAGCCGAGGGGCATCATCTTGTGGTCCTCGATATCCCGCTCATTTTCGAGACGGGCGGAGAGGACCGGGTGCATAAAATCGCCGTTGTCTCGGCCCCGTCCGATGTGCAGCGGGCGCGGGTGCTGAACCGTCCGCAAATGACCGAGGACAAGTTCGAGGCTATATTGGCACGGCAGGTGGATGATGCGGAAAAGCGAAAGCGCGCGGATTTCGTGATCGATACGAACCTGACTGAAGAGGAAACCTTCGAACAGGTAAAGGCACTGGTAAAGAGGCTGCAGGATGCGTGAAATCGTTCTCGATACGGAAACGACGGGCTTTGATCCCAATGAAGGCGACCGGATTGTCGAAATCGGCTGTATCGAGCTGATCAACCATATCCCGACCGAGAATGTTTTTCATCGCTATATCAATCCGGAACGGGACATGCCGGAATCCGCCTTCAAGGTGCATGGGCTGAGTGAGGAGTTTCTGCGTGGCCATAAGGTGATTGCCGAGGAAATCGATGAATTCCTGGAGTTTATCGGAGAGTCAAAACTGGTGATCCATAATGCCCAGTTTGATATGAAGTTCCTGAATGCGGAACTGGCCCGGCTCAACCGCCCGACCTTGCCGATGACGCAATCCATCGACACGGTCAGCATGGCGCGGCGGAAATTTCCGGGCGCGCAGGCAAACCTGGATGCGCTCTGCCGCCGTTTCGGCATCGACAACTCCGCCCGAACCAAGCATGGCGCCCTGCTCGATGCGGAATTATTGGCCGAGGTTTATCTGGAACTGATCGGCGGGCGGCAGCGGGGCCTTTCACTGGAAGAGGAGGACAGCGGCATGGCTGCGGCTGTCTCGCTGGAAATCCGGCCCCCCCGTCCGCATGAGGCGAGCGAGGCGGAACGCGCCGCGCACGCCGCCTTTCTTGAGACGATCACCGACCCGCTCTGGCGGAAATCCTCCTGATTGTCTGCGTCAGGCGTGACCTGCCGGCATCTGCTGGGCGGCCATCTGGTTCTTGTGATCGCGATAGAGCGCAGAAAAATCGATGGGATCAAGCAGCAGCGGTGAATAACCGCCATCCCGAGTTATATCGGCCACGACTCGCCGTGCGAAAGGGAAAATAAGCCGCGGACATTCGATCATGCAGATCATTTCAACGGTATCCGCCGGAAAATCCTTGAGCTGGAACAGCGCCCCGTAGACAAGCTCGACAACGAAAGCGGTATCCTCTCCATGATTGGCCTTTGCCTCAATCCGGAGTTCGACTTCATAGAGGCTGTTTTCGCCGGCCCGGGCCTGGATATTGACGCCAAGCTGGATCTGCGGGGGTCCTTTGTCCGGATCAAGGCTGCCCGGCGCATTCGGGTTTTCGAAGGAAATATCCTTTATGTACTGGCGGACAATTGCCAGGGATGGCTGCGTTGCGGCTGCCTTTTCGTCTACACCGCCGCCAATTGCGCCGTCTTGACCTTCATCTGACATGAACGGGTCACTCCTTATACTGTTTGGCCGATCGTCCGGCCCGGTTGAGATTGCCGAATTGGCTAGCACGGATGTAATAAACCGACAAGTCCGTTACTGTTATTTTTCGCCTCGCCAGGGACTGTCCGGATTGGGCTTGTCCGTGGGTTCAATCGTCGGCGGTTCCTTTTCGATCACTTCATACTCGCCATCAATGACCGTCCCGCCGCGGGATGTCCGCCCGCCCGGACGCCGGATATTGGCGGCAACGAAGTTTGAATTCCGCGCCATATAGGCCGCGAGGGACCGGCGAAGCGGCGGGATCAGGAGAAAAAAGCCGATTGTATCCGTGACAAATCCCGGGATAATCAGGAATAGACCGGCAAGCGCGAGGAAAATCCCCTCGAAAATTTCATTGACCGGCGTTTCCTGCCGGTCCAGCGTGGCGCGGGCGCGCATCAGGACGCCAATTCCCTGAATTCGGATCAGGAAAACGCCGATAATTGCGGTGACCACGGTAATAATAATCGTGTTCAGCGCGCCGATTTCGCTGCCGACTTCGATAAAGACCATTATTTCGATCAGCGGAATTCCGATCAGTGCCGCTAAAAACAGTAAAGCCAAACTTGTTTATCTCCGGATAAGTTTCTATGTAACAGACAGGCGTACGAGAGACGGGATTACACTAAGGTACTGGACCTTGGCCGTGTAACCCTTTAACCTCTTGTACAGACCTAACCTTTACATAAGGGCTATTGGAAATTTTACCAAACCCAATTTGAAGATAACAGCATGGACAACGGATTTCAGTTCCTGGACATTATATTGCTCGCCGCGGTTGCCGGATTTATTTTCCTGCGCCTGCGCAGTGTGCTCGGACGACGCATGGGGCATGAGCAATCTCCGCCCGAAGAGAAGGCCCGGCGCCCGGCTGAAGGGCATAAGGCCGATTTCGATGACGGGCCGAAAGAAGACAACGTGGTTCTTCTGGGAGACAAGTCAAAGACGTCTGAGAACAGCCCCTTTGCCGGCACTCCTTTGATGCGGACGCTGAACCAGATTCGGCAGAAAGACAAGTCTTTCGACCAGACCACCTTTGTCCAGGGGGCCCAATCCGCCTATGAGGCAATTGTCGTTGCCTTTGCCAAGGGCGATCGGGACACTCTGAAAATGCTTCTGTCTGAAACCGTGTATGAAAATTTCGAAGCCTCCATTCAGGAGCGGGAAGACCGCAACGAGGAAATGTCCACGGATATACTCACCATTCATTCCGCGGAGATAACCGAAGCGACGCTGGAAGGGTCCGAGGCGGAGATCACGATCAGTTTCGAGGCGGAAATGATCAGTATGACCAAGGATGAGGACGGCGTTGTCATTGCCGGTGATCCGCAACCCCATAAAGTGCATGAGCTTTGGACGTTTGCCCGGAATCTCCGTTCCCGCAACCCGAACTGGCTGTTGATCACCACGCGCCGCGCAAACTAGTATCCGGTCCCGGTCGTGACGCGTCTTCGCAGTTTTTCCCTTAACAAGAAAGCAGGCGTCGGCCTCGCGATCGCCGTAGCTGCCGTTGCCGGGTTGGGCTATTGGCTATTCTCGGAGACGGTGCCGACGGAAGACCAGCTTGAACTTGAGAAAACCGCGTTTTCAAAGCTTCCCGGTTGGCAAGAAGAAGATTTCTCCGGCTTTTTTGAGGCTTTTTTCAAATCCTGCGCGAAAATCGAGACCCTGCCTGAAACCCGCTCCATGGGCGGTGCCGATCTGGCGGGCACCGCGGGCGACTGGAAGCCTCTCTGTGCCGCTGCGCTTGCGCTGCCCCCCGATGCCGATGTGCAAAAAGCGTTCTTCGAAAACAACTTCACCCCCTTTCAGATCCTCAATAACGATGAGGAAACCGGGCTTTTCACCGGCTATTACGAAGCCAGCCTGAAAGGCAGCACCGAGCGGAAAGAGCCTTATCTTACCCCGCTTTATCTGCGTCCGCCCGAACTGGTGATGGTGGATCTTGGCCGGTTTCGCGACGAGTTGAAAGGCCAGCGCATTGCCGGCCGGGTGGAAGGCGGCAATCTGGTGCCCTATCCTGATCGTACCGGGATAGAGACGGGCGCGCTGGACGGGCGGGCGCTGGAACTTCTCTGGGTCGATAGCGATATCGACGCCTTTTTCCTGCAGATACAGGGCTCCGGTCTTGTGGAAATGGAAGACGGCAGTCTCCGCCGGGTCGGCTATGCCGCCCAGAACGGCCATCCCTATTTCGCAATTGGCCGCGACCTGATCGAGAAGGGCTATGTGCCGAGGGAAGAGATGTCCATGCAGGCTATCCGGACATGGCTTGAGGAAAACCCCGATAAATCGACGGAACTGATGCAGAAAAATAAATCCTACGTCTTTTTCCGGGAGCTTGAGACAGGCGGCCCGATCGGGGCGCAGGGCGTGGAACTCACACCGGAGCGTAGCCTTGCCGTTGATCGCAAATGGCTGCCGCTTGGCGTGCCGCTTTGGCTGGCGACAGAAGTCGCCCCCGCCTCTTCCAGCCTGGAAGTTGAAAAATTCGAACGGTTGATGATGGCGCAGGATACCGGCGGGGCCATTGTCGGCCCGGTGCGCGGCGATGTCTTCTGGGGCCATGGCGACTATGCCTATGACATGTCCGGCGGCATGAAAAGTGACGGAAAGCTGTGGATTCTGCTGCCGAATGCGGTGGCCGCGCGGCAAGCGGACATGAACTAGATCATGGAATTCCTGACGGATTATCAGATCTGGGCCAGTTTTCTCTCGCTGACGGCGCTGGAAATCATTCTGGGGATTGATAACGTTGTTTTCATTGCCCTTCTGGTCAATCACCTGCCCGAGGAAAGACGGCAGAAGGCACGGGTCATCGGCCTGTTGCTGGCGCTGTTCATGCGGATTGGTTTGCTGTTCAGCGCGGTCTGGCTGATCGGGTTGAAGGAGCCCTGGATTGAATTCCTCGGCTTTTCCTTGTCGGGGAAGGATATGCTGATGCTGGGCGGCGGCCTGTTCCTGATCGCCAAAGGCACCTCCAGCATTCGCGAGGAAGTCACCGGAGATCAGAAGGAAGGCTTTAAGGGGGCGTCAGGCGGGTTTGCGATCACCATTCTTCAGGTTATCCTGATCGACTTCGTCTTTTCCTTCGATTCCATCATCACAGCGGTTGGCCTGACAACCAATATCCCGGTGATCGTCGCCGCGATGGTCATTGCCATGATTGTGATGATGGTCTCTTCGAAGTTTGTCGCGGATTTCATTGCCAAACATGCGACGCTGAAAATGCTCGCCCTCACTTTCATCATGATGATCGGGGTGTTTCTGGTGGCCGAAGGCCTCGGCTTCCATGTGCCGCGCGGTTATATCTATTTCGGCATGGCCTTCTCGCTCGGCGTCGAAGTCCTGAATATGATGGTCCGGCGGAAGTAACGCCAAGATGGCTGGCGAAACGCGGGCACAAACGGTATAGTTCCGGGAAGTAACAGGGAGAAACGCATGCCTGCGGCAAATGAGAAGAAAAATGTGGCCCTTTTCGTCACCTGTCTGGTCGATCTGAACCGTTCATCCGTCGGTTTTGCCGCCGTCAAGTTGCTGGAGGCGGCGGGGTGCACCATAGAGGTGCCTGATGTCCAGACATGCTGCGGCCAGATCGCTTATAATTCCGGCGATAAGGAAAGCGCAAAAGCGATTGCATCCCAGGTAATCCGCGCGTTTGAGGGCTTTGACTATGTGGTGGCGCCGTCTGGTTCCTGCGCCGGCATGATCCGCCATCATTATAAGGAACTGTTCGACGGCGATGATACCATGATGGTGGCAATTGAGGAGTTATCCGGCCGGACTTATGAGCTCACCTCGTTTCTGCATGATGTCTGCGGCTATGCGCCCGCGGATGTGCAGCTTGAAACCTCCCTCACCTATCATGACAGTTGCAGTTCCCTGCGCGAGATGAAGGTAAGAGATCAGCCGCGTGCGCTTCTGGGCAGCGTAAAAGGGCTTGAGCTCTGCGAGGCGGAAGACCGCGAGGCCTGCTGCGGTTTTGGCGGAACCTTCTGCCTGAAATATTCCGAGATTTCGGAAAAAATGGTCGACACCAAAATCGATAACCTGATTGCCAGCGGCGCGAAGACCCTGGCCGCCGGGGATCTCGGTTGCCTGTTGAATATTGCCGGGCGCCTCAAACGCCGTGGCGCCGATATGAAAGTGCTGCATGTGGCGGAAATCCTCGCCGGGATGGGCGACAAGCCGGGCCTAGGGGAGGGCGATCACTGATGCAAGTCACCAGCCGACGCTTCAAGAAGGGCGCCCATGAGGCGCTTCATGATGAGAATATCCAGAGTGCCTTTTCCCGGGTGAAAAGTGGATTTCCGCTTGCCCGCGCGAAAGCGGCAAGTGAACTCCCGGAGTTTGAGGGCTTGCGCGACGAAGCGCGGGACCTCAAGAACCATATTCTGGAAAATCTCGATTACTATCTTGAGTATTTCGAGGATCAGGTGATGCTTCAGGGGGGCCGCGTCCATTGGTGCAGCACCTATACGGAAGCGCGCGACGTTATTCTTGATATCTGCAAGGAGGCCAACGCGAAGACGGTGACCAAGGGTAAATCCATGATCACCGAGGAAATGGCCCTCAATGATCATCTGGAAAAGAACGGGATCGAGCCGATCGAAACCGACCTTGGCGAATATATTATCCAGCTCGCCCATGAATATCCGAGCCATATCATCGCCCCGGCGCTGCATAAGACCAAGGATCAGGTCAGCGATCTTTTTCACGAAAATCACGGAAAATACGGCCTGACCGAGCGGATTACCGACCCGCAAGCGCTGGTCAACGAGGCACGCAGCGTCCTGCGCGATAAATATGTTGCCGCCGATGTCGGGATTACGGGCGCCAATTTCCTGATTGCCGAGACAGGATCGACGGTCATCGTTACCAATGAAGGCAATGGCGACCTGACGCAATCCCTGCCCAAAACCCATATCGCCGTTTCCAGTATCGAGAAAGTCGTGCCGACGCTGGAGGATGCAAGCCTGTTTCTCAGGCTGCTGGCGCGCTCCGCGACCGGACAGGAGATGTCCGTCTATACGACCTTTTCCACCGGCCCGCGGCGGATGGAGGATATTGACGGTCCGGCGAATTTCCATGTGGTACTGGTCGATAGCGGACGCAGCGACCTTCTCGGTACGGATAAGCAGGATCTGCTCCGATGCCTGAAATGCGGGGCCTGCATGAATCATTGTCCGGTTTATCAGGCGGTTGGCGGGCATACCTATGGCTGGGTTTATCCCGGGCCCATCGGTGCGGCGCTCAATCCGCATATGGTGGGATTGGAGGAAGCGCGAGACCTGCCCAATGCCTCGACGTTCTGCGGTCGGTGCGAGGAAGTCTGCCCCGTGCGCATCCCGCTTCCCAAGATTATGCGGCATTGGCGTGAACAGGCGTTCGAGACGCAGATCACGCCGAAACCGGAACGCTGGGGTATTGGCTTGTGGGCCTTTTTCGCCAAAAGACCGACATTATACCGCCTTGTTACGCGGATCAGCGCCCGCACGCTGAAATTGATGGCCGGGAAGAAGGGCGTCATTCGCAAGCTCCCGCTCTTGAAGGGATGGAGTTCCGTTCGTGATTTTCCCGCGCCGCAAGGAAAAACCTTTATGGACCAATGGAAAAAACAGTCGCGGGAGGGGAAATAATGCCCGCGCGTGACAGGATTTTCGCTCGCATCCGCCATAACCTTGGCCGCGGCCCGCTCCCCGAGACGGAAGTCAATGCCCTGAAGGCGCGGATTGAGGGGCATGCGCCCCATACCATTCCGACCCGCACCGCGATTACCCGAAACAAGCAGGTGGATCTCTTCCAGGAAAAGGCCGAGGCACTGGCGGCAACGGTGGCGCGGGTTCCCTCGCTTGAGGATGTGCCGGAGGCGGTGCGCGATTACCTTGCGGCCCATAATCTTTCCACCCGGATCAAGATGGCGCCCGATACGGCGCTGGACGGCTTGCCGTTCGACAGGACCCCGATGCTGGAGATTACGCGCGGCGCCGCAACACCGGAGGACGAGGTGAGCCTGACCCCGGCCTTCACCGGGATCGCCGAGACGGGCACGCTGTGTATGGCGTCGGGACCGGAAACGCCGTCCACCCTCAATTTCCTCCCCGAAAATCATGTGGTGGTGATCCGCAAGAGCCAGATTACCGGCACGATGGAAGACAGCTGGGCGCAGCTCCGGACGAAATTTGGGGAAGGCAACCTGCCGCGCACCATCAATTTCATCTCCGGCCCCTCGCGCACCGGGGATATCGAGCAGACCCTGATCATGGGCGCGCACGGGCCCCGCCGCCTTCATATCCTAATCGTTGACGATGAAAAATAGGAAGAGCAGCCGCCCCAAAGGGCTTTCGGAGAAGGACCGTGATCTCTGGGATCATGTCGCCCGCAATATCGAACCGCTGACAAGCAACCGCTTCGTTGAGGGGGGAAATGACACCAATATGGTGCCGCCCGCAGCAAAAACACCCACCATAATGGTACCTTCGTCCAAGGTGACTAAACCGACACCCTCCCGAAACATGAGCGTGGAGGCCATGGCGAAAGCCATGGCGGATTGGTCAAACGCGCTGGTTTCGGGCGATACCGGCACCAATGCCCCGAGCCCGTCGCGCCGCGAAAATGTGCCGGGGCTGGACCGGCGGAGTGCGGAGCGGCTGCGCAAGGGCAAGATGGAGATCGACGGAAAGCTCGACCTGCATGGCCTGACGCGGGCCGAGGCGCATCGGCGGCTTCGGAGTTTTATCACCGCGGCGCAAATTCAGGGTAAACGCTGCGTCCTCGTCATCACCGGCAAGGGATCGTCAAAGCAGAAAACCGAGGATGCCCCCTTCATGGCGCCGGAGAAAACCGGAATCCTGCGCGAGGCCGTGCCGAAATGGCTGGGTGCGCCGGATTTACGGCATCTGGTTATTGACATCCGCGCCGCGCAGCCGAAACATGGGGGCAGCGGCGCGCTCTATGTCCTGCTGAGGCGGAGCCGCCAATGAGAAGAACCAGCGGATAAGGACAGTTTCATGACCCCTTTCGGCCTTCGGGTGCGTGCTTTTCGGAAAAGTCGCGGGATTACGCTCAAAAAAATGGCGGCGGATCTTGCCATCAGTGCCGCCTATCTCTCGGCGCTGGAGCATGGTCACCGTGGCCGCCCGTCCTGGTCGCTGGTCGCGCAGATCTGTGATTATTTCAACATCATCTGGGACGATGCGGAGGAATTGCAGCGTCTCGCCTCCCTCTCCCACCCCAAAGTCACGCTGGATACCAGCGGCCTGAACCCGACGGCGACGGAATTCGCCAACCTGCTGGCCAATGAAATTCGCAATGTGCCCGAAGCACGGCTTAAGGAAATGCTGAATTATCTCAAGAATATTTCGGCCAAGCGATGAGCGAGGCAAGATCCGATAAGGGCCTGCGCCTCGCGCGCGGCGTGCAACTCCTCCTCCATCAGATGGGCTATGACAGCCTGACCGAGGTCAAGCTCCGCATTCGCCGCCGCGTCGATGTGATGGGCATTAACGACAAGGGGCGGATTATTGTGGTCGAGGTGAAATCCGGCCCCGCCGATTTCCGCGTTGACGAGAAATGGACCGATTATCTGGAATTCTGCGATGAGTTTTACTTCGCCGTTGATACGGATTTCCCGCAAACCCTGCTGCCCGAGGCGCAAGGGTTGATCGTTGCCGATAATTTCGGCGGGGCGATCCTGCGCGCCTCTGCTGATTTCAACCTCAATGCGGCGCGGCGGCGCAATGTCACGCTCCGTTTTGCGCGGATTGCTGCCCGTCGCCTGTTTAGTTTAGAAAACCCGATAAAGGAGAAGTTCAATGTGTTCTGAAACCCCCGACGGCACAGCCCTCCCCAGCGTCTTTATCGACAATCCCCGCACCCGCGTGACGGAATGGCGGTTCAAAAAGCGCGGCGATGCTACCGGATGGCATACCCATCAGTATGACTATGTCGTCGTTCCGCTGTTCGACGGTTTTCTCGATATCGAGCTCCCGAATGGCGAAACAACCCGCGCCGAGCTGAAAACCGGCGTCCCCTATTTCCGCGAGACCGGCGTCGAACATAACGTCAAGAACGGCAACGATTTCGAATGCGCCTTTATCGAGGTGGAGTTTTTGACGGTAGAACCGAAGGGGTTTTGAGGAGATTACACCTTATAAAAGTATATATTTCATCTATTCACCTTAAGATGGTAAAAAATAATAGGCAATTGGACCGATTCGTGTTAACTAATTAGAAAAAGAATCTATCTAGGTAGATTATAGGGGATACTCATCGAAAGTTTTGAGGCGATTGATAAATGACCACGTCAAGCTCGAATATAGTCATTTCGGCATTCAGTGAAGACCATGTTGAACGCCTGACTAATGTCAGTAAGCGCCAGCTTCGGTACTGGGATAGGACGAACTTTTTTAAGCCAAGTTTTGCTGACGAAAACAGACGCCGCCCATATAGTCGAGTTTATTCATTTCAAGATGTTCTCTCATTGAAAGTACTTGGGAGACTAAGAAATGAATTAAATGTACCCCTTCCACATCTACGCGCTGTGAAAGAAGAGCTTGGTCATCTTGGAGACAAGGCATGGTCGACAACGACGCTTTATGTTGTAAACAAAAAGGTCGTTTTTGTTGATCAAAAAGAAGGGAAGCCAAGAGAAGTAGTAAGTGGTCAACTTGTTATGGAGATAATTAAGCTTGAAGTAATTCGGTCAGATATGAAGGAAGCCGTAGGTCTTCTTAGTCAACGGAATAGCCAGCAATATGGAGCGGTGGAAAAAAGAAGAGGCGTATCACACGGTTCCACTGTAGTTTCTGGTACACGGATTCCAGTGCACACAATTAAGGCATTTTCTGATGCAGGATACAGTGTTCGGCAAATTAAGAAAGAATATCCAACACTTACAGAAAGGGATATTCGAGCTGCGATAGAATTTGGTAACGCTGCGTGACAGAAAAAAAGGCCTGTCTTCGATTATTTTTAGATGAAGGCGTGCCAGACGCAGTGGGCAGAGTGTTCGAAAAGCATGGCCATCACGTGATTTATTTGAGAGAGGCTATTGCAACAGGTTCTCCTGACGAGCTTGTTTGTGTCGCTGCAATTGAAAATGAATCTATCTTGGTTGCTCTTGATGGTGATATGAAGAAAATAGCAAAGAAGAGCGGCGTTTCAGGAAGCAGGTTTGCTAAAATGAGTTTGATTAAGCTCTCTTGTAAGGCCCCGATGGCTGACAAGAGAGTCGAGCAAGCAATGTCACTAATTGAGCATGAATGGGACTATAGTGACAAAAAAGCAGCGCGACGGCTTTATATTGAAATCAAATCGGACGTTATTCGAACCTTGCGATAAAAGGCCCTTCAATTCTCAAACTTACTCACCGATACGGATCGTCTGTCGAAAGATAGTTAGTGACGTAGTCGCGGATGCCGTCTTCCAGGCTGTGGAAATTGCCGCCAAATCCGGCGGCGCGGAGTTTTTGCATATTGGCTTCGGTGAAATACTGGTATTTATCGCGGATTTGCGCCGGGGTGTCGATATAGGTAATCTTTTCGGGCTTGTCCGCGGCCTTGAAGGTGGCGGCGGCGAGGTCCTTGAAGCTTCTCGCCTTGCCGGTGCCGAGGTTGAACAGCCCGGAGACTGATCCGTTATCGAGCAGCCAGAGCACCACATCGACGCAATCCTTCACATAGACGAAATCGCGGAGCTGTCCGCCATCCTCATAATCGGGATTGTGGGACTTGAAGAGGGTGACGGCCTCCCCGGCGGCGATTTTCGGGTAACTCTGGGCAATGACGCTTTTCATCCCGCCTTTGTGATATTCATTCGGGCCATAGACATTAAAAAATTTGAGCCCCGCCCATTGCGGCGGCGTCATGGCGCCACGGGCAATCTCGCGGGCAATGAACTTGTCGATGGCATGCTTGCTCCAGCCGTAGAGATTGAGCGGCTGCAGCTTTTCAAGGGCGGCCTCGTTCTCGTCATCGTCAAACCCGGCGCCGCCATCGCCATAGGTCGCGGCGGAGGAGGCGAAGATAAACGGCGTGGCGTTTTCCGTTGCAAACCGCCAGAGCATCCGCGTCGGGCCGAAGTTGCGTTTCAGGATGAGGTCGCCGTCCGTCTCGGTCGTTGCGGAAATCGCGCCCATATGGATGATCGCGCGCAGGCGGCTGTCATTCTTGTGAAGCCAGCTTTCCAGGTGATCCGGATCGACGAAGTCGGAGACCACTGATTTCGCAATATTCTTCCATTTCTCGCCCTGATCCAGCCAGTCGCAGATAACGATCTTCTCGCCCCGTTCCGAAAGGGCCGCAACGATATTGGAGCCGATAAAACCCGCGCCGCCCGTGACCAGGATCAGATTCCCCATTTTCACGCCTCTTTCTGGGCCGCGAGCAGCCGCTCTATGGTGCCGGTGGTGCTGAACCCCTGTTTCAGGGACGCGAGATGAACCCGTCCACCATACGCCTGAACGATATCGGCGCCGACAACGGTCTCCACCGTATAATCCGCGCCCTTGATCAGAACATCGGGCTTGATTTCCTCGATCAGCTTGATCGGCGTATCCTCGGCGAAGGGGATGACCAGATCGACATCGGAAAGGCTGGCGAGCACGATGGCGCGGGAGTTTTCATTGGTGATGGGCCGCCCCTCGCCCTTCAGGCGGCGGATGCTGGCATCGGTATTGAGCCCGACGATCAGCCGGTCGCATTCGCCGCGCGCCTGACTCATCAGGGAAATATGCCCCGGATGCACCAGATCGAAGCAGCCATTGGTAAAACCGACCTTCAATCCGCGGCTGCGCCAGTTGGAGACCCGGTCCAGTGCGTCCTTGAGGCTGGTGATCTTGCTCTCCAGTCCGCTGAGCTCCAGGTTATGCAGGGCATCCTTTATATCCGCCCTGGTCACCGCCGCCGTACCGGCTTTCGAAACCGCAATCCCGCCCGCAAGATTGGCAATTTGCGCCGCTTCCAGCATCGAAGCCCCGGCGGCAAGCGCGAGGGACAGGGCGGCAATCACGCTATCGCCTGCGCCGGAGACATCGAAAACCTCCTGCGCCTCGGCGCCGATATGATGGGCGTCAGTGGCGGTGATCAGGCTCATCCCCGCCTCGGACCGGGTGACGAGAAGGGCGGAAATACCGGTTTTCTCGATCACCGAACGGGCGGCAAGCTCAACTTCCCGGTTGGTGCTGCAAGGCATGCCGCTTGCCGCGATCATTTCCTTGCGGTTCGGGGTGAGCAGGGTGACGCCCGCATAGCGGCTGAAATCCCGGGATTTCGGATCGGCAATGACGGGGATATTCTTTTCCCTTGCGCTTGCGATCACCTGCCGCAGCACGGTATCGGAGAGAACCCCCTTGGCGTAATCGGAAAGGACGAGGATATCGGCAGTCTCGATCGCCTCCCGAAAGGTTTTGAGGACCATGCCGGCGGTTTTCGGCTGCAGCTGATGGGTTGCTTCATGATCACTCCTGAGGAGTTGCTGCCCATCGGCGATAAAGCGTGTCTTGACCGTAGTCGGTCGACCGACTGATTTCACCAGATGGGGCGTTATGGCGCTCTGGTTGCTGAAAATACGTTCGATCTCAACGCCTTCTGCATCCTCGCCAATGACAGAGATAAGCCCGGCCCGCGCCCCGAGCGAGGTGATGTTTCGCCCGACATTGCCTGCACCGCCCAGCATCTGCGACTGGTGGGTGATATTGAGGATCGGGATGGGCGCTTCGGGGGAGATACGCCCGGCATTGCCATAAACGAAGCGGTCCAGCATGATATCACCCAGAACCAGCGCGTTAATCTTGGCTGTGTTGTCCAGGATAGTCAGCAGGGAAGAACGGTTTTCCATGAGAAATCACACCAGTTTCAGGGATTTTTCGAGCGCGCCGCACAGCATATGACCGAGGGTAATATGCATCTCCTGTATCCGCCGGGTGGACTGTGCGGGCACGATCAGAGAGACATCGGCGAGGCTTGGCATCTTTCCGCCATCGCGTCCGGTGAAAGCATTGGTGACCAAGCCATTTTTGCGCGCCATTTCAAGGGCTTTTACAATATTGGGGCTGGTGCCGGAGGTGGAAATGCCGACCGCGACATCGCCGGGCTGTCCCAGCGCATCGACCTGACGGGCGAAAACCTCGTCGAACCCGAGATCATTGGCCCCGGCGGTCAGCGCCGAGGTATCGGTATTGAGGGCAATGGCGGCGATGGGCCTGCGATCCTCGATAAAACGGATGACGAGCTCGGCCGCGAGATGCTGGGCATCCGCGGCGCTGCCGCCATTGCCGAAAAACAGGATCTTGTGGCCACCCTCGATGGCGGCGATCCAGCATTTGAGCATTTCCTGAAAGGACGGACCGAGCGCGGCGCGGGTTTTGGCCAGAACCTCGCCATGATCTTCAAGCTCATCGTTAAAATAGTCTTGCGGGTTCAAATTACATCGCCCTGAATGAAAGAAGTGTATTGGTCATAGTATAAACTGGCGGCCCCTGCAAATACGGAGTTTATGTGACCGTCAATTCGCCGCCTTTTCCCGGGGCGGAAGGCGGCCCGCGGCGACGTCTTCAATCAGATGGAGCTGACGCGGCAGCATTTTCTTCAAGGCATATCTGTCAACGGCGGTTTTCCGGGCGGCGTTGCGGATATCCTGAAGCTCGGAGACGCTGTCCAGCACCTCCTCAATATGGGCGGCAAGGGCGTCGGGATCATGAAACGGCGCGAGAAAGCCGTTTTCGCCATGCCGGATAATCTCGCGCACCGGCGCGGTATCGGACCCGACAACAAGGCCGCCGCAGGCCAGGCTCTCAATCAACGACCAGCTGAGCACAAAGGGCACGGTGAGATAGGCGCGGACAGTGGAAAACTGCAGAACCTTCACATATTCCGAATAGGGAAGCGGCCCGGTAAAATGAAGCCTTTCGGGATCGGGCTTGAGTTCCGCGACCATGCGCTTGCCCCAGCTATCGCCCTCCGGAAGCCGCTTGCCATAGGCCACGCGGTCCTCCCCCACCACCAATACATGCAAATTCGGCCGCTGTTTCATCAGAAGGGCGGCGGCGCGCATGAATTCCGGAAAGCCGCGGTACGGCTCCATCCCGCGGGTGGCATAGGTGAGAATTTCTCCGGCATGGCTGAGGTCCAGATTGCCGATTTTCGCGGGCGCATCCGGGTTCGGCCTGAAAAAGTCCGTATCCACCCCATCATGAAGGACGGAAAGCTTAGAATGAAAAATGGCGGGAATCTGCGATAGCTGGAACCCCGTTGGCACCTGCCCCCAGTCCGATGTGGCCAGATCCATCAGCAGCGGTATGTTCTTGCTATGGATACGGGCGGTGTCATCATGGCCGATGCTGTCCGGATCAAGAAAGTCGGCATCGGAGCCGCGCGCGTGATAATACCATTCGAAATAGCTGAGCAGCCGCGCCTTGGGGAAAACTTCCTTCACATAGAGGCTGTTGCCCCATCCGGAATGGGCGCAGATGATATCCGGCACAAATCCCTTCTGTTTCAGATCAAGGCAAGTGCGAAAGACGGCCTGGCCGTTGAGGACCGCCGACTCCACGGTCCGGAGGTAATGATGGGTCTCCGCTTTGGCGTCGCGATGCGGCTTGTAGAGAATGTTTTTAACGCCG
>TARA_R110002124_G_scaffold84681_4_pt1 | contig 27563 bp, 22 predicted proteins | sample TARA_R110002124 | Tara Oceans TARA_R110002124 (sample SAMEA4397445) | marine metagenome | biome: Polar Biome; feature: [SRF] surface water layer (ENVO:00010504); material: water (ENVO:00002006), including particulate matter (ENVO:01000060) such as... | depth 5 m
GTAAACGAAGTTAGTTGAAAATTTTTACAAAGTCAAGCTCTAATTAACTCTATAAACAGGATACTGCAAATGTGCCTTTTCGTAATCACCACTTTGTTTATGTAGCCAATCTAATTGGGCATACCAATTGTTTGCAAAGTCTTCATCATAGCTTATTTTTATATTGTACTCAATTTGTAGTTTAGGATTTGCTTTTAGGATCTCTTGTGCTTTATCTTCCCAAACATAAGGAGAGAACCCTTCTTTTTGTTGTAAAATGGTATCGAAGAAATTCCAGTTAAAAAACGAATCTGGTGCTGTAGGTTCTAATGTTTCTAGTAAGTAACGCATCGCGTTTTGGTCTGTTTTAATGATGTAATCTCCTTGTTTAAATATTAGTTTTTCTTCAGTAGTTTTTACTTTGGTATTGTAATGTACATAATGACCTTCGTAAGCAGATGTTCTAGTTTCGTAATCATCAATTTTATAGGATTGAACAGTTAGTGTAGTGTCGTTTTCAATTTGAGTGAATTTAACATTATTCAACTTTAATAAATCCATAACATTATGCCAACCTTGAGGAATCACGTAAGCTTTTGGAATTGTAACTTCTGCAGTTGGTGTAAAATAATTTTGATATGTTACCTCTTTTGTAAATGGTCTAGATCTGTCATATTTTAGGCGTTTTGCACCAGTCAGTTCACTCGTAATCATTTCGCCTTCGTAACCTTTAAACTTTATAGTTGAAGCTTGTGTGGTATCAATTGCCCAAGCGAGAGAATAGGTTTTTCCTGCAGACCATGTTTTAGCTTGTTCTTTTCTAAGCTGTGTGATTTTATCACCTTGTTCTTCTGTAATTTCAATCATGGTTTTTAGTAACTCATAAGTGCCTTCTACACGTTGCTTGTAAGGTTTTAGCATGTGAGTTTCTACCATCATTCCCAGTGTGTTAAACAACGTAGTGTAGCCAGTAGAAAAACGTGGAGAATCCAAAAATTGAGAGAAGCCAGATTCTGGCGTGCGATTAAATACATTGACGTAAGGTGTAATGTCCCAAGATTTAGCTTCTAATTTTTGTTCGAGTTTTGGCATCATTTCGGTATGTAAATAGTTGCCTAGCTTACCTCCTAATTTATTATGTTGCGTAAATAAATGGGTCAGTGTGTATTGGTAATCAGCGCCATTACTAACATGGTTATCTATAAAAACATCTGGTTGTGTTAAATGAAATAATTCCGCAAAAGCTCTCGCGTTTTTAGTATCAGACTTTATAAAATCTCTATTTAAATCATAGTTACGCGCATTACCTCTAAAGCCATATTCTTTTGGGCCATTTTGGTTGGTACGTGTACCTGAATTTCTATTAAAACTTCCTCCAACATTATAGATGGGAATAGTAACTATTACAGTTTGCTTTGGAGCCTCAATTCTGCCTTGTACTATATCTCTATACAGTATCATTGTTGCATCAATACCATCAGATTCGCCAGGATGAATACCGTTGTTAATTAATATAATTCGGTTGTTTTGTCGTAAACCTTCAAAATTAAAACCAGAACCATTCATGTTTAAAGTAACAATATGCAAAGGTTTGCCAGAATCCGTTTGTCCAATTTCTTGTATAAAAATTTCAGAATAAGTATCTGCTAAATTTGTATAATATCTAATCGTTTCCTCGTAGGTTGCTGTTTCTAAACCTAGGCTGTTTTCGAAAACGGTTGAAAAGTCGATATTCGATTTTGTTTTTTTTGAGTCGAGCTTTTTAGTTTTTTCAGAACAGGAAACGATAATGAGAAAAAGAAGTATAAGTTTTTTCATTTTTATTGTGATTGTAGCTCAAACTTAAAGAAATAAACCCTTAGAATCAAAACCTAATAAAATTATTAATCAAATACAGATTATAAGTTTTTCATACTAGAAAAAGATTAATTTTGTATCACTTTAATATTTATTTAAATGCAACAAACCACTGATACTATTTTAATGATTCGTCCTGTAGGTTTTAGGATGAACGAGCAAACCGCTGTCAATAATTATTTTCAGGAAGATTTAGAAATTAAAAATACTGAGATTAACAAAAAAGCGCAAGAAGAGTTTGATGCTTTTGTTGAGAAGTTAAGAGCTGTTGGTATTAATGTGATTGTAGAAAATGATGATGAACATTTAGATACGCCAGATTCAATATTTCCGAATAACTGGGTGAGTTTTCATGGTAATGGAGACGTAGCAAAATATCCTATGTTTGCAGAAAACAGAAGACGCGAACGTAGAGATGAAGTCTTTATTCGTTTAGAAGCCGAAGGTTTTAGAATCGAAAACATTATAGATTATACGTCTGCTGAACATGAGGGTATTTTTTTAGAAGGTACGGGAAGCATTATATTAGATCGTGTTAATAGAAAAGCGTATTGTGCTTTATCACCAAGAGCAGATGAAGAATTGTTTATTGAGTTTTGTGAAGATTTTGAATATACTCCAATAATTTTTACTGCTAACCAAACTGTAGATGGAAAACGTTTAGCAATTTACCATACTAATGTTATGATGTGTTTAGCAGAAAATTTCGCTGTGATTTGCTTAGATGTTATCGATGATAAAAAAGAGCGTAAAAATGTAGTAAAACATTTAAAGCAAGATGGCAAAGAAATCATTTCTATAACTGAATCGCAAATGCATCAATTTGCTGGAAACATGTTGCAATTACGAGACAATGATAATCAACGTTATTTAGTGATGAGTGAAGCTGCTTATAAGAGCTTAACTCCAAGTCAGGTAAAAAGTATTGAAAAGCATTGTCCTATTATTTCAAGTTCTTTAGAGACCATAGAGACTTGTGGTGGTGGAAGTGCGCGCTGTATGATGGCAGAGGTGTTTTTGCCTAAAGGGTAAATAGTTGAATTGTTTATTTGTTTAGGCGTTTAATAAGCAGGAACAATTCTAGCAATTATCTTGACTCTATCCTCTAGAAGCGTAGCGATCTTGTTTCTAATTTTCAATCAAGTTTATTAAAAACATAAGCACCTTTCTCAGCTCTCCAAACATACTCGCCATTAGCATCAAAACCACTCGAACTGACGTCAATTTGTATTTTTAGATTTAAAATGCACAACGGCTAAGTAAATTAACTTTGTGGTGCAGCTTTTGGAAGTTCTATAAAGAATTTACTGCCAACATTTTGAGTGCTTTCTACCCAAATTCTACCATCATTAAGTTCTACTAAATCTTTGGCGATAGTTAGTCCTAATCCTGTACCTTTTTCATTTTTGGTACCAACAGTTGTGAAGTTTTTATTGGCATTAAAAAGCTTGTCAATATTTTCTCTAGAGATACCAACACCAGTGTCTTCAACACAAATTAAGGATTTACCATTAACATCTTGGTTAGAAACTGTAATAACATCACCAGTTCTACTAAACTTAACGGCATTTGTTATTAAATTCTGAATCACAATCTCTAACATACTCTTATCTGCATATACAAAATCGCGTTGCGACTCATCAATAAGTACGATGCGTTTGTCTTCTACTTTCTGTTCTACAAGAGCCATTTTATTATGAAAGACCTCTTGTATGTTAAACAAATCTGGTTTAGGTTCTAAATTCTGCATCTGTGATTTAGACCAGTTTAATAAATTGAATAAAAGGGAAGATGCATTATTTGCATTTTCACTTAACTCGGGTATTAAATCATTAAATTCTTCTTTAGAAATACTGTCTTCTTTCAGTAAATCTAAAAACGCCTTTATTGAAGAAATAGAATCTTTTAAATCATGAGACACAATTGAGAAGAGTTTGTCTTTTACCTGATTAACTTCTTCTAAATGATGTGTTTGCTCTAAGATGGCGTCATTTCTCTGTTGCTCTTGTGCTAGTTTATCCTTTTGTTCAACTAAAGTGTCTTTGTATTTTTCAGCTTTTAACCAACTAAATAATAGAAGTGTTAACAAAATAGCTAATGCAGCAATGGTTCCATATAATGTAAGAGGACTATTTAGCCAAGATGTCTTGGTGTGTGTTTTGGGTTTAACTGTATTTAAATCATCTTCTAGAGTATTGGTGTTACTTAAATTTAAAGGATCTACATCTGTTGGAAATACAGGCTGATCTACTTTAGCAAGTGCTTCTTTTAAATCATAATATTTGTTTTGCCAGAAGAACGCATTCTGAAAATATCCACGTGTAGAATCTAAAGCAATATGAAGTTTGTAATTTTTTAAAAGCTCTGTTTTGTTATCAATTTTTTGAGCAATGGCGTAAGCTTCATTCAATTGTAATTCTGCTAATTTTACTTTACGCTTTTGAAGGTTTAATTTTCCGACAGCATTTAATGCTCTTAATAGACCTTCATTATTGCCTTGCTTTCTATTGTATTTTAAACCTTCAGATAAATACATAGACGCTTTATCATATTCATTAAAGCGCAAATATTCGCTGCCTAGTTTTGGCAGTATCTCTCCACGTAAATCCTGATCAGTTTCAGGGTTTAAAATTCCTAATACATTTTCATAATATTCAATCGCCTTACGATGCTCTTTTCTTATGGAATATAAATCGGCTATATTTTTGGTGGATGCTTTTATGCCTTTAGAATCTTTAATAACTTTTCTTACGTCGAGAGCCTTAAAGTTAAAATCTATTGCTTTGTCAATTTGATTTGTTTTAAAATATGCTTCAGCCAGATTGTTGTAAGCGGAGCTTAATTCATTTCTAAGACCTAGTTTCTCAAAAATATTAATAGCAGATAATGAGTTTTTAAGACCTACAGCATAGTTGCCGCGTTTTATTTCTATAAGTCCAACACTATTACTCACTTTAGCTACGCCTAACGTATCGCTAATTTGCAAGTAATACTTTCTAGACCTGTTATAATTATCAATAGCGTTGAAGTAATCGTTACGTTCTGTATAGATTAAAGCTCTATAGTAACTGCTTTCGGCAAGTCCTTTTGTATAGTTTAATTTTTCTGAAAGTTTTGAAGTCTGATTAATATAGAGTAACGCCTTACTATAATCTTCTATAGCGTAAAGTTCGTTAATGAGCATTAGCGACATATCTACCTTAGTAGAATCTTGGTTTTGATATGCTAATTGTACCGTAAGTTGATCTATTTTTTCATTTTGAGAAAAAATAAATAACGACGTAAGACAAACAGCTAATGTCAGTAACTGTTTCATCTTCGAATGGCGTTAAAACGAATTGCGCTGTTTTGGTGCGTATAACTTTTATAGAGGGATGAAAAAATTAAGTTAACACTAAACAATAACAACTTGGTTAAAGTTTGATCATTAAGCTTCATTAATGTTTTGGGACATTGATTAATAGCCTTTCAAAAATGCTATATTGTACTCGAATACACTAATTATTAGGATTTAATACCAATAAATTAGATGAAGTGACAAATGATTTTTTTTTTAAAAATCACATATCGATTAACGGCATAAATCATAGAAAAACTACCTGTTTATCGATGAAATGCATGTTTTGTTTAGTCTATTGTTTATCAGTTAGTTATAATTAAATATTTCTAAAGCAGGTAAAGCTTTTAGATTAAAATCGAATAGACATTGATTTTCCCAAGAAGTTCCATTTGTGGATGTATTTTCATTACCATTAAAAGCCACCCAATCTGGTGCCCAATAACAGAAGCCGATACCTTTATTATTTGGTATATTTTTTATAGTTGTTACTAGCCATACAAAATATGCTTTTTGTCCCTGAGGAGTTGGAGCAAATTCTGGAATAGTTTGCTCTATATTTCCGATGAAATTATTCAGACTATCATTCCATTGTAGTGTAAAAGGATAAGCAACTTCCACCATAAAAATAGGTTTGCTAAATGTGGTAGCAATATTATTTAGTGTTGAAGCTACAAGGTTTAAATCTTTGGTTTGAAATTGTGGATAATAGGAAAGTCCAATAATATCAAAATCGAGATTGTAAGGTTGTAATTCGTTAAAAAAAGGAATAGCAGTTTGAATACCAGCGATATGAAGCATAATCTGAGTTTGGTTATTTGTATCTACTTCCCTTACAGCTCTTATGGCTTCCGAAACTAAACTGGCATAATTAGCCCAGTTATTATTAAATTCATCCCATACTTTACCGTAGTTCCAGAGGAAACCGCTATCAGTTTCATTACCAATCTGAATCATTTCTGGCATCGTATTTTGAGATTTCAGTTGTTGTACAACCTCTTTAGTATAGTTGTATATAGCTACTTTCACTTGGTCAAAGCTCATATTCTGCCAAGCAACTGGTGGTGTCTGGTTTCCTGGGTCTGCCCAATAATCACTATAATGAAAATTGAGTAGAAAATTCATATTCTTAGCTTTAATTTTCTGTGCGTAAGCCTTTACACCTGATAAACTATTTTCTCCATTTTGTGGTGTATGCCAAAGTCTTAGTCGTACTAAATTTGTGCCTTTAGATTTTACAAAATCTAAAAGTTCAACAGAATTGCCATTAGCGTCTTTATAATCTACATTGTAATCTTCTAACTCACTCTGAAAGGATAAATCCATGCCTTTATAGAATACTGAGTTATTGATTGGGCTATCATCATTGCTTTCAGAGTCTGTGCAAGACACAATTAAAATAAAAAGCAAAAGTATTGAAGAAGTAAGTTTCATTGATTATCTATTTCATGCTTAATCAAATTTAATCATATTTCCGTCTTCTTTTCATATAGACTTTATTTTAAATTGATGAATTTGATTTGCTTCTGAGTTAGAGAATTTGAGTTACTATATTTCTTAATAAATCTTCTATCTTTGCAAGCGTTTAAAGCACCAAAGCACAAGTGAAAATGAATCTTCAAGAGACTTTAGAATTACAGGTAAAAGCAGCTATAAAAGTGTTGTTTCAATCAGAGTTAGAATCAGTAGAATTTCAAGCCACTCGCAAAGAGTTTGCTGGAGATATTACGGTTGTTGTGTTTCCGATGTTACGTGTCGTTAAAGGTAATCCAGTAGTTATTGGAGAAAAAATTGGTCAGTATTTGTTGGATAATGTCAATTTGATTAAAGGGTTTAACGTTGTCAAGGGCTTTTTAAATATCGAAATTAGTGATAGTTACTATTTAGATTTCTTTATGTCTATAAAAGATAAAGCTGATTATGGTTTCGTTGAGGTAAAAGATGATAAAGCTGTAATGGTAGAATATTCTTCGCCAAACACCAACAAACCTCTGCATTTAGGGCATGTAAGAAATGTGCTCTTAGGTTATAGTGTTGCTGAAATTGTAAAAGCATCTGGTAAAAAAGTTTACAAAACTCAAATCATTAACGATAGAGGGATTCATATTTGTAAAAGTATGTTGGCTTGGCAACGTTTTGGGAAAGGAGAAACACCAGAGTCAACAGGATTGAAAGGTGATAAACTTGTTGGTAATTATTATGTAAAGTTCGATCAGGCTTACAAATCTGAAATCTCAGAATTAATGGCTCAAGGTCAATCTGAAGATGAAGCAAAAAAGAATGCTCCAATTTTATTAGAAGCTCAAAACATGCTTATAAAATGGGAGGCAGGAGATGAAGAAGTCGTTTCGCTTTGGAAAAAAATGAACCAGTGGGTTTATGATGGTTTTGAAGTAACTTACAAAAATATTGGTGTAGATTTTGATAAATATTATTATGAAAGTCAAACATATTTATTAGGAAAAGAATTCGTGTCTGAAGGTTTAAAGACAGGTGTTTTTGAACAAGACACTGATGGTTCTGTTTGGTGCGATTTAACCGAAGATGGTTTAGATAGAAAAATTGTTCTTCGAGCAGATGGTACAGCCGTTTATATGACACAAGATATTGGTACGGCAATACAGCGATTAAAAGATTATCCAGATGTTGGTGGTATGGTCTATACAGTTGGTAACGAACAAGATTATCATTTTAAAGTATTGTTCTTAATATTGAAGAAACTAGGCTTTGATTGGGCTAAGAACTTATTTCATTTAAGTTATGGTATGGTAGATTTACCAAGCGGAAAAATGAAGAGTAGAGAAGGAACTGTTGTTGATGCAGATGATTTAATCCAAGAAATGGCTGATACTGCTGAAGAAATTTCTAAAGAACTCGGTAAGCTCGAAGAGTATTCAGAAGACGAGAAGAAAGCACTTTATAAAACAATAGGTTTAGGAGCGCTAAAATATTACATTTTAAAAGTAGATCCTAAAAAACGAATTCTGTTCGACCCAAAAGAATCGATCGATTTTCAAGGAAATACAGGGCCGTTTATTCAATATACTTATGCTAGAATTCAATCTATATTAAGAAAAGCAGATACTATTGATACTATTATATCGAGCGAAGTAGAGATACAACTTCACGAAAAGGAAAAGCAATTAATTAAACAATTAGTGCAATTCCCAGAAGTAATACAAAATGCTGCAGAACAGCATAGTCCTGCGTTAATTGCTAATTATACCTACGAATTAGTTAAGGTATATAATTCTTTCTTTCAAAATATATCAATTCTTGGAGCAGATACAGACAAAGAAAAAACGTTTAGAGTAGAATTATCTAGATCGGTTGGGCAAACCATTAAAAATGCGTTTGGTATTTTAGGTATTGAGGTGCCAGAACGTATGTAAACGTATTTTACATCTCCTTAAACATTAGAATTTTAACTTAAATTTGGATTAGAAACTTTCTAGTTATTCTTATCTTTACTTAAAGTGGGTTTTTGTTTCTACTGTGGTTTTTTCTTAAATATGTAACGATGGAACGATGTATATCTAAACATAATGTCAGTGCTTTATTTCTTTCCTTGGCACTATTTTTTTCAATGTTTTTAACGGCACAAAATAACTTTACAGAGTATAATGGAAAAGTTGTAAGCGGTCGTTCTAACAAAGCATTAGAGGCAGCAAGCCTTAATGTTAATGAGACTAATATTAGTACTATAACTAATTCTGAGGGTGAGTTTACTATAAAAGTTCCCAATAAATATTTAGACTCTAAAGTTATAATTTCTTTATTAGGTTATAAAACACATGTATTACCACTATCAGAAATGTCTAATAAAAATAATAGGATAAAACTCTACGAAGCAGTTACCGAACTGTCTGCTGTGAGTATTTCTGCTTTTAAGAATGCAGAAAATTTAGTGAGGAAAGTTTTTAAGGAAAAGAATAAAAACGTTCAAAACAAATCTATATATATGACGGCTTTTTATAGAGAGACTATTAAACGTCGTAATAGAAATGTCTCTTTAACAGAGGCTGTTGTAAATATTCTGAAGCAACCACATACCACTCCAAAGCGCGATGTAATTGAACTTGGGAAGGCTAGAAAAAGTACAGATTACAAACGTTTAGATACGGTTTCGGTAAAACTTCAAGGTGGGCCTTTCTCTACAATCTATATAGATATAATGAAATATCCCGAATATATTTTTACAGACAAAAGTATTGCGAGTTATAGTTTTTCTTTCGACCAGCCTTCAACGATAAATAATAGAAAAGTTTATGTGGTTAATTTTAAACCTAAGAATAACGGTTTTAACGTAAATTACTTTGGTAAATTATATATAGATGTGCAGTCTTTAGCATTAGTGAGTGCTAAATATGCTTTAGATGTTAGTAATGCCAGTAAATCTAAAAACCTACTAGTTAGAAGAAAGCCTAGGGATATTATTGTCTATCCGCTTAAAGCAAATTATAGAGTAGAATATAAAGCAAAAGGCGATAAATGGTATTATAGCTATTCAACCTTATCCTTAAAATTTAAAATCAATAAAAAACGAGAACTATTCAATAAAGTTTACACCTTGTCTAGTGAAATGGCTGTTACTGATTGGGAAATTAACACCACAGATAAGAGGATTAGAATTAAGAACAGGCTAAGACCTACCGTAATTATTAATGACGCTATTTCTGGTTTTTCTGATCCCGATTTTTGGGGAGAATACAATTTAATTGAACCCGATAAGTCTATAGAATCAGCAATTGAAAAAATAAAAAAGAGTATTAAAAAGCAAAGGCAAAAAGAAATGGAAAGTACAGCAGGAGGTAATCCTTAATCCTTAATTTTTTAGACAAGCTTTTCATGTTTATGTTTTAAATCAATCTATACAGAAATACTTGTTGCTAATGAATTGAGGCTTTAATTTGGTAAGTTGGTATAACCGATGAAATGCTGTAAATAACCTAATCCAAATCTTTAATTTGTTTTATTAGATTTAAAAATTCTTTAATAAAGGAGATAACCTAAAAGACCAATTAATCTTAGAAGTAATAGCCTTATTAAATGGGTTATACATACAATTAACAACTAAAAATTTAGTCTTAGGCTAAGATTAGGTGTAAATTTTAAAGACCGATTATTTATTTTAGTAATAGAATTATCTGAATCGAAGGTGTAATAACTATTGATGAAGTTGGTTTGATTAAATATATTCCAAACAGAAGCTCCTATTTCTGCTTTTATGCCCTTTGTAAATTCAAAATTATAAATAGCCGAAATATCGGTTCTAAAATAATCACTTAGTCTAGAGCTGTTTGGTGATTCAAATTCTATAACAGAATTACTAGAGTTTTGTATTTCTGATGGAGTAGTATAAGGCCTGCCCGAATTCCAATTGATACCAAAACCAATTTTGAAGTTATCTAAATTATAAGTTAATGATGCATTTGCAACATGTCTTAAGTCTAATGTATTTGGAAATGGTTTTCCGTTATTTAAATTTTTAAATTGATAATCATTTTTGCTATAAGAATAACTCAACCATGTGCTAAAATTATTAAAGCGTTTGTTGATTAAAAAGTCAATGCCTTTAACTGTGTAAGTACCAACGTCATTAGTGAATTGAAACTGGTTTTGAAAACCTTGACTTCGAGCAGTAATGTTGTTTACACCTTTGTAGTAACCTTCAATCGAAACCAGTAAATTATTTTGATTATAACTTATACCTATAGATGCTTGCTCACTTGTTATTAGAGGTACATTGTTAGTGTTTGCAAGTTGCCATCGACGTTTTTCTATACCAAAAAAATCTTGTTGTAAATCAATAACTTGTGAAATGGATTGACTTTTTAACTCACCCAATATTTCTAATCTAAAATAATCAAAGAATTTTTGATTTATGGTAAACCTTGGCTCAATTAAAAATTCTGATAGTTTTCCAAAATAACTAATTCTAGAACCTAAACGTATATGAGTTTCACCAGATTTAGAGTACCATTCTATTTCGCCAAACAGTGCATGAGTTCTAATAATTTCCTTTACTAAGCTTGTAAACTCCGGATTGGTAACATCTTCAAAATTAGTAACGCTAACTTCATTAAATTGATAACCTCCATTAAATTTAGTGTTTTCATTAATCGTATTTGAAACATCTAAACGAAAACCGTAATCTTCAACTTTATTTTCTTGAACTAGACGTTGTGAATTTGTAATGTCATTGTTCTCAGCATCTAAATCATAATTAGAATAATAAGCTTGAATAGTGGCATTAACTCCATTCTGCCAAACTTTAGAATAGGTGCCACTTACACCATAACTAACTTGGTTTAATCCACTTCGGGTTTTCTGAAAATTATTATCTGTAGTTGTGAATACTTGATTATAGTCTAAACTGTTATAGATGTTAAGTAGATTGATACGGAGCTTAGAGGTTTTATTAATATCATATAAAAATTTAGCGTTAAAATCGTAAAACAAAAAGCGTTCATCTAATGATAATTGAGTATTTACATTGTTAGAAGCGTTTAATTCCGAATCTCTAAAAATTCGATCAAAATAAGAGTCGTAAGTCGTTGATGCTAAAATATCCGTATAAGAACGTCTTGTGGACAATTGTAATTCTGTTTTTTTAGACAATGGGATTTTAGCAAATCCGTCTATGCTTAAAAGATTTCCTCCTAGACCTGCACTAAATTTTTGGTCAAGATCATCAACATTTTTTATTGAAATAGTGCTAGATACACCATCTCCAAATTTAGCACTAGTACCATTTTTTGAAATACTTATGTCTTTTGATAAATAAGGATTAAATGCTGAAATTAGACCAAAAAAATGACCTGTTTGATACATTCTAATACCTTCATATAAAATGAGATTCTGATCATTAGTACCTCCTCTCACATTTATGTTAGAAACACGCTCGTCAACGCTAGTAATTCCTGGTAAATTTTGCACAATCTGTAATACATCTGGTTCAATTAAGCCAGGTAATATATTAAAGGCTTTTGTGTCAACTTCAATAGTTCCGTTGTTGGTTTTTGAAATTCCTTTGGTAAGATAATTATTAACCACAACCTCTTCTAAGTGTTGAATGGTTTTATTAGATTCTGTGTCTTTTATTGGTGTTATAGCTATAAATCTATCACTTAATATTTCAAAATTAAGTTTTGTTACAAGTCTCAAATGATTTATTACTTGTTCTAAGGATAATTCTGTATATAATGGTGCTACTGTTATGTTGTCTATTGTTTTTGTTTCGAAAGAGAACTTCACCTCGTAACGTTTTTCTAATTGCAATAGAATTTGCTCAAGCGGTTGTTGCTCCTTTTGGTTCTGACTGTAAGAAAGGTTACAAAAGGCAATAATTAAAAAATAGAAAACTAAACCTAGTAATAGTTTATTCACGTTTTAGTAAGATAGATTTTCCTGATTTGTCGTAGCTTAAATTTAATGGTTTTGTTACAGACTGCAATGCTAATTCTAAATTTTTGTGTGTAAAACTTCCAGTGAATAAACGCGATGTATCAACATTATCTGTAGTTATTTTTAAGTTATATTGATTCTCAAATTCAGAAATAACATACTTCAGAGGTACACTTTTAAAGCTACTTTCACCACGCAACCAACTTGGTTGCGCAGTGTTTTCTTTTTCATTTGCAAGTAGTTTCCCATCTATAATTTGAAAGGTGAATCCAGGTTTTAATTTTACCGTTTTATTATTGTGTGTTACAGCAACCAAGCCTTCGTAGCAAGTGACTTCGAAGTGAGATTGACGTTGTTTTACATTAAATTGTGTGCCCAAAACACTTACTAAACCTTCATCTGTTATAACATCAAATTTTTGCCCTTTTGCAACTTTAAAAAAAGCTTCACCATATAGTCTCACTTCTCTGTTTTTACTCCAATGTTTTTCATTGAAAGTTAATGTTGTATTGGCGTTTAAATTTACAGTAGAAGTATCTGGTAATTTAATCGTAGTTTGTTGTGCGATATTGGTGTTAAATTTTGCGTCTAAAGTTGTTGTGTAGTAATAGATACTGAAGCCTAAAGCTAAAATTGCAGCCAACCTTAGTAAAGGTTTAAACCATTGATTCGTCTTAGAATCATTAGGTTTAAGTTTAGATTTTAGCGTTTTGTAGTTGTTTTCAATAAAGAATTGAGGAGACTTAAAGTCTTTTAAAGCAGTATTCATTTGGATTAAATTCTTATAATCCTTTAGCTGCTTAAAAGCATTTAGCTCTCTAGTACTTAGGTTGTTATCTAGCCATTTTTTTATAAGTTCTTCTCTATTCATAATGCTATTTCATCTATATAACAACTAAGTTTTAAATTCTCCTACCTTTATTAAATTCCTTCTATCTCGCCTCGCAACTTCTTTAAAGCTCCATAAATACGTTTTTCTACAGCTTTTGTAGAAATATCTAAAAGTTCAGCAATTTCTTTAAACCGTTTACCTTCAACTCTATTGAGTAAAAATGCTATCCGTTGGGCTTCGGTTAAATTTGTTATTGCCTTTTGTAATTTTTGATGATATTCTTTTTCCTGTAACACAAACTCAGGAGTTTCATTAGTAGAGTGCTTTTGCGGTTGTTTATTATATTTTAAAACGACCTTTTGATGTGCAAAAGCATTAAGCATTAAATTATTTGCCGTTGTAAATAAGAAGCTCTTAGCTTTAGAAGGAGCAATTTTGCTACAATTTTGCCAAAGTTTAATAAATGCTTCTTGTACTGTGTCTTGCGGATTTAAGTGCTCACCGAATTTATAATAAAGAAAATCATGAAGATTCTTTGCATGTTTTTTATACAAGCGTTCAAATAGTTGTGATTCACAGATATTATCTTGCAAGGGTTGGCTCATAATTTTTTATAGGTGCTGCAAATTATAAATAAATTTTTTATGTTAAGGTAGGAGAATTTAAAACTTAAATGTTTTATAATAAATTGATAAAAATAACTATGTTATGAAAGCTCAGATTAAATACCTACTTGTCTTTGCCCTTTTTGCCATTTTAAGTTTAACAGCTTGTCAAGATGAGGTCACAGAAGTCATTAATCCAAATGAACAAGAAACTATTACCCCAAATTCTACTTTAGCTAATCTAATGAGCTATACATCTGCCAACTTTGGTGCTGTAGATGATATATTAGATGGTACTAGTTGCTTCTCCGTTGAGCTACCAGTAACAATTATTGTTAGCGATATTACCATTGTTATTGAAACTGAAGCAGATTTAGAACAATTAGAAGACTTGTTTGAAGATTTAAATAGCAATGAAGACTTCTTAGATTTTATTTTTCCTATTACCATAATATTTAGTGATTATACAGAATTGGTTATTGAAAATGCAGACCAGCTCGAAAATTTCATCAATGAATGTGAAGAAGATGATAATGTCATTGAATGTGTAGATTTAGTATATCCTATTTCTTTCTCGGTATTCGATTCGGAATTCAGTCTTATAGACACTGTAACTATTGAAAATGATGAAGCGCTCTACGAATTCTTAGAAGGTTTAGAGGACAATGATAATGCACTTATTGTAAGTCTAAATTATCCTGTGACATTAGAATTTTCTAATAATGAAACCCTCGAAGTAAACTCTAATGAAGAATTAGCCGAAACAATAGCATCTGCTGAAGATGATTGTGAAGACGATAATGAAGACGATTGTGAAGAAGAAGAAATAGCTTTAAATTTAATAGAATGCCAATGGGAAGTCTATTTATATACTAATGATGATCTTGAGAATTTAGATGGACCATATACATTTATCTTTAATGATAATGGTAATGTAATAATAGAAGGTCTTAATCAAGACCCACAAACAACGACTTGGGAACTTTTAGAAACCGATAATGGATTAGAGCTTAGTATTGCCTCTTTTTATTATTACGAAGAGCAATTTGGAAATTGGTTAGTAGTGCAATGTGACGATGACGAATTAAAGTTTGAACACTTAACAGTTGATGGATCGGGATTATTTTTCGAACAAGAATGCGAAGACGACTTAGATTGTTCACTTTTAGATATCAGTGATATTTTACAAGAATGCCCTTGGGATTTTAGTGACGGAACAGATTTATTCGATAACTACCAGATGATATTTAATGCAAATGGCGAATTACTTATTACAGAAGGAGGTGCTACATCTGCTATTGGAGGTAATTGGAGTTTGTCCTTAAGTAATAATGGGTTGCCAGAAATCTCAATAAGTAACCTAACTGCTTTTCAAGATTATCTTGGTGGCGATTGGTTAATTGTAGAGTGCGATGAAGATCGATTACAAATTTTACGTCTTGATTATACAATAGTATTAGAACAAAATTGTGAAGCTAATCTTGGCTGTACAACAGAACAAATAGGAGCAAACATCGTAGAATGTGCATGGGAGTTAGAGACAAACCTTATTGATTCATTTGTTCCTATATATGTATATTTTGCTCCTAACGGTCAAGTTTATACAAGTAATAATGATGACCCAGAAAACCAGATAGGTACATGGGAAATGGTAACTGTAGCCTCAGATATATTTATAGAATTTACATTTCAACAAGGTTTAGATGTCTTAACTGATCAATGGCAAGTTGTAGAATGTACAGAAGGGGAATTGTATCTGGTTAACGGAGATAATTATATTTTATTAAGCCAAGAATGTGACCTAAACGAATACAATTGTGATTATGAAGTCGTAGAAATTAATCTAAAAGAATGTGTTTGGAATGTTGTGAATCTTAATGGAAGTAACGATTTAATTGAATACGATTTTGATTTCACAGAAAATTATAACGTCAACATATCTCAAAATAATGAAGTAATAAATGATGGAAGTTGGTCTGTTTCAGAAACTGACCAAGGTCTATTATTAAATCTCGAGCTACAATTTGAGAACCTTATTGGTAGTTGGTTGATTGTAGAGTGCGAAGATGATAGATTAGAATTAGTAAGAGGAGAAGGTATAATAGTTTTAGAGCGCGATTGTACAGTAGATACAAACCCCTTTAATTGTTTTAATGATTTCGAATTGGTTGAATGTGTAGATCCAAACGGTGAAGCAGAGTTTAACTTAAGTGCAGATACTATTGGGCTTATAGATTGTCCATTTAATTTTACGGCATCTTTCCATGTTACAGAAGTTGATGCAGATAACGACACCAATGCCATTTCAAATACAGAATCTTATTTTTCAGTTACAGGTCAAGTCTATTTAAGAATAGTAGCCGATAATGGCAATTTTGAAATCTATACTATATATCTTAATACTGAAGAATGTGATTTATTTGAATGCTTTGCTAGTTTTGATGCTGTAATAGAGCTATGTGACGAAGGTAATGACGGTTTTGAAACTTTTAATCTTACCAATGCATTTGCCAATTGTACAACAAGCGTAGATGTGGTAACTTATTATGAAACACAAGCAGATGCTGAAGTTGGTACAAACCCAATAGCGAATCCGGAGGCATATACTAATATCGCTGTTGAACAACAGGTGTATGTGAGTGTAGAAATAGGTAATCAGTTAGAAGTATTCCCAATACTATTATTACTAGAAGATTGCAACCAAGGAGATTGTACCGAAGAAGATGTTGATGCTTTCTTATTAGAATGTATTTGGAATGCCGTTAACTACAACGGAAGTGATAATCTAGCAGAATACAATTTTGATTTTGAAAGCTCAAATCAAACAGTTGTTATATATACCAACGAGATTACAATAGATGCTATATGGTCTACATCACAAACTAGTGCAGGTGTTATTGTAGAATTTTCAAATGTAGCAGGTCCAAATATTCAAGCAATAACTGGTGAATGGCTGATTGTAGAGTGCGAAGAGGCACGTTTAGAACTCCATAGAGGAGATGATATTTTAGTATTAGAAAGAAACTGTGATTAATAAAAAGAACCGCTAAATGTTAGTAATTTTAGTAAGTTTAAGTTGATGAAGAGAGTTGTCTACCGCTAGGCAACTCTTTTCTATTATAAAATTCTCAACTATTGTTGGTTAGATTTATATATATCACATTCGTTTATCTCTTGTAAATTCTTAAATTTGCAACTTCTAAAAGAGATAAAGATTATGTTCAATAATTTAAGTGATAAGTTAGATAAAGCGTTACACGTACTAAAAGGTCATGGTAGCATTACAGAAGTAAATGTTGCTGAGACACTTAAGGAAGTAAGACGAGCGCTTTTAGATGCCGATGTTAACTTTAAAATTGCTAAAGATTTCACCACTAGAATTAAGGAAAAGGCCTTAGGTCAAAATGTGCTTACGGCACTACAGCCAGGTCAGTTAATGGTTAAAATCGTAAAAGATGAGTTAACTGAGTTAATGGGAGGTGATGCAGAAGGTATTAATCTTTCGGGTAATCCAAGTATTATTTTAATGTCTGGTTTACAAGGATCTGGTAAAACAACCTTTTCGGGTAAACTTGCCAATTACCTTAAGAACAAAAAAACTAAAAAACCTTTATTAGTTGCTTGTGATGTGTATCGTCCTGCTGCAATAGATCAGTTACATGTTGTAGGAGATCAGATAGGTGTTGAGGTATTTAGTGATAGAGGAAATAATGATCCTGTTGCGATTTCTCAAGCAGGTATTGCACATGCTAAGGCAAATGGACATAATGTAGTTATTATAGATACGGCTGGTCGTTTGGCTGTAGATGAAGCTATGATGGCAGAAATCTCAAATATTCATAAAGCCATACAGCCACAAGAGACACTTTTTGTTGTAGATTCAATGACAGGTCAGGATGCTGTAAATACAGCTAAAGCATTTAATGATATATTAAATTTTGATGGTGTTATTCTTACTAAATTAGATGGAGATACTAGAGGTGGTGCTGCTATTTCAATTAAGTCTGTAGTTAACAAACCTATTAAGTTTATTGGTACAGGTGAGAAGATGGAAGCCATTGATGTGTTTTATCCATCTCGTATGGCAGAGCGTATTTTGGGAATGGGTGATGTTGTTTCACTTGTTGAACGTGCACAAGAGCAGTTTGATGAAGAAGAAGCACGTAAACTACAGAAGAAGATTGCTAAAAACCAATTCGGATTTGATGATTTCTTAAAACAGATTCAACAAATTAAGAAAATGGGTAACATGAAGGATTTAGTTGGTATGATTCCTGGTGCCGGAAAAATGATGAAAGATATAGATATCGATGATGATGCTTTTAAAGGTATAGAAGCTATTATTCATTCTATGACACCACAAGAACGTACTAATCCATCTGTTATTAATGCAAGTCGTAAAAAACGAATTGGTAAAGGGTCTGGTACATCAGTACAAGAAGTAAATCAATTACTAAAGCAGTTTACGCAGATGAGTAAAATGATGAAGATGATGCAAGGTGGTGGTGGAAAACGCATGATGCAGATGATGAAAGGCATGCAATAAGTAGTCTCAGTATTCAGTCTCAATTTGCAGGTTTTAAATTAAACTATATTTAAAAAATTTAATGATTAACAATCCAGTAAAATTCGGAGTAAAAGAAACGTAATTTATTTCTTTAAGACAAGAGTAAAGAACTGAAAACTGCGATTGCGACTGAAAACTAATATAGCATGACAATTTTAGACGGAAAAAAAATCAGTAATGATATTAAGAACGAAATTGCTGAAGAAGTAAAACAAATGAAAGCTAATGGTGAAAAAGTCCCACATTTAGCAGCCGTTATTGTTGGTAATGATGGAGCAAGTTTAACTTATGTCGGTAGTAAGGTCAGAGCATGTGAGCGTATTGGATTTGAATCTACAATGGTGCGTTTATCAAATACGACCAGTGAGATTGAATTATTAGATAAAATTGATGAGTTAAATAACAATGATGATATCGACGGATTTATTATTCAATTACCATTACCTCCTCAAATAAATACTCAGAAAGTATTGATGGCTGTAAACCCTGATAAGGATGTCGATGGTTTTCACCCTATGAACTTCGGAAAAATGGCATTAGATATGTCAACATTTATTCCTGCAACACCATTTGGAATATTAGAATTACTAGATCGATATGGAGTTGAAACCAAAGGAAAACACACAGTCGTAATTGGTCGTTCTCACATTGTTGGTCGTCCAATGAGTATATTAATGGGTCGTAAAGGGTTTCCAGGAAACTCTACAGTGACATTAACACATAGTCACACTAAGAACATTACTCAGATTACATCGCAAGCAGATATTATTATTTCGGCATTAGGGATTCCCCAATTCTTAAAAGCAGAAATGGTAAAAGATGATGTAGTAATAATTGATGTTGGTATTACACGTGTACCCGACGATTCTGAAAAAGGCTATTACATCACTGGTGATGTAGATTTTAAAAATGTTAGTAAAAAAGCAAGCTATATTACTCCAGTTCCTGGCGGAGTTGGTCCTATGACTATTGCTATGCTTTTAAAGAATACACTTTTGGCCAGAGAGCAACATAGACAATAAATTAGATAATCTAAATTTATGTTTTTAACGCTATCTGCTATTACACAAAATTCAGTAACGATAGGTAGCTTTCAGCATTTGTTCCCTATTGTTTTTGCAGTATGTTTTACGATACTTCTTATAAAGTATTCTAAAAGAAATTTCACGGATATTCAAAAGCAGAAAGTACTTCACTATTTTGCATGGTTTATTTCACTTACAGTAATAAGTTTTCATGCTTATAGAATGGCTTTTGATAGCTATAATTTTAAAACCGATTTACCACTTTACTTATGTAGTCTTATGGCTGTAATGATTCCGCTATTTACCTATTATCGTAAATATTGGATGTTCGAAATTTTAGTGTTTTGGATTATTGGTGGAACGATACAGGCCGTTATTACCCCAGATATCTCAAAGGGTTTTCCAAGTTTTGATTATTTCAGGTATTGGATAGTACATTTAGGGTTACTCTTTATTATATTTTATTTCATTTATATTTTTAAAATGAAACCAAAGTTAAAAAGTGTCTTTAAATCCTTTTTAGCACTTCAGGTTTATGTAGTACTTATGATGGTGTTTAATGACTTTCTCAATGCCAATTATTTCTACCTTAATGAAAAGCCAAAATCTGCTTCGCTTTTAGATTATTTTGGGGAATGGCCATATTACATTTTGGTTGGGCAGTTGATTATAATTCCGCTATTTCTAATTATTTATTTGCCGTTCTACATTTCAGAAAGACGAAAAAAATTACTTTGCGAATAATTGACTCATATCTTTAAAGGCTTTAATCTCTATAGCATTTCCAGAGGGATCTTTAAAAAACATAGTGGCCTGCTCACCTACTTGTCCTTCAAAACGAATGTAAGGTTCTATAATAAATTGAATGCCTTTTGATTTTAGTAATTCAGCAAATTCATGAAACGCTTCCCAAGATAAAACAACGCCAAAATGTGGTACAGGCACGTCTTTACCATCAACCAAGCTCGTATGTGTGTCTTTTTTGGTTTTTGGCTTAAAATGTATAACTAATTGATGCCCAAAAAACTTGTAATCTACCCAATAGTCACTATTTCTACCTTCTTCGAGGTTTAAAACATTAGTGTAGAAATTTCTACATTCATTAAGGTTATGAACAGGTATTGCGAGATGAAAAGGTGATAGTTGCATAACTAACTCCTGTTTCTTCTAAGATTAATAGGATTTGGGTCGAATGTTTTTATCGAATCATTTATCAGTTCACTTAAGTTTATAAATTCTTCTTTTGTTAATTCTCGATATTTTCCCAAAGGCATATCTAGTTTTATATTCATTATTCTAACACGTTTCAATGTTTGTACTTCGTAATTTAAATACTCACACATACGTCGAATTTGACGATTCAATCCTTGAGTTAAAATAATACTAAAAGTGAACTTATCTATTTTTTTTACCTCACATGTCTTAGTACGTTTGCCTAAATCTTCAATATAAATGCCTCCAGCCATACGCTCAAGAAACGTTTGAGAAATCGATTGGTCAACGGTTACGATGTATTCTTTTTCGTGATTGTTACTTGCTCTTAGAATTTTATTGACAATGTCTCCATCATCTGTCAAAAGAATTAAACCTTCACTGGGTTTGTCTAAACGACCAATGGGGAAAATACGTTTAGGATAGCTGATGTAGTCAATGATATTATCTTTTTCTACACGTGTATCTGTAGTGCAAACAATACCAACTGGTTTATTAAATGCTAAATAAACAAAGTCTTGTTGCCGTCCTCCAATAATCTCACCATCAACTTTTACAACATCTTCTGGTGCAACCTTTGTGCCCATTTCGGGTACAACATCATTAATGGTAACTCTGCCAGCATCGATTAAACGATCTGCTTCGCGACGAGAGCAGTAACCAGCTTCACTTAGGTATTTGTTAAGGCGTTTTAAATCTTCAGACATGGTGCAAAAGTAATATAAAGATTGAACAAACTAGGAATTAGCTGTAATGATATAATTTAAGAGTCTTATGATTTCTGAAATTTCATAAGCAACAATAAAAGTAATAATAGAAATCTGATTTTTATACTTTTTGAAATTGTAAAGCGTAGTTAAAAATAGAATGATAGGTATTACCATTGCAGTTCTAATTTCTGTTTCATAAGGCCAATGTTGAGCCTTAAAAATAAACGATACTAACGCAAATAGGCTTATCAATGATGGAATCCAATTTTTGGTGTAAAGGCAATAAATGAAATATCCTAAGACTACAATTCCAAAACTTAAGAATGAAAAGTAAAAAAATAAGTCTCCATAAAAAAACGAAGAAAGGAAATTTAAGATAAAACCTGCGAGGAAAAGCTTTAAGATTTTTGGTTTTGTCTTTTGAAATAAAATTAGTCCAATTAATATAGCTATTGCAACAATAATTTTGCCCAAATGCATATAACTTAACTATTTATATATTCAATAATTTTAGGCGTCAAAGATGCATCTTTTAGGCTATGTCCAAAGCCTGTAGTAGTAATCAATTCAGAATTTTTAAAACGATTTTCAAAGAGTTGTGCGTCTTCATAAGGAATAATTCTGTCCTTTTTATCGTGAATAATTAAACCTTGGACATTAATAGATTTAGTAAAATTAGCTGCAGAAAAATAATCTACAGGTTTACCAAAGCGTTCTAAAACAATAGAGTCTAACCCGTTAGAAATACGGTTGTTATAACCCATCATAGTTTTATATCTACTAAAGACACCAGTGAAATGAGCAGGTGCACCAAGTAAAACCATCTTTTTAATAGAAGGTAATTGATGATTGTGCATAGAAAATACACTAGCCATACCACCAACGGAATGACCAATTAAGACTTCTGGCTGAAACTTTTGTGCTACAACATTTATAAATTCAGCATACAAAATTGCATTAAATTGTTTTCCGCCAGATCTGCCGTGAGCAGGTGCATCTAAAGCTATAATATTATAATTTTGGGTTTTTAAATTTTCTAAAATGTAATCCCAACGCGAAGTATTACTTTCCCACCCATGAGCTAACAAAACGGTTTTGTTTTTTCCCACCCAATGATAAGTTGCAATCTTTAAATTATTATATATCAATTCTTCAGAATATGCCGAATTAACAATACGTTTTTGGGCTTCTGAATAACGTCCTTTACGTGGCGAAGCAAATAAATTTAGTGCTTTTTTAGAAGCGTACTTAGACGAAATAAGACTTGTGGTATTAAGTGCATTGCCTATAGATTTTATAACAAAGCTACTCATACTATTGGTTTTCTCTGTTTACAGAATCTATAGAAAAAGCGGGTATGCAAATGGCTAAATATTCACATGGCTCCGTGAATGGATTAGAATACTGTAATCGCGTATTTTTTTCTACTTTAATAGATTGGCCTGCTTCTAGTATGATGATTTCGTCATCAATAATAAATTGCTTTTTGCCTTTAATGATAAAGGTATATTCATCAAACTCTGGAGTTTGATATGGCTCACTCCAACCAGCTGGTGCAACCATATGAGCAATACTGATTTTAGTATTACCATCAGTCGCATTCCCAAAGTGTTCTTTTATAATTTTACCATCATCTGTAGGAACCACAAATGGTGAATTTTGTATTTTATATTTTTTGTTTTCTTGCATGTTTTGAGGCTGCTTAATGCGACTATATACTACCAGTGAACCATAAAAAACTTAATCTTAGCTTTTTCCGGAATTTGAATCGGATCAATTGTCATATCCATATCAAAACGCATACTTGCTGGTAATTCTTTCTTATCAATGGTAAAAGAGGCGTTAATTTCATTTACAGAAACGACAATAGCGTTAATCAGATTATCGATTTTTGAGACTTTATAAGTCTCATTAATATCTATAAACGTGCTTAAAGTAGAAATATTCTTTTCAGTTTTATAGCGCTCATCAATTATTCTAACACTAGAAATTACAGAAGTAGAATCTAAAGCTTCTTCTGGAGAAAGGTCTAATAGTTTTTTACCACTTTTCTCAAAAATCTCAATGGTATTGACTGAGCCAGTAAATTCATCTCCAGCGATATATCTAACTACAGAATCATTTATAAATACCGCTTCTAAATCTTTAACTTGAGTAGAATCAGTCAGTAAACCGATATGATTTTTTTTAATTAAAAATGGATTTGGTGCTGAGTCTTTTGCACAGCTTGTAATTAAAAGTGCACAAATTAATATAATGTATAAAGTGTTTTTCATGTTTAAGATTTAAATTTAAATTATCTAAGTAATTTAGTTAAAATTCCCAAAACACTGCGTATCACTGTTGGGCTAGATAATACTTTAACAATAGGGTTTTGGCGAGAACTACTTCTTCGACTGCTAGAAGTACGTCTTTTAGATTCAGCTTTTTTAAGATCCTCTTTTTCTTTTTTTGCTTTTTCTTTCGCTTCTTCAGCTTCTGCCTGCGCTATTTTTTTGTTAAGCATTTCATAGGCACTTTCTCTATCAATATCTTCATTGTATTTTCTCACCATTTTAGAATCTGCCAATAGGCTACTTAACTCTCTCTCGGATAAAATATCCATTCTACTCATTGGTGCACGCATCATGGTTGCTGCTAATGGAGTTGGTTTTCCTTTTTCATTTAATGCCGAAACTAGGGCTTCACCAATACCTAAAGAGGTTAATACTTCAGCTGTATCATAGTAGTCTGTGTCTGGATAGTTCTGAGCTGTTAGTTTAATAGCTTTACGATCCTTTGCTGTAAAAGCTCTAAGCGCATGCTGTACTTTTAAACCCAATTGGCTTAAAACAGCCTCTGGTACATCTGTTGGGTTTTGGGTTACAAAATATAAACCAACACCTTTACTACGTATTAATTTTACAATGCTTTCAATCTGGTACAATAAAGCTTTAGACGCTTCATTAAAAATTAAATGTGCTTCATCAATAAACATAATTAACTCTGGTCGTCCACTGTCTCCTTGTTCTGGGAATGTTGAATAAATTTCAGCCAGTAAGCTCAACATAAATGTTGAAAACAACTTTGGTTTGTCTTGTATATCCGTTAATCTAATGATGTTTATATAACCGCGTCCATTGTCATCTACACGCAATAAATCTTCTGTTTCAAATGATTTTTCTCCGAAAAATACATCTCCGCCTTGTTGTTCTATTTCAACCAATTTTCTTAGAATCGCTCCAGTTGAAGAGGATGAAATACGACCATAAGATTCTTCAAATTCTTTTTTGCCATCTCCAGTTGCGAATTGCAAAATTTTCTTGAAATCTTTAAGGTCTAATAATGGCAATTTATTATCATCACAATACTTGAAAATCACTGAAATAATGCCAGCTTGTGTTTCGGTAACACCTAATATTCTAGAAATTAATACTGGGCCAAATTCACTTATAGTAGCTCTTAGTCTTACACCATCTTGTTCGGATAAAGACATCACTTCTACAGGGAATGCTTTGGCATCAAAAGGTAAGCCTATTTTTGCGTGACGTTCATCAATTTTTGGATGACCAGGACTTGGTTGTGCCAACCCACTTAAATCCCCTTTTATATCCATAAGTAAAACAGGAACACCTTTTTCAGATAAATTCTCAGCTAAAACTTGTAGCGTTTTTGTCTTTCCTGTACCAGTGGCACCAGCAATTAAACCATGTCTGTTCATGGTTTTTAAAGGCACATTTACAAATGCATTTTTAATTGTCTCGCCATCTAGCATTGCAGAACCTAGAGTTATATATTCACCTTTGTTTGTATTGCCTTCAGTGATATGTTTTAAGAATTCCTCAGTCTTACTCATCATCTATAAAATTTGCATAAAAATAATGTAATTTTAGACAAGTTTAAAATTGAATTCTATGAAGCATCTACATTTACTTTTCAGTGTTTTTATTTTAGTGACTATTCAATCTTGCAAAGACACTAGTTCTGAAATCACTTTTCATAAATCTCACGAACCTAGTTGAGCAAATACTCCGTTTAGTGATGCTGTAGAAATAGATGGTTTAATGTTTTTAACTGGTCAAATAGGAAAAGATCATAAGACTGGTAATCTAGTGTCTGGAGGTATAAAAACAGAGACTAAGCAAACCATTGAAAACATATAAGACGTTTTGGAATATCACAACTTATCATTAGACCATGTAGTAAAATGCACGGTGATTTTGAAAGGCATCAATGATTTTAAAGATTTCAATTCTGTTTATTCACAATACTTTACAAAAAAACCTGCACGAACTACGTTTGCTGCATCAGGTTTGGCTGGTGGTGCAAGTATCGAGATTGATGTTATTGCAGCAAAATAAACTTCGTGCTTCCAACTTTATACTTTTAACTTTTAGGACTATCTTTGCAAACTATGACAAGAAGAGAAAAACAAGCACTTATAGATCAAGGTCATTTATTGCCTTTAATGGAAGAGTTTTACACTATACAAGGTGAAGGCTTCCATAAAGGAACAGCAGCATATTTTGTGAGAATTGGAGGTTGCGATGTTGGTTGCCATTGGTGCGATGTTAAAGAAAGCTGGTTGCCAGAATTGCATCCTGCTACGGAGACTGAAAAAATTGTAGAAAATGCTATAAAGTATAGCGACATTATTGTAGTAACTGGTGGTGAGCCTTTAATGTGGGACATGAACCCTTTAACAGCACAATTAAAAGCAAAAGGAGTACAAACGCATATTGAAACTTCTGGAGCTTATAAATTAACTGGAGAATGGGATTGGATTTGTTTGTCACCAAAGAAGATGAAATTACCAACCGCAGAAGTCTATGATATGGCACACGAATTAAAATGTATCATTTATAATAAAGATGATTTTAAGTTTGCTGAAGAACAAGCTGCTAAAACAAATAGTGATTGCATTTTATACCTTCAGCCAGAGTGGAGTAAGCGCGATAAAATGATGCCTCAGATTGTAGATTATGTGATGGCAAATCCTAAATGGAAAGTATCTCTACAAACACATAAGTATTTAAATATACCGTAATAAAAAACAAAACGCCTTGATTTCTCATGGCGTTTTTATATCAATAAATGATAGATTTACTTTGCAAATGGTACAGCAACTCTAATAGTTCCCCATCCCATGTGCATATGTACACCATCATCCGATTTTTCAAAAGCTATAGAAAATGCTTCTAAAGATTCTTTTCCTTCAGTAACTGGCACTGTAATTTTTGCTACTGTATTCTCTTCGCTATAACCAGAAGCTCCCCAATTATTAACATCAGAACTTATAACAACAGTCCATTCTTTATCGCCAGGCATTGTAAATAAAGAATACGTACCAGCCTTAATAGTTGTACTGCCTAATTTCATGTCTGTAAAGAGAATTAATTCTGTTGCTTCATTCGCACCAGTTCTCCATACTTTATCTTTTTGAGTCAATTTTTTAGCATCTCTACCATTAAGTTGTGGTCTGCCGTAATATACTTTAATCAGTTGATCGTTTCCACTTCCAAAAGAAGCAGCATCCATTGGGCTTTTGTCTAAGCCTCTAAATTTTTGAGCGTCTACATTAAATGACACAAGCATCATAAATGCAAAAGCAATAGTTGTTAATAGTTTTGATGTTTTCATAATTAGTTTTAAATTTTTGTGTGGTTAAAATTAGAGTTTAATATGTAGATTAAGTCGTAAGGAAATATTAAAATTTACAAAGTAATAGTTAATAGTGCTGATTTTTATCACTTAGGTTATAGATTAGGTGTATAATATTGTTTGTTGTTTCAAATTATAGCCATTTAATCATTATGTGTTTATTAATTGTAATGTTAATATCATATTTGTATCGTAATTAATAAGAAAACAAAAATTATGTGCGGTATAGTATGTGCGTTCGATATAAAACAAAAGGCTGACGATTTAAGACCTCAAGTCTTAGAGATGGCAAAAACAATACGTCATCGTGGACCAGACTGGAGTGGTATTTACAGTGATGATAAAGTGATAATGGCTCATGAGCGTTTGGCAATTGTAGATCCAGCTTCGGG
>TARA_R110002124_G_scaffold12899_6_pt1 | contig 27531 bp, 24 predicted proteins | sample TARA_R110002124 | Tara Oceans TARA_R110002124 (sample SAMEA4397445) | marine metagenome | biome: Polar Biome; feature: [SRF] surface water layer (ENVO:00010504); material: water (ENVO:00002006), including particulate matter (ENVO:01000060) such as... | depth 5 m
GTTCGTGGTGCACGAGGCGTTCGAGACGATCCGGTGTTCGGGCTTCAGCGTGTCCTGGTTGACACCGTAGACGATGGTCGCGTCGGCCCCGTTCGATGGCGCCGAGACCAGCACCCGCGAGGCGCCGTTTTCCAGATGGATGCGCGCCTTGTCGGCGGCCGAGAAGATGCCGGTGCATTCCATCACCACGTCCACATCCGACCAGGGCAGCTCCGCCGGGTTGCGGATTGCGGTTGCGCGGATCCGTCCGCGGCCGACATCCATCCAGTCCGCGCCGGATGTCACCTCGACCGGCAGGCGCCCGTGCACGCTGTCGAAGCGCATCAGGTGGGCATTGGTCTCGACCGGTCCCAGGTCATTGATCGCAACGATTTCGATATCGTCGCGGCCCTGTTCGATCAGAGCCCGCAGAACCAGACGGCCGATACGGCCAAATCCGTTGATGGCGACTTTGGTGGTCATGAGATGTCTCTCTTTCAGGCGTATTGGGCGCGATATCGAGCGCTATGTTGGCGCTAACAATTCGATTTTCGCGCCCGGGTCAAGCCAATTTTGCTGCGCTGCGTCGAGAGGGGCGGCGCCGGGGGCGGAGTGCCGGCGCTGTTCGTCACTGGATTTCAGTCCCTTCGGGGCCGATCCTCAGATCCGGATTCGGCACGAAAAAACCCGGCACGCGGGGCGCACCGGGTTGGCGTGTTCAATCGCGCCGCGTGGCGTCAGATCAGACGGCCCATGGCGCCGGCAACATCGGCCATGCGCGACGAAAACCCCCATTCGTTGTCATACCAGGCCAGCACACGCACTGTGCGGCCGACAACCTTGGTCTGTTCGGGGGCGAAGATCGACGAATGCGTGGTGTGGTTGAAATCGATCGACACCTTGGGTTCGGGGTCATAGGCCAGCACGGAACCCATCGCCCCGGCAGCGGCGTTGCGCATGATCTCGTTCACCTCGGCCTCGGTCACGTCGCGCGCGGCCTGGAAGGTCAGGTCCACGGCCGAGACATTGGGCGTGGGCACACGGATCGCCGAGCCGTCCAGCTTGCCCCTGAGTTCGGGCAACACCTCGCCCAGCGCCTTGGCGGCGCCGGTCGATGTGGGGATCATCGCCATGGCGGCGGCACGGGCGCGGTAGAGATCCTTGTGCCGGCGGTCCAGGGTCGGCTGGTCACCGGTGTAGCTGTGGATCGTCGTCATGATGCCCGATTCGATGCCGATCGCGTCGTTCAGCACCTTGGCCAGTGGTGCCAGGCAATTGGTGGTGCACGATCCGTTCGACACGACCAGATGGTCGGTCCGCAATTCGCGGTGATTGACGCCGTAGACGATGGTCTTGTCGGCGTTCTTCGCCGGTGCCGAGACCAGCACACGCTTGGCACCGCGCCCCAGATGCACGGCGGCCTTGTCGCGGTCGTTGAACTTGCCGGTGCATTCCAGCACGACATCCACGCCGTCCCAGTCCAGCTCCAGCGGGTCATAGGTCGACATCATGCGGATCGGACCGCGGCCCAGATCCATGGAGTTGCCTTCAATGCGGACCTGACCGGCGAAACGGCCATGCACGCTGTCGTATTTCAGCAGATGGGCGTTGGTTTCGATCGGTCCGGTGGCATTGATCGCGACCACTTCGACATCATTGCGTGCGCTCTCGGCGATATGGGCCAGGGTGCAGCGGCCGATCCGTCCGAAGCCATTGATGCCGAGTTTGATGGTCATGTGTCCAGCCTCCGCGGAGAAAAGATGCCTGTGTGTCCTGAGCGCGAGCGGCGACCCGTCACCCGTCAATCGAATTATGCCATCGTATACAGATTGAAACATGGCTAAGAAAGGGCAAGAAGCGAGAATTCGCAAGGCGTTAGCGCAAACCACGGGACGGCCGTGCGGTGTTTGCGTTAACACCTTTGCGCGGATATCAAGCCGGGCGCATGCCGGGCACGCCTGCGCAGGGGGGCGAGGGCGCGCACCGGGCGTTGCATCCTTCGCGAGGCTCGCCTAGAACCCTCGCGGAAGCAGCGCGGACTCCGAATATGATTACCCAATTGCTGGTGGCCCTTTACCTGGTGGCGCTGAACCTTGCGGCATTCTGGCTGTTCGCCCGTGACAAGCGCGCGGCGATCAACGGCACCAGGCGAATATCGGAAGACCGATTGCTGGCCGTGGCCTTTCTGGGGGGCTCGATCGGCGCCAAGTTCGGGCAACTGGTGATGCGCCACAAGATCCGCAAGGAGCCGTTTCGCCAGCAGCTCAACGGGATCCTGGCTGTGCAGATCGTTGCCGCCGCTGCGGCTTTCGCCTTGTCGATGCTGGCCGGGGGATCGGCCCCTGTGGGGCCGCTCTGAGCGCTACGTCGCGCCGCTCGCCAGCGACACGAAGCGATCGACTTCCTGATCGGTGGTCGACCACGACGTCACCAGCCGCGCCTGCGAACAGCCTGTTGTGGCGCTGCCGGGCTCGCCGGGCCAGTCGTAATAGACCGCGCCCGCCTCGCGCAGACGGGCATGAATGTCGACCGGCAGTTCGATGAACAGCATGTTGCCGCCGCGCGGATGCACCAGGCGCACCCCGGCGCCCCGCAGCCCGGCTTCCAGCCGCGCGGCGCTGGCGTTTGCGGCGCGGGCCAGGGACAACCACAGATCGTCGGTCAGATAGGCGTCCATCTGCGCCGACAGGTAGCGATGCTTGGAGACCAGATGCCCGCCGCGTTTGCGGCGCAGTTCGAATTCCCAGGCCCGTGCCGGATCGAAGATCACCACCGCCTCGACCCCAACAAGCCCGTTCTTGGTGCCCCCGAAACTGACCACATCGACACCCGCGCGCCAGGTCATTTCGGCCATGCTGCACCCCTCGGCCTCTACCGCGTTGGCCAGGCGCGCGCCGTCCAGATGCACCGGCAAGCCGCGCAGCCGCGCCAGCCCGGCCAGTTCGGCGATCTGTCCCACGCTGTAGCGCGCGCCGCGTTCGGTCAGGTTGGTCAGGCTGAGCATCCCGGGCTGGGCGTGATGCACGGCCGCTGGCGCCATGTCCAGAACCTGCGCCAGGTTGCCCGGGTCGATCAGCCCGTCCGGCCCGTCCAGCAGTGTCAGCTTGGCGCCGCCGGCATAGAATTCGGGCGCGTTGCATTCGTCTTCCTCGATATGCGCGACGCGGTGGCAATAGACGGTGTTCCAGGGCTGGATGAAACTGGCGATGGCCAGCGCATTGGCCGCGGTGCCGGTGGCGACCAAGTAGACCGCCGCATCGGGGGTCTCGAACAGCGCGCGGATCTTGTCGCGCACGCGGTCCATCGCCGCGTCGGCGCCGTAGCTTGGCGCAAAGCCCGAATTGGCCTGGATCAGCGCCTGTATTACGGCATCGGGCGCGGCGGAAGCGTTGTCAGAGGCAAGGAACATTGCCGGCTCCTGTCAGATGTCTTCGTCAATGATGTAGTCTTCCCAGTCTTCCTGCGGGATGTCGAATTCGCCCTGCGTGCGGCCCTTCATCGACTGCCCGGCGGTGTGCACCGAATTGGGATCGCCCGACACAAGCGGGTGCCAGTCGGCCAGGCCGCGCCCCTCGTTCAGGCGGCGATAGGCGCAGCTTCTGGGCATCCAGTAGCTGATTTCGTCCAGCGTCGCGGGCGTCAGCACCACGCATTCGGGCACGATGGACTTGCGGGTCGCGTAATTCGCGCAACGGCAGGTCGCATCGTCCAGCAACCGGCAGGCGATGGAGGTGAAATAGACGTCACCCGTATCGGCGTCTTCCAGCTTGTTCAGGCAGCATTTGCCGCAGCCGTCGCACAATGCCTCCCATTCCTGGGGGGTCATCTTGGCAAGCGGGATCGATTCCCAGAAGCGCGGGCGAAGGGTCATGGGCGGAAACTGGGCGATTTCGCCCGGAAAGGGAAGGGACGTTGATGCGCGCGGGGCGGTTGGCGGTTTAACCCGCCGCGCTCAGGATCCCGCCGCGCTCAGGATCCGGCGCGCCTGGGCGCTGTCCTGGTCCATCTGCGCGATCAGCGCCTCGAGGCTGTCGAACTTCGCCTCGGGGCGCAGATATTCGACCAGCGCCACGGACAGATGGGCGTCGTAAAGATCGCCCTTGAAGTCGAAGATATGCACCTCGAAATTGGGCGTGTTGACGCCGAACATCGGGCGCACCCCCAACGAGGCGACGCCGTCATACAGCCCCTGATGGGGGCCGTTGCGCACCTGAACCTGCACGGCATAGACGCCAAGCCTGGGCAGATGCAGGCCGTCGACGGTCATGTTCGCGGTCGGATAGCCCAGGTCGCGGCCCCGCTTCGCGCCGTGCAGCACCTTGCCGTCGATGCGGTGGCGGTGGCCCAGCATGTCGGCGGCATCGGCGACGCGCCCTTCGGTCAGCGCCGTGCGGATCGCGGTCGAGGAAAAGGCGCCGTCCGCCTTGCCCACCAGCGGCATCACGGTCACATCGAAGCCGAACCGCTGCCCGAACTCTTGCAGGGTTTGCGCGGTGCCCTGGCGGCCCTTGCCGAAATGGAAATCCGCTCCGACGACGACATGCGACACGCCAAGCCCTTCGGCCAGCACGTCGCGCGCGAACGCCTCGGCGCTCAGCCCGGCAAGGGCCGGGATGAAGGGCAGCTCAAACAGCACGTCGACCCCCAACCGTTCCAGCCGGTTGGCCCGGGCCTCGGCGTTCATCAGCCGAAACGGGGGGGCGTCCGGCGCGAACACCTCACGCGGGTGGGGCTCGAATGTCACGACGCCCAGCGGGGCGTCAGGGCGGCGCGCGGCGTCGATCACGCTGTGATGGCCGCGGTGCACGCCGTCGAAATTGCCCATGGCGACCGACGCGCCGCGCAGCGCATCCGATAGCCCGGTCCAGTTGGTGACTGTCTTCATCCTGCCCGTGTCCACACTCTGCGAGGGTCCCCGCGAAAGCGGAGCGCCCCGCCCGGTGACGGGGTCAGTCGAACTTGCGGCTGGGCGCCAGAACCAGCGCGTCGCCTTTCAGGACGGTGGTATTGCCTACCCGGCAGCGACAATCAAGGGCCACGCGGCGCTTGGCGTAGTCGATGTCGGTGACCGTCACCTCGGCGGTGACCTGATCGCCCGGGCGCACTGGGGCCAGGAATTTCAGGTTCTGGCTCATGTAGATGGCGCCATGCCCGGGCAGTTGTTCGCCGATGATCGCCGAGACCAGGCCGGCGGTCAGCATCCCATGCGCGATGCGCCCCTCGAAGATCGTGTCCTGGGCATAGGCGTCGTCCAGATGCACCGGGTTGCGGTCGGTCGAGATCTCGGCGAACAGTTCGATATCGCGGTCGGTGATGGTTTTCGACAGATCGCGCATCATGCCAATTTCCAGGTCTTCGATGCAGATGGTTCCGCGCGGCAGGTTGTCATGGGGGCGGGCGTCAAGCATGGCTGGTTTTCCGGTCTGGGGGCCCATGGGCAGGGGACTCGTTTCCTTGTTACTGCGGTGCAGCGTAACCGAAAGAGTCGGTTGTTGCAATATGGTTGCGCAACATAGATGCAAAAAATGCAAGAATGTCGCAACTTAATTACTCGGACGCTTTCCGGCCCCGCCGCAAGCCGGGCCGGGGCCGGTCAGGCTCACAATCTGCTTTTCCCCGGGCGCCGGGCGCAGTAAAGGGGGCACAGAAAAGTGGGTGCATTCCGCCACGCCAAGCGACCGGAGGCCGTCATGAAAGCCGCTGTCATCACCTTCCCGGGCTCCAACTGCGACCGCGATCTTGCGGTCGCGTTCGAAGCCGCCGGCGCCAGCGTGACCCGCGTCTGGCACAAGGATGCCGCGCTGCCCGAAGGCACGGACATCGTCGGGCTTCCCGGCGGGTTTTCCTTTGGCGATTATCTGCGCTGCGGCGCAATTGCCGCGCGCTCGCCCATTGCCCGTGCCGTGGCCGCCCATGCGCAGCGGGGCGGCTATGTTCTGGGCATCTGCAACGGGTTTCAGGTTTTGCTGGAAACCGGTATGCTGCCCGGGGCGCTGATGCGCAATGCGGGGCTGAAATTCATCTGCAAACCCGTTGTGCTGGATGTGGCGACCAGCGACAGCGCCTTCACCGGCGGCTACCAGTCCGGCGCGCGCCTCACCGTGCCGATTGCCCATCATGACGGCAACTACCAGGCCGATGCCGCGACCCTGGGCGCGCTGCGGGATCAGGACCGGATCGCGTTTCGCTATGGCGACAATCCCAACGGCTCGCGCGATGACATTGCCGGGATCCTGTCGGAAAATCGCCGGGTGCTGGGCATGATGCCGCATCCCGAACGGGCGATCAGCGCCGCGCAGGGCGGCACCGATGGCGCGGCGCTGTTTGGCGGGCTGATGGCGTCCCTGGCGACCGCTTGACGGCGTCCGGCGCTGTAAAATCCTCCGGTCTGCCTTGTGGCCCTGCGGCGGCGCGGATGGGCGTTTTGACGCCGACAAGCCGGGCGCGCATGGGGCGGCGCCTTGAGCCCCACGACGGCGGGGCATAGATTGGCGCCATGATCGATGAACCGGTTCCAGCTTCCGTGGGCGCCTTGCGCTCGGGCATGCCCGCATGGGGCAAGGCCGTCGTGGGACTGTTGCTGGTGATCGCGGCGGCGGTCGTCTGGGTGCTGGATGACTGGCTCAGCGCGTCCTTCACCGAAACCACGCGCAACCGCGCCGAGCTTCGGCTGGTGCTGTATGCCGGCAATATCGAGGCCGAACTGCAACGCACGCAGGTGGTGCCGATCCTGCTGGCGCGCGATCCCCTGCTGCGCGACGCGCTGGAAAACGGCAATTACACATCGGTCACGCAGCTGTTGATCGGATTGCAGGATGATGTCGGCGCGGCGTCGATCGAGCTTCTGGATATCTCGGGGCGCGTGGTGGGGGCGACCGATCGGGTCCGTCTGGGGATGATGCGATCCAGCGACACGCTGTTCGTGGATGCGCGGCGCGCCAACGATACGATCTTTGCCGTGCAAGCGCGCGATTCGGGCGGGTTTGGCTTCTTCTACGCGCGCACCATCCGGGCGGGACCGCAGAACATCCTGGGCGTGGTGATCGTCGAGGTCGATCTTGCCAGGCTGGAACGCGCCTGGTCTGGCTTTGCCGACGCGGTGGTGTTGCTCGACAGCGAGGGGCGCATCATCCTGTCGACCGAGCCGCGCTGGCGCGGGCGCAGCGAGGCCGAGGCGCTGAGCCTGCACGGCGCACCCTCGGCGATCGAGCGCGCGCTGCGCTATACCGCCGATCTGGCGGGACGGGGGCCGGACACGTTCCTGTCTTCGGAAGCGGTCTTGCGGTCCGAGGCGCGCGTGCGCCATCGCGGCTGGCGGCTTGTCAGCTACACCACCTATGACGGTGTGCGCGAAAAGGTGAACGGCGTTCTGGCGCTGGTCATCATGGGCTTTGCGCTGCTGCTGGCGGCGGTGTTCTATCTGTTCTCGCGCCGGGCCTGGTCCCAGTCGGCGGTGTTCGAAAGGGAATCGGTGGAACTGCGGCAGTTGAACCTGCGCCTGCAACGCGAAGTCGCGGCGCGCGAGAAGGTGCAGCAAGAGCTCAGCGTGGCCGAACAGACCCTTGTGCAATCGTCCAAGCTGGCCGTTCTGGGCGAGATGTCGGCGGCGGTCAGCCACGAGTTGAACCAGCCGCTGGCGGCGATGAAGACCTATCTTGCCGGTGCGCGGCTGCTGCTGAACCGGCGCCGGGGCGAAGAGGCACTGGTGTCCTTTCAGCGCATCGACGACCTGATCGACCGGATGGGGGCGATCACCCGGCAATTGAAAAGCTTCGCCCGCAAGGGGGGCGATGCCTTCGCGCCGCTGGATCTGCGCGACTGCGTGACCGAGGCCCTGGCGATGATGGAACCGCGCCTGCGCGAACGGCGCGTGCTGGTGGTGCGCACCCTGCCCAAGGAACCGGTGATGGTGATGGGCGATTCGCTGCGCCTGGAGCAGGTGCTGATCAACCTGATGCGCAACGCGGTCGACGCCACGCAGGCGGTGAACGCGCCGCAGATCGACATCGTGTTGACCCAGGGCGACACGGTGACCCTGACAATCCGTGACAATGGCAGCGGCATCGCCGATATCGATCATGTGTTCGAACCCTTTCACACCACCAAGACGGCGGGCGAGGGGGTTGGCCTGGGGCTTGCCATCTCGTCGGGGATCGTGGCCGATCACGGCGGTCGCCTGACCGCCCTGAACCTGCCCGACGGCGGCGCCGCGTTTGAGATGGCGCTGCCGCTTCTGGCGCGCGACACAGATCCCGCAAGCGTGACCCCGGCCAGGCTTTCGGCCTGAAAAAGACGCGGTTTCAATGCCCACACCAAGGAACGCCAACATGACCGAGAGCAATTCGCCGACCCTGCGCAACCCGGCCCGGATCGTGGTTGTCGATGACGAGCAGGACATGCGCGCCTCGATCAGCCAGTGGCTGTCGCTGTCCGGGTTCGCCCCTGAAACCTATGCCAGCGCCGAGGAGGCGCTGGGCGCCCTGAACCCCGATTTCGCCGGCATTGTGGTCACCGATATCCGGATGCCCGGCATGGATGGCATGGCTTTCCTGAAACGGCTGATGGGGATGGATGCAAGCCTGCCGGTGATCCTGATTACCGGGCATGGCGATGTGCCCATGGCGGTCGAGGCGATGCGGCTGGGCGCCTATGATTTCCTGGAAAAACCCTTTGACCCCGAACGCATGACCGAATTGGCGCGCAATGCGCTGAAAGCACGCGGCCTGGCGCTGGAAAACCGGGCGCTGCGCCAGGAACTGGCGGATGGCAGCACGCTGATGCGGCGGCTTGTCGGGGCCTCGGCCGACATGGTGCGCCTGCGCGAGGACATTCTGGATTACGGCCAGGCCGACGGGCATGTGTTGATCGACGGCGAAACCGGCACCGGCAAGACCCTGGTGGCGCACGCCCTGCACGCGGTCGGCCCGCGCGCCGGCAAACGCTTCGTGTCGGTTTCGTGCTTTGGTCAGAGCGACGACCAGATGGCTGCCCGGCTGTTCGGTCCGGTGGAGTCCGGCGGCCTGCCATTGGTCGAAGAGGCGCGCGGCGGCACCTTGTGCCTGGAGGATGTCGAGGCCCTGAGCCCGGCGATGCAGGGCCGCCTGTTGAGCTTCATCAACGGCCAGGCGTCACCGCCCGAGACGCGCATCGTCGCGGTCTGCAACGAGCACGCGCCGGGGCGCACGCTGGAGGATCTGTTGCGCCCGGATCTGTATTACCGCCTGGCCGCCATGAAACTGACCCTGCCGCCGCTGCGCGCGCGCGGCGAGGATATTCTGGCCCTGTTCCAGAGCTACGCGGAAAACCATGCCGAGGAATACGGCTGCCCGGCGCCCGACCTTTCTGCCCAGGATGCCGCCTATCTGTTGCAGGCGCCCTGGCCCGGCAATATCCGCCAGCTGATCTCGATCGCCGAGCAGGCGGTGCTGCAAAACCGGCGCGGATCCGGTTCGGTGGTGTCGCTGGTGATGGCCGAAAACGAGGCGTCGGGCGGGGCGCTGACCACGGAAGGCAAGCCGCTGAAGGATTATGTCGAGGCGTTCGAACGCACGCTGATCGACAACACGATGCGCCGGCACAAGGGATCGATCGTGGCGGTTATGGAAGAACTCTGCCTGCCGCGCCGGACCCTGAACGAGAAAATGGCCAAATACGGCCTGAGCCGCGCGGATTACGTCTGAGTTTCAGCTTGTTGGGCGTTCCTGCGGACCAATTTCCTGTTGTGGATCCAGCGTCGGATTTTGGTGAACTGGTGAAATGAATCGCCGCCGCGCGCAATTTTGCCATTGCGGAAGGCCGCGCTTCACCCCTATTGTCGCAACACAGGGGCGCGTTTGCGTGCTCCTCACGAAATTCACACTCTGCGTTGCCCTGACTTACCGGCGCCCGCGGATGGGATCGGCCTGAAAAGGCTGCTGAAATGCCCGGCGCGGCCTGAATGCCCGCCTGGCCTTGAACGGGTATCTCCTGCCCCAAGCGGGACGATGCCGGAGCATGAAACCGCGATGCACCGGTGCGCATCAGCCAGAATCGTGAACAGGGCGCGCAATTGCGCTGCCCTCCGTCTGCTGTCGCCCGGTATCGCCCACACTTCACCCCTTGACGTCAGACCGCGCGGACCTTCGGGGCCGGGCACAAGGCGGCCCGGGGCAGGCAGGACATTATGGGAAAGAAACTACTTATCGACGCCACGCACGCAGAAGAAACGCGTGTCGTTGTCGTGGACGGTAACAAGGTAGAAGAGTTCGACTTCGAAACCATTCACAAGCGCCAGCTGGCTGGCAACATCTATCTGGCCAAGGTCACCCGGGTTGAACCCTCGCTTCAGGCGGCCTTCGTCGATTACGGCGGCAATCGCCACGGATTCCTGGCTTTCGCCGAAATTCACCCCGACTATTATCAGATCCCCGTCGCCGATCGAAAGGCGCTGCTGGACGAGGAACGCGCGCTGGCGCGGGCGCAGGACGATGACGGCGCCGCCAATGGCAACGGGAATTCCGGCGGCGGAAACGGCACCGCGGACAGGGGCAAGGCTGCGGGCAATGGCGGCCGACGCCAGCGTCGACGCCGGACCAAGGACCCGGTCGCGGATGCCGTCCAGACAAGCGACACGGCCACCGAAGCCGCCGCCGAATCCGCGCCGGTGACCCGGGACGCGGCACCGGACAACGCACAGGAAACGGCCGTGGACACGGCTGTCGATCTGCCGATCGAGGCCCAGGCGACTGCGACCGACGCGCCGGTACACGCCGCCGACATGTCGGGGCCTGCCGCAGAGCCTCGGAAGGCCGATGCCGTGGTAGAGCCTGATATTTCCCCCGCCGCACAGCCAGATGCCGCGGAACCTGACGCCCAACAGCCTGAAATCGCCGCGCAGGACGCCGAGGTCGAGCCCCTGGCCGACGCACAGACGCCCGAAACCCGGTCCGCGCCCGGTTCCTCTGCCGACGATTCCGTCAAGGGCGGGTCGATCGCCGCCAATTCGGACGGGCTGGAATCGCGCACCTACGGGGCGATGGATGTCGTCGATCTGGGCGATGACGATGACGGCGCAAACGCCAAGACCAAGACCAAGACCGAGCCGGAAGCCGAGGACGAGGGCGACGACGTGGCCGTCGCCGCCGAAGCCCGGGACGACGAGCCCCAGCCCTACCGCGCCGCCGATCACGCCAGCGATGTCGACGATCAGGTGGAATCGGTCGCCGATGAAGACGTCACCGACGAAGTGCGCCCGCCGCGCCGCATTCGCACGCGCCGCTACAAGATCCAGGAAGTCATCAAGGTCCGCCAGATCATGCTGGTGCAGGTCGTCAAGGAAGAGCGCGGCAACAAGGGCGCGGCGCTGACCACCTACCTGTCGCTGGCCGGGCGCTACTGTGTGCTGATGCCCAACACCGCGCGCGGCGGCGGCATCAGCCGCAAGATCACCAACGCCGCGGACCGCAAGAAGCTGAAGGAAATCGCCGGAGAGATCTCGGTCCCCGAAGGGGCCGGGCTGATCATTCGCACCGCCGGCGCCAACCGCACAAAGGCCGAGATCCGGCGCGATTACGAATATCTGTTCCGCATGTGGGAGCAAATCCGCGAGTTGACGCTGAAATCTATCGCGCCCGCGCCGATCTACGAAGAAGGCAACCTGATAAAGCGGGTGATCCGCGATCTCTACAACCGCGACATCGACGAGGTTCTGGTCGAAGGCGAGGGCGGTTATCGCACCGCCAAGGACTTCATGAAGATGATCATGCCGTCCCACGCCAAGAACGTGCAGCTTTACCGTGAGACGATGCCGCTCTTCGCGCGCTTCCAGGTGGAAAGCTACCTGGCCAGCATGTTCAATCCCACGGTCCAGTTGAAGTCGGGCGGTTATATCGTCATCGGCGTGACCGAGGCGCTGGTCGCCATCGACGTGAACTCGGGCAAGTCCACGCGCGAAGGCTCGATCGAGGACACGGCGTTGAAAACCAACCTCGAAGCCGCCGACGAGGTGGCGCGTCAGCTTCGTCTGCGCGATCTGGCCGGTCTGATCGTGATCGATTTCATCGACATGGAAGAGCGCAAGAACAACGCCGCCGTGGAAAAGCGCATGAAGGACGCGCTGCGCACCGATCGCGCGCGCATCCAGGTTGGCCGCATTTCGGCCTTCGGGCTGATGGAAATGAGCCGCCAGCGCCTGCGTCCCGGCATGATCGAGGCGACGACCCAGCCCTGCCCGGCCTGCCACGGCACCGGCTTGATCCGCTCGGACAATTCGCTGGCCTTGCAGATCCTGCGCGCGCTGGAAGAAGAAGGCACGCGCAACCGCTCCCGCGAGGTGCTGGTCAAGGCGCCGATCGATGTGGTGAACTACCTGTTCAACGCCAAGCGCGAGCATATGGCTCAGATCGAGCTGCGCTATGGCATGGCGATCCGGCTGGAGGCCGATCCCAGCCTTGTCAGCCCTGATTACGTGATCGAGAAGTTCAAGACCGCGACGCGGATCGTCACGGCCCCGTCGACTCCGGTCGTGTCGCTGAGCGCGCAGACGATGTCCGAAATCGACGATGAATTCGCCGAGGAAGAGGACGACAGCACCGAGATTCCAGACCAGTCGGCAAATGAGTTGGCGGCGGGTGCCGATTCCCCTGATGGCGAAGACGCAGGCTCGGAAGGCGGCAAGCGCAAGCGCCGGCGGCGCCGGCGGCGCCGGGGGCAGGGTGGTGAACAGGGCCCCGACGATGGCAGCGCGGACGCCGGGCCCGAGGGCGACGATGCCGGGACCGGCACCAGGGCCGACGCGGCGCTTGCCGACGCCCCACCCGCCGACGCCGCATCCGCCGACGCCCCACCCGCCGACGCAACCGTAGACCAGGCCGCTCAATCCGACGATGCGCCCGCGTCTGACGAAAAACCCGCGCGCAAGCGGCGCACCCGCACCCGCGCCAGAAAACCCGCCGACGGCGAGGATACCTCCGCACCCGCGTCCGATGGCGCCGATGCTCCGGCACCCGAGGCCGAGGCCGAGGCGCCGAAAAAGCGCACGCGCCGTCGTAAGCCGAAAGCCGAGGCCGACGCCCGGCCGGCGCCCTTGGCGGAGCCCTCGCCAGAGCCAACTGCCGATCTGACGGCGGACGACAGCGCCCCGACCGCTGCCGCCCATGGCGACGCCCCCGCCGACGCGGCAACCGACCGGCCGGAGCCGGTGGCGGATCCGACACCCGAGGCCGAGACAACGCCGCCGGTCGAGACTGTCGCGGCGATCGAAGAACAGCCCGATCCTTCGGTCGTTGAAGCGTCAGAATCCCTGCCTGAACCGGCGTCCGAGGCGGCTGCCCCGGCCAACCCGGAGCCCTCCAAACCCCGGCGCCGGGGTTGGTGGTCACGCTAGGCCACGCGCGCCCGGCGACACCCAGTGACCAGAACGTGATCGCCCCCTGCGTGACGAAAGGGGGGTGGTCGCGTATCAGTGCAACAAACGGTTCGGAGCCCCTGCATGTTCGGCATAGATCTTTTCGACGCGGCGTTGATGCCGTCGCTGTTCGTCGCCTTGATCGCCGGGTTCCTCTCGTTCCTCAGCCCCTGCGTGCTGCCCATCGTCCCTCCCTACCTGGCATACATGTCAGGCATTTCGGTTCGCGAACTGACCGACGAACATACCGGCCCCAGCCGTGCCACCGTTCCGGCGCTGTTCTTTGTCATGGGGTTGAGCACCGTATTCCTGTTGCTGGGCTTCTCGGCGTCCAGCCTGGGACAACTGTTTTTGGTCTACCGCGATCTCTTCACGCAGATCGCCGGCGTTGTCGTCATCGTCATGGGGCTGCATTTCCTGGGCGCGTTCCGCATCGGCTTCCTGATGCGCGAAGCGCGTTTCGAGGCCAGGAACCGGGGTGGCTCGGCGTTTGGCGCCTATGTGCTGGGTCTGGCCTTCGCCTTTGGCTGGACCCCCTGCATCGGGCCGATCCTGGGCATGATCATCACCCTCGCCGCGACCACGGACTCGGTGGCGCGCGGCACCGGACTGCTGGCGGCCTATGCCTTCGGCCTGGGCCTGCCGTTCCTGCTGACGGCGATCTTCATTGGTCAGTCGATGAGCCTGATGAGACGCATCAAGCCGTGGATGGGCGTGATCGAAAAATCGATGGGCGTCTTGCTGATCATCGTCGGCATCGCGCTGATCACCGGGGCGATGGCCAGCTTCTCGTTCTGGCTGCTGGAAAACTTCCCGGCGCTGCAAATCCTGGGCTGACCCGGTTCCGCAACAATTTGACTAAAATTGCGCATCTTTGTGCCGCAAATATCCTGGGGGTGAGCCCGCAAGGGCGAGGGGGCAACGCCCCCTGACACGCGCGCCCCTTGACGCACGCGCCGCATGCGCATCCGAAACCGGTCGCGCCGAAGCAGCCCACAAGCCGGCCCCGGGCCCCACGCCATCTTTCCAAAGCCCGCCGGGCGGCATAGCCTGCGGACATGACCGGCCCATCACCCCAACAACCGCCAGAGCAGGACGTGCGACGACGCCGGGTGTTCTACATCCCCGGCTATGATCCCTTTCCGCCCCGCCGCTACCGCGAAATGTATCGCCGCGATGGCACACTTCAGGCGCGGATCTCGGGCTATGCGCTGGATCTGGCGGCGCGGCAGACCGGCACCGGGGGCTATGGCTGGTCGGTGAACACCGATATCGGCGGGCAGCGGACCGAAACCCATGTCACCGTGCTGGTCTGGTCCGATCTGGTGCAGGCGTCGATGCGGCGCGGGGTGCTGGCGACCTACGTTCTGATGCTGCGCACATTGTGGATCTTCGCCTCTACCGGGGCGCTGTGGGCACTGTTTCGCCTGCGGCGCGGGCCGATGCTGGCCGGGGCCTGGCCCGTGGCGATGCTGACCGGACAACTGGTGCTGGCGCTGCTGGCGGGATGGGGGCTGGGGATGACCGTGGCCTGGGCGGTGCCTGGCGGACCGGGAACGGTGCTGGCGCTGGCGTCGGGCGCCGGGTTGGCGTTCGCCGTGTTGCGGCTGTTCCGGCGCTGGGACGCCCGGCTTTATGTCTACTACCTGCTCTATGATTTCGCCCATACCGCCGCGCATCGCGGGGCTTACGGGGCCGAACTGACAGCACGGCTGTCCGATTTCACGCGGCAAGTGCGCGCCGCGCTGCCAACCGACGCGGATGAGGTGCTTGTCATCGGGCACTCCTCGGGCGCGGCGCTGGCGGTGTCGATGGTCGCGCAGCTGCGTCAGGACATGCCGGCCGACGCCGCGCCGCTGGCGCTGTTGACGCTGGGCGAGGCCATTCCCATGCAGGCCTTCCTGCCGGACGCGACCCGCCTGCGGCGCGATCTGCGGGCCCTGTCGCGGGATCCGGGCCTCACCTGGGTCGATGTGACGGCCCCCGGCGATGGCTGCTGCTTCGGCCTGTGCGACCCGGTGGCGGTGTCGGGCGTGGCCCCGCCCGATCAGCGCTGGCCGCTGGTCCTGTCGGCGGCCTTCAGCCAGAGCCTGAAACCCGAGACCTGGCGCCGCATGCGCCGGCAGTTCTTCCGGCTGCACTTTCAGTATCTGTGGGCCTTCGACGCGCCGCGTGACTACGATTATTTCCAGATCACCGCCGGCCCCCGCAGCCTGGCCAGCCGCTACAAGGGGCGCAAGCCCTCGCCCAGCCGGATCACCCGCGCCCTGTCACCGCATCGGGGCCTGAAATGACAAGGCCGCCAGACACCCGCGCACCAGTCGCCCGCGCGCCAAACCCTGGCCCGCCGGTGCCGCCAAAGCCGCCCGCGCGCCGTGACGGGTTCTCGCTGCTGCGCTATGTGCGGGCTTTCCGGCGTGACATCCTGTCGGCCAATCCGGCGCGTCTCTACCGGGCCAAGATGGCCGAGTTCCGCATTCCCTTCCTGCACACCTTCCTGCTCAATCAACCGCCACTCTGGCGGCATGTCCTGACCGAGCATCCGCAGGATTTTCCCAAATCGCCGCGCATGGCGGCGGGGTTGGAGCCGTTGCTGGGGCAGGGCGTGTTCCTGACCAATGGCGCCCAGTGGCAGTTCCAGCGCCGGATCATCGACCCGGCCTTTGAAGGCGGGCGCCTGCGCGATACCTTTCCGGCCATGCTGGCGGCGGCGCAAGCCTGCGTCGCGCGGCTCGAGCTGATGGACGGGCACGCCCCCGTCGAAATGGAAGCGCAGACCAGCCACGCCACCGCGGATGTGATCTTCCGCACGCTGTTTTCGATGCCGATCGAGGACAAGACCGCCAGCGCCGTTTTTCAGGAATTCCGCACCTTCCAGGGCACGCAGCCGCTGCTGAACCTGGCCGCCTTTCTGCCCTTGCCGCGCTGGATGCCCCGGTTTCATCGCCCCGGGACGCTGCGCGCCGCACGGCGCATCCGCGCGTTGACGCGCGATCTGGTCACCGCGCGGAGGCTTGCCATCGCGCAGGGCACCGCCCCGGACGATCTGGCGACCAAGATCATGACCACCGCCGACCCGGTCACCGGCAGCCGGTTCGACGATGACCAGATGGTCGATCAGGTGGCGGTGTTCTTTCTGGCCGGGCACGAGACTTCGGCCTCGGCGCTGGCCTGGGCACTGTATCTGTTGGCGCTGGACCCGGCGACGCAGGACGCGGTGGCCGATGAGGCTCGGCAGGTGCTGGGCAACGCGCCGGTGCCGGCCCCGGAATTCGCCGCCGTGTCGCGCCTGAAGCTGGCGCGCGACGTGTTCCGCGAAACGCTGCGGCTTTATCCGCCGGTGCCGATGATGGTGCGCCAGGCCGCGTGCCCGGTCCGGTTTCGCGACCGCGCGGTGCCGCGCGGCGCGCAGGCCGTGGTCAGCCCGTGGTATCTGGGCCGCCACGAGGCGCTGTGGGATCAGCCCGATGCGTTCTGTCCCGGGCGCTGGCAGACATCGCAAGGCCGAAGCGCCGCGCGCGACGGTTTCCTGCCGTTTTCGGCCGGCCCGCGCGTCTGCCCGGGCGCCGGATTTGCCATGGTCGAGGGGCCGCTGCTGCTGGCCATGCTGGCGCGGCGGCTCCGGTTTTCGACCGTCGAAGGACGTGCGCCGCGCCCCGTGGCGCATCTGACCGTGCGCTCGGCCACCGGAATCTGGCTGAAAATTGAGCGCCGTAGCGCGTGATAGCGCTAAATCAAGGTGCGCCGCGCGATTTTTATGGACAAATTGGTAAGAACTTTTTACCTCTTGGCGCATGGAGGAGATTCTGCGTTCTCAAGGCCTAAATCAACATTGTGTGAGGGTTGACGCAGAGAGTTCGACATGTTCGCAATATCGCGAGGCGCTCGGCCAGGGAAGTTGAACCCTGAGCAACCGCCCGTCCACTGGGAGAGAGACATGAAAAAAATTCTGACGACAACAGCCCTGGTCGCGGCCATGGCGGCAGGTTCGGCCTCGGCGCAGCAGACCTGGAACATGCAGTCCACCTATCCGGGTTCGCTGCCGCAGCTGGGCACGCTGGGCCAGCGGATCGCGGACCAGATTACCGCGCTGACCGAAGGCGAGATCACCATCACCTTCCAGAACCCGGGCGGCGTCGTGCCGGCGCTGGAAACCTTTGACGCCGTCGGTTCGGGCGCGGTCGAGGCCGGTTGGTCGACCCCCGGCTACTGGGCTGGCCGCGTTCCCGCGCTGCAATTGCTGGCCGCTGTTCCGTTCGGCCCGCAGGCCCCGGAATACATCGCCTGGCTGAAATTCGGCGGCGGCCAGGAGTTCCTGGAAGAGCTTTACGAGCCCTACAACATCAAGTCGATCATCTGCGGCGTGATCGCGCCCGAAGCCTCGGGCTGGTTCCGCCAGGAACTGAGCGGCGTCGAAGATCTGCGCGGCATGTCGATGCGCTTCTTCGGTCTGGGCGCCAAGGTCATGGAGCGCATGGGCGTGTCCACGCAGCTTCTGGCCGGCGGTGACATCTTCCCGGCGCTGGAACTGGGCACCATCGACGCCACCGAGTTCTCGATGCCCGCCATCGACCTCAACCTCGGCTTCTATCAGGTTGCAAGCTATTACTACTTCCCCGGCTGGCACCAGCAGTCGACGATGTTCGATCTGATGATCAACCTGGATCTGTGGGAAGGTCTGAGCGAACAGCAGCAGCTGACCATCGAGACCGTGTGTGACGCGAACATCGCCTATGGTCTGGCCGAAGGCGAAGCCATCCAGATCGAAGCCCTGCGCACCCTGGAAGAAGAGCACGGTGTGCAGATCCGTCAATGGTCGGCGGAAGATCTGGCGGCGCTGGAAGCCGCCTGGGAAGAGACCGCGGCCGAGCTGGTCGCGCAGGATGCGGACTTTGCCCGCGTCTATGCAAGCTACACCTCGTTCCGCGCGGACTACCAGCGCTGGCGCGATCTGGCCTATCTTGACTGATACGCCGATACGGTGACGCAAAAGGGGCATTCCGGTTCTTGGGATGCCCCCATTTTTTCCGCAAAATCTCAACGGACAGGAACGGCCATGGGCACGATACTGTCGATCATCACCATCATCGCCGCCGGCGTGATCGTGGTGCTCAATCCGACCTCCGTCTTGGTGTTCTACGCGCTTGGCGCGATCGTGATCTCGCATCTGGGGGCCTGGCTTTTGCGCGCGCGACCCGGCTGGTTCCTGTCGGCCACGCTGCTGGGCTGGGCCTCGGTGATGATCTCGACACCGCTGGCGCTGACCACGACGCAGTTGAACCAGTTGCGCCGGATCGTGCGCCGTGAACGCGATGGCTGGGAAAACGCGCAGGCGACGCTTGATTTCTTCGAGCCGCTGGTCAGTTACGCCGTGCCGCTGCTGATTGCCGTGACGCTCTATTTCGTCGTGATGCTGGGCCTGGCGGTGCGCCGCGCCAATCAGGGCGGCTACCGCTATCTGCTGGACGGTGCGAACGGCATGGCAGCAACCTGTGTGGCGACCGGCAAGATCGTCTCGGTGCTGTATATCCCGATGATCGTGATCATCCTGTATGACGTGACCCAGCGGAAATATCTGGGTTACAATCCGAATTTCACCAGCACCGCCTGGTACGAGACCTTCAGTTCGACCCGCTTGCAGGAAATGGAATGGCATCTGCATGCCGTGCTGTTCCTGATGGCGCTGGCCTATGGCTACGTCAAGGACGCCCATGTGCGCATCGAACTGGTGCGCGACACGTTCCGCCCGCGCACCAAGGCCTGGATCGAGCTGTTCGGGGCGGTGCTGTTCCTGGTGCCCTATTGCTACGTCATCATCGAATACGGCACCGAAAACATGATGCGCGCCTACAATATCGGCGAGGGCTCGGACGCGCTGACCGGCCTGCCTTATCGTTTCATCATCAAGGGCTTCCTGCCGCTTGGCTTCGTCTTCGTGGCGCTGGCCGGGTTGTCGGCGGCCTTGAAATGCATCGTTTTCCTGTTCGGCCCTGTCACCATGCGGGAAGAATCTGGGCAATACACCACCGGCGGGGTGCATTCCGCACCCAAAGCCGAAGCGTGATCGGGGACTGACCTTATGGAAACGATAATCCATTACATGCCGCTGATCATGTTCGGCGTTCTGGCGGTGGTGCTGTTCACCGGCTATCCCGTCGCCTTCATCCTGGGCGGCATCGCCTTGCTGTTCGCGGTTCTGGGCGATTGGGCGGGGGTGTTCCGGCTGGACCAGATCCAGCTGATCCCGCTGCGGATCTATGGCGGCACCATGTCCAGCCTGGTTCTGGTGGCGATTCCGATGTTCACCTTCATGGGCACGATGCTGGAGAAATCCGGCGTCGCCACCGACCTGCTGGAAGCGCTTCAGGTTCTGCTGCGCCGGGTTCCGGGCGGCCTGGCGCTGTCGGTCACGCTGATGGGCACGATCATGGCGGCCACAACCGGGATCATCGGGGCTTCGGTCGTGATGATGACGCTGATGGCGCTACCGGTGATGATAAAGGCGAATTATTCGATCCCGCTGGCCACCGGCACGATCGCCGCGTCGGGCACCCTGGGCATCCTGATCCCGCCGTCGATCATGCTGGTCATCATGTCCGACCTGCTGTCGGTGCCGGTGGGCACGGTGTTCATCGCCGCTGTCGTGCCCGGGGTTCTTCTGGCCGGGCTCTATACGATCTACATCTTCCTGCTGTGCCGCTGGAAACCGCAGCTTGCGCCGCCGATGGCCGAGGACGCGGGGCCCAGCACGCGGGGTGAATTCTGGAAGATGATCCTGGGCTCGTTCCTGCCGCCGATCGCCTTGATCGTCGCCGTGTTGGGGTCGATCTTTGCCGGGCTGGCCACGCCGACAGAAGCTTCGGGCGTTGGCGCTGCCGGATCCGTTGTCCTGGCCTTCTTCAATCGCCGCCTGACCTGGGCCACGCTGATGGATGTCTGCCAACGCTCTGCGCTGACCGGTGCCATGCTGTTTGGTATCTTCGTCGGTGCCACCGCGTTCTCCTTTGTGTTCAAGGCCATTGGCGGCGAGGAGCTGATTATCGAGTTCATCCAGAATTCGTCGGCCGGGCCGTGGTCGATCCTGTTCGTGCTGATGATGATGGTCTTTGCCCTGGGCTTCTTCTTCGACTGGATCGAGATCACGCTGATCGTGCTGCCGATCTTTGCGCCGATCGTTGCGCTGCTGGATTTTGGCGGGCATGTCGGCGAGTGGGACGGGGTGAGCAATCCGATCGTCATCTGGTTCCTGATCCTGGTTGCGGTGAACCTGCAAACCAGCTTCCTGACACCGCCCTTCGGCTTTGCGCTGTTCTACCTGAAAGGGGTGGCGCCGCCCGAAGTGAAGATCCAGCATATCTATCGCGGGATCATTCCCTTCGTGGCGCTTCAGGTGTTTGGTTTGTTCCTGAGCGTCGTGTTCCCGGGCATCGTGCTGTGGTTACCCAGTTACGTGCTGGGCGGATAGACAGGGCGCGGACAGAACGATACAGGGGGCGGCGGTTTCGCCGCCCCGACGCATGAAGGAAGCGCCTGATGTTCCTTGATCCGTTACTTTATGGCTTCGTGTTTCTGGGCCTGTTTACCCCCGGGCCCAACGTCATCATGCTGACCTCGTCAGGGGTGCGGTTCGGCTTTCGGCGCACCCTGCCGCATCTGTTTGGCGTGGTGATCGGCGTTGGCATCACGGCGGCGGTGACGGCGGCCGGGGTCGGCGCCATCGTGCTGGCCTCGCCGGTTCTGAACCTGGTGCTGAAACTGGGCGCGGGGGCGTTCATCTTGTGGATGGCCTGGGGGCATTGGCGCGCCTCGGCCAGGCCGCGCAGCGCCGCCGACCCCGATGAGAAGCCCTTGTCGTTCCTCGGCGCGGTGCTGTTTCAATGGATCAATCCCAAGGTCTGGGCCATCGCCTTCGCGGCCTCGGCGGGCTATGGCGGCGGCCAGGCGCTGTGGTTCGAGGCCGCGCGTCTGGGCACGGCGTTTTCGGCCGTCAACCTGGGCGTCTGCCTGTTCTGGACCGCCGCCGGCGCCCTGTTGACCGCGCTGCTGTCGACGCCCGCCGCGTGGAAAATCTTCCTGCGGACGATGTCGGTGCTGTTGGCGCTGACGGTCCTGATGCTCTTTCGATAAGTCTGCTAGCCAATTGCGCCGCCTGCGGCGGCACGCGATCAGCCCGCCCTGCGCCTCCGGCGCCGGACGCGCGGTCTTGCCTGCGGCAGGGATATTTTCAGCACAAAGATGACGTAGGGTCGCGAAACGGCGTTTTGGAATTGATTTGACCTGTTGCGGCTGGCGCGGTATTTATTGAACGAGCGTTCAATAACATTCGGCAGGCCGTTGTCGGGAGGAAACATGTTTTCAGCATCCATGAAGTTCGATCTGGGCGAGGACGTCAACGCGTTGCGCGATATGGTGCATCGCTGGGCGCAGGACCGGGTGCGCCCGATGGCCGCGGCGATCGACGCCAGCAACCAGTTTCCCGCCGATCTGTGGCACGAGATGGGGGACCTGGGTCTGCTGGGAATCACCGTGCCGGAAGCCTATGGCGGCGCGGGCATGGGCTATCTGGCGCATGCCGTGGCGGTGGAGGAGATTGCGCGGGCCTCGGCCTCGGTCAGTCTAAGCTATGGTGCGCATTCGAACCTGTGCGTCAACCAGATCAAGCTGAACGGGTCGGACGCGCAGAAAGAAAAATATCTGCCGGGGTTGGTGTCTGGTGAAAATGTCGGCGCCCTGGCGATGTCCGAGGCCGGTGCCGGATCGGACGTGGTGTCGATGAGTCTGCGCGCCGAAAAGCGCAATGACCGGTTCGTGTTGAACGGCACCAAATACTGGATCACCAATGGTCCGGACGCGGATACGCTGGTGGTCTATGCCAAGACCGATCCCGCGGCCGGATCGAAGGGCATCACCGCTTTCCTGATCGAAAAAAGCATGGCGGGGTTTTCGACAAGCGCGCATTTTGACAAGATGGGGATGCGGGGGTCGAACACCGCCGAACTGGTGTTCAGCGATGTCGAGGTTCCGTTCGAGAACATTCTGGGCGAGGAGGGGCGCGGGGTGCGCGTTCTGATGTCCGGTCTGGACTATGAGCGCGTGGTGCTGGCCGCCATCGGTCCGGGGATCATGGCGGCCTGTCTGGACGAGGTCATGCCCTATATGGTCGAGCGCAAGCAGTTCGGCCAGCCGATCGGCACTTTCCAGCTGATGCAGGGCAAGATCGCCGACATGTATACCGCGCTGAATTCCGCCCGGGCCTATGTTTACGAGGTGGCCAAGGCCTGTGACCGGGGCGAGGTGACGCGCGCGGATGCCGCCGCCTGCTGTCTTTATGCCAGCGAGCAGGCGATGGTGCAGGCGCATCAGGCGGTGCAGGCGATGGGTGGCGCGGGCTTCATGGCCGACGCGCCCGTGGGGCGACTGTTTCGCGACGCCAAGCTGATGGAGATCGGCGCGGGCACGAGCGAGATCCGGCGCATGCTGGTGGGCCGCGAGTTGATGGGAGCGATGGCGTGAAAGCCCTTTGGCTGAGCGCCGCACTGTCGCTTGGGATCGCGCCGGCTCTGGCACAGGAGGTTCCGCTGGATGAAACGCTGATCCGGCAATGTCTGCGCGGTGGCGGCGACGCGCAGTGCATTGGCGTCGCAGTGGAACCCTGCATCGCGGGTTTGGGTGGCTATTCGACGGTGGCGCACCAGGCTTGCGCGCGCGCGGAACTGGCCTGGTGGGACGGGCTGTTGAACGAGGCTTACGGCACAGCGATGGCGCGCGCGCGCGACAGCGACGCGGCCAATGCCACGGAGATCCGGGCGTCCGTGCGGCCCTCGGATGCGGACGCGCTGCGCCGGATGCAGCGCGCCTGGATCGGGTTTCGGGATGCGGCTTGCGGCTATGAGGCCTTGCAATGGTGGGGTGGCACCGGGGCATCGGGGGCCGAGGCGGAATGCCTGATGCGCATGACCGGGGAGCAGGCGCTGGCGCTGCAAGGTTTTGCGAGGGAACGTTGAGCATACGCGGCGCCTTGCTGCTGATCGCGCTGCTGGCGGGGCCGGTGCAGGCGCAGGATGTGCCGTTCGACCCGGCGCGGATCGAGGCTTGTCTGGCAAATTCCGATGTCGCGGCGCTTTGTGTCGGGGCCGAGGCGGCGGCCTGCATGCAAAAGGCCGGTGCGGGAAGCACTGGTCTCTGTCTGGGGACCGAAAATGCCTTTTGGCTCGCGCGGATCGACGCGCTTGCGGCGCGACTGGGGGCTGAATCCGGGCTTCGTGCCGAGCGCGCGGCGCGGCGCGGGACGCCAAGCCCGACGGTCGCGCAGCTTGCCGAGGCTTTCGCGGCGTATCGGCAAGTCGCCTGCGACCTGCGTGTCGCGGCGTGGGAGGGGATGATGACCGGACCCGAGGAAATCGATTGCGAATTGCGGATCAACGCGGCCCATGCGCTGTATCTGACGGCGTTGCTGGCGCCATGATGCTGCCAACGGGATCCCACGAGGCGATGACACGGCAGTTTCGCTGGGACGTGCCGGCGCGCCTGAACATGGCGCGTCAGGCCTGTTTCGACTGGCTGGACACGCCCGGACGGCTGGCGATCATCGATCTGTCCGATGGGACGCGGCGGGATGTGACCTATGGCGAGTTGGCGGCGATGACGCGCGCGTTGGCCGCGCAACTGGCCGCGCAGGGTGTTGCGCGGGGCGACCGGGTGGGCGTGCTGCGCGCGCAGGATCCCTGGACGGCCGCCGCGCATCTGGCGATCTGGACGCTGGGTGCGATCAGCCTGCCGTTGTTCAAGCTGTTCGGTCCCGATGCGCTGTCTGTCCGGCTGGCCGATAGCGGCGCGGGTATCGTGGTGACGGATCCTTCCGGCGCGAGGACGCTGGACGGGCAGGGGGTGCACCCCCTGGTGCCCGAGGGTCTGGATTTGCCGGTCAGTGACCTTGACCCCGTGGACACCGGCGCCGAGGACCCGGCGGTGCTGATCTACACCTCGGGAACCACCGGGGCGCCCAAGGGAGCGCTGCACGCGCACCGGGTGCTGACGGGCCATTTGCCGGGGGTGGAGATCAGCCACGACCGGCTGGGCCAGCCCGGAGACGTGATCTGGACGCCTGCCGACTGGGCCTGGATCGGCGGGCTGTTCGATGTGCTGATGCCGGGTCTGGCGCTGGGGGTGCCGGTGGTCGCCTCGCGCCTGCCCAGGTTCACGCCCGAGGCGGCGCGGGACGTCGTGTTCCGCGCGGGCGTGCGCAACGTGTTCTTTCCGCCGACCGCGCTGAAGATGTTCAGGGCGGCGGACATGCCCCTGCCGGGGCTGCGCTCGGTCGCCTCGGGCGGCGAGCCGCTGGGCGCGGAGATGCTGGAATGGGGGCGGCGCGCCTTCGGGTTGGAGATCAACGAATTTTATGGCCAGACCGAATGCAACATGATCGCCTCGAGCGCGGGCTCGCTGTTTGCGGCGCGGCCCGGGTGCATCGGCAAGCCCGTGCCGGGGCATGAACTGGCGGTTCTGGGGCCTGATGGCCCGCTGCCACCGGGTAAGGAAGGCGATATCGCCGTGCGCCGCGGGTCGGCTTCGATGATGCTGGGGTATTGGAACCGCCCGGACGCCAGCGCCGCGAAGTTTCGCGGCGACTGGATGCTGACCGGCGACCGGGGCCTGTGGGACGGCGGCTATCTGCGCTTCGTCGGTCGAGAGGACGATGTGATTACCAGCGCGGGCTACCGGATCGGGCCATCCGAGATCGAGGATTGCCTGCTGCGTCACCCGGCCGTGGCGCTGGCCGCAGTCATCGGCGTTGCGGATGCCGAGCGCACGGAGCGGGTGCGCGCGCATGTGGTTCTGAAAGACGGGGCCAAGGCAAGCGTCGCTGACTTGCAGGCCCATGTCCGCAGCCGACTGTCAGCGCATCTGGTGCCGCGCGACGTGGTTTTCGAGACCGAGCTGCCGATGACGGTGACCGGCAAGATCATCCGCAAAGAGCTGAAACTTCGCTCTGAACTGGAAGGAAATCCGCAATGAAAATTCTGATACTGGCGCTGCTCCTGTTCCCGGCGACTGTCGTCGCTCAATCCCCGTCGGCCGACGACTACCGTGCCACTCTGGACAGCTGCTACGCGCAAGCTGAACGGGCAGATGATCTCGATGCCTGCCGTTCCTTGCTCAGCGACGCGTGTATCGCCGGTGAGCCCCAGGGCCAGACGACGCGGGGCACGTCCATGTGCCTGCAGGCGGAATTTCAGGTCTGGGACGAACGGCTCAATATCGAATACCGCGCGACGATGGCGCGATTGCGAAGCATCGACGATTTCGACCGCACAACCAGCCCGGAATTTGCCGTGCGGGCCGAGCGTTTGCGCGACGCCCAACGCGCATGGATCGTGTTTCGCGACGCCGATTGTGCCGTCGAATATGCGCTGTGGAGCAACGGCTCACTGCGCCTGATTGCCGGCCCATCCTGTCTGGCCCAGCGAACGTTCGAGCGGCTCAAGACCCTGATCAATCTGCGGGAGCAACTGAATTGAAACTTCTGTCACAGGCACTGCCAAGTTCCGATACCTTCAAGGCCAATCGCGCCGCGCATCTGGCGGCGCTGGCCCAGATCACCGAGGCCGCGGCGCTGGCGGCGCAGGGGGGCGGCGAGAAATCGCGCGCGCGCCATGTCAGCCGGGGCAAGATGTTGCCACGCGACCGGGTGGCGAGCCTGCTGGATCCCGGTTCGCCGTTTCTGGAAATCGGCGCGACGGCGGCGCATGACATGTATGACAACGCCGCGCCCGGCGCCGGGATCATTGCCGGCATCGGCCAGGTCATGGGGCACGAGGTCATGGTGGTGTGCAACGACGCCACCGTGAAGGGCGGCACCTATTACCCGATGACCGTGAAGAAACATCTGCGCGCGCAGGAAATCGCGGCGGCAAACAACCTGCCCTGCATCTATCTGGTCGATAGCGGCGGCGCGAACCTGCCCAATCAGGACGAGGTCTTCCCCGACCGCGACCATTTCGGGCGCATCTTCTACAATCAGGCCAACATGTCGGCGCGCGGCATCCCGCAGATCGCCGTGGTCATGGGCTCGTGCACCGCCGGCGGGGCTTACGTTCCGGCGATGTCCGACGTGACGATCATCGTCAAGGACCAGGGCACGATCTTTCTGGCCGGCCCGCCCTTGGTCAAGGCCGCCACGGGCGAAGTGGTCACCGCCGAGGATCTGGGCGGTGGTGACGTGCACACACGGCTGTCGGGTGTCGCCGATTACCTGGCCGAGGACGACGCCCATGCGCTGGCCCTGGCGCGGCGCGCGGTGGGGCATCTGAACCGCTCGAAACCCGCCGGCGTTCAATGGCAATCGCCCGAAGAGCCCGCGCATGACCCGGATGAGCTGTTCGGCGTGGTGCCGTGCGACCTGCGCACGCCCTATGACATCCGCGAGGTGATCGCGCGGATCGTCGATGGTTCGCGGTTCGACGAATTCAAGCCGCGCTTTGGCGAGACGCTCGTCACGGGCTTTGCCCATGTGAAGGGCTGCCCCGTCGGCCTCGTTGCCAATAACGGTGTGCTGTTTTCCGAAGCCGCGGTGAAAGGCGCGCATTTCGTGGAATTGTGCAGCCAGCGCAAGATCCCGCTGGTGTTCTTGCAGAATATCACCGGTTTCATGGTCGGTCGCAAATATGAGAACGAGGGCATCGCGCGCCATGGCGCGAAGATGGTGACGGCGGTGGCGACGACCGCGGTGCCGAAGATCACCATGCTGGTGGGCGGCAGTTTCGGGGCCGGGAATTACGGCATGTCCGGGCGGGCCTATCAGCCGCGGTTTCTGTGGAGCTGGCCCAACAGCCGGATATCGGTGATGGGTGGCGAGCAGGCGGCCGGGGTGTTGGCGACGGTCCGGCGCGACGGAATCGAGCGCGCGGGCGGCGCTTGGTCGCCCGAGGAGGAGGCGGCCTTCAAGGCCCCGACGCTGGAGATGTTCGAACGCCAGAGCCATCCGCTCTATGCCTCGGCGCGGCTGTGGGATGACGGGATCATCGATCCGCGCAAGTCGCGCGATGTGCTGGCGCTGTCCCTGTCGGCGGCGCTGAATGCGCCGATTGCCGACACGCGGTTCGGCGTGTTTCGGATGTAGGCGATGCGCTTTGGCGCGTGCCCACCCACCCGCCCCGTCGCGCCAAAGC
>TARA_R110002124_G_scaffold38970_2_pt1 | contig 27484 bp, 31 predicted proteins | sample TARA_R110002124 | Tara Oceans TARA_R110002124 (sample SAMEA4397445) | marine metagenome | biome: Polar Biome; feature: [SRF] surface water layer (ENVO:00010504); material: water (ENVO:00002006), including particulate matter (ENVO:01000060) such as... | depth 5 m
AAATTGGCAGAAAGCTTCCAGACACCTTATCTATTAGTGATATTGACAACTTAATTGAGGCCATAGATTTAAGTTATCAATATAATGGTGTTAATCTAGGTGAACGTAACAGAGCTATAATCGAAACTTTATATAGTTGTGGCTTACGTGTAAGCGAACTTATAGAGTTAAAATTATCTGATTTATTTTTTGAAGAAGGTTTTATTAAGGTTACAGGCAAAGGAGATAAACAACGTTTTGTTCCTATTGGCGCAATAACTCAAAAATATATTGGCATTTGGATAGCTATAAGAAACCATATCGTTGTGCAACCCAATTCTAAAGACATTCTCTTTTTAAATTATAAAGGAAAAAAGTTAACACGTGCTATGATTTTTACAATTATTAAAACGTTAGTTAAAAAATCTGGATTAAAGAAAAACGTATCACCACATACCTTTAGACATTCTTTTGCAACACATCTTTTAGAAAATGGCGCTGATCTTAGAGCTATACAAATGATGCTTGGGCATGAGAGTATTACAACTACAGAGATTTATATGCATGTAGATCGTTCTCACCTTAGTGAGGTCTTAAATAAATTTCATCCTAGAAAATAAAAAAGACAATCAATTTCTTGAATGCCTTAAATAATTAACCTGAATTAGTTCTGTATTACTTTGCAATATTTACAGCTCTTGTTTCTCTAATCACTGTAACTTTAACTTGCCCTGGATACGTCATATCTGTTTGAATCTTTTGAGAAATCTCAAATGATAGACTAGCTGCTACTTCATCAGAAACCTTTTCACTTTCTACAATAACGCGTAGCTCTCTACCAGCTTGTATTGCATAAGCTTTCTTTACTCCTGGAAATCCAAAGGCTACATCTTCTAAATCTTTAAGACGTTGTATATAAGAATCTAAAACTTGGCGTCTTGCACCTGGTCTTGCACCAGAAATAGCATCACATACCTGAATAATTGGCGACAATAACGTCGTCATTTCAATTTCATCATGGTGAGCACCAATGGCATTGCAAACTTCTGGTTTTTCACCATGTTTTTCTGCCCATTGCATTCCTAAAATAGCATGAGGTGTTTCTATATCTGCTTCAGATGATGGCACTTTGCCTATATCGTGTAAAAGTCCAGCACGTTTTGCCAACTTTGGGTTCAAACCTAATTCTGCAGCCATTACACCACAAAGTTTAGCAACTTCACGTGAGTGTTGTAATAAATTTTGCCCGTAAGACGAACGGTATTTCATTCGACCTACCATTTTAATCAATTCAGGATTTAATCCATGGATTCCTAAATCGATAACTGTACGCTTACCAACTTCTATAATTTCTTGTTCAATTTGCTTTTCGGTCTTTTTTACTATTTCTTCAATTCTTGCAGGATGTATTCTACCATCAGTTACTAATTTATGCAATGACAAACGTGCTATTTCGCGCCTTACAGAATCAAAACACGATAAAATAATAGCTTCAGGTGTGTCATCTACAATAATCTCTACACCAGTTGCAGCTTCAATCGCTCTAATGTTACGACCTTCTCTACCAATTATTCTACCTTTTACATCGTCAGATTCAATATTAAAAACAGATACACAATTATCAACAGCTTCTTCGGTTCCAATACGCTGAATAGTATTAATAATAATCTTCTTAGCTTCTTGCTGTGCTGTTAACTTCGCTTCTTCTATATGATTTTGTATAAAAGCCATAGCATCGGTCTTAGCTTCTTCTTTTAAAGATTCTATTAGTTGTTCTTTGGCTTCCTCAGCAGATAAAGTAGAAATTACTTCCAATTGTTTTATTTGACTTTTATGTGCCTTTTCTACTTCGTCTTTCTTCTTTTCTACAAACTCTAGTCTAAAGTCGTAGTCTTTCATTTTATCATCTAAAGATTGATTGGTTTTTTTAGATTTGGATAATTCATTAGAAATTTGAGATTCTTTATCTCTAATGCGTTTTTCGGCTTCAGCCATTTTCTTATCACGAGAAAGAATTACTTTTTCGTGTTCTGCTTTAAGCTCTATAAATTTTTCTTTTGCTTGAAGCATTTTGTCTTTCTTAAGTGCTTCGGCGTCTGTTTTAGCTTGTCTTAAGATAGATTTTGATTCGCCCTCTGCATTTGATATTAACTTTGAAGCGCTTCCTTTTTCTAAAGATTTTGCTATAATATATCCTAGTATTAATCCTAATACTACTCCTCCAACAATATATAAAATTGTGTTAGTGTCCATGTTCATTATTTAGTTTTAGTATATAAAAAAGCCTACATCAGTTTTGGGTTTTGTATAAACTCCTTAAAAACAAGTTTAGGGCTAACAAGCTGATCAAAAATCTGTCTAAGATACTTAGATACCGAAACAAGTTCTGTATTAAGCACTAACAGCGCGATTTTACAACTTCAACTCACCCTTTTTAAAGAATTAACGTTGAGTTTATCAAAAAATATAACTAATGTAGGCAGTAACCTTTTTTATTTTAAAGAACGTACGAGTTAAATATGTGATTGTAAAAGGTCATTTAAAGCTTCTAACTTTTCTTGAACTTCTTCGTTTACATATTCTTTATCTATAGACTTTTGCTCTACTTGAGCAGCAAATTGCAAAGCGCACATGGCTAAAACATCTTGCTTATCTCTTACAGAGTAATTTTGCTCAAATTGCCCTATCATGGCTTCAATTTTCTTTGTAGCCTTACGTAAACCTTCTTCTTGACTCGGATTAATCGTTAATGGATAAACCCTATTTGCGATTGAAAGTTTAATTTTTAATTGGTTTGGCATCTAGTCTAATTTACAACTTTATTCCGAGAGTTGTCCAATACAATGGTCAATGTCTCTAATAAGTGCATTTATTTTGAGCTTTGTTTCTCGTTTATTTTCGTCACTACCAAGCATTGAATTTGCTATTTTGAGCGTATCATACTTTTCTGCCCAAGATCCTAATTCCTCTTGCTGCTCTATAAGTTTTTGCTGCTGCTGTTCTAATTGTTCAGAGAGCTTAGCGTTGGTTTGTTTTAAAACCTCTTGCTTATGTAAAACCTTACTGATTTTATTCTCTAAAGCATCAACAATGTCTTCTATTTTACTCATTAAAGCAATTCAATACTATTGAAACAAAGTTAACATACCTAATCAAAAAATACAATTCTTTTACAATTATTTTTAATTGATGTAACATTAAAAAAATTAGTGCGTTAAGAAATAGACTAGACTAAAGAATTATTAAACAAAATACGCACTAAATATTTTATCTCATCAAAAATTCAATAAGTCAAAATTTGCAATAAGATTGGGTATATTAAAAATAATACGGTTTTAACATTTGCATATCGGAATCAAATTAATATTTTAGCTACAATAGTCAGTTATATGAAAAAAAATTTGCTCTTATTTTTATTGTCTAGTTCTATTTATGCACAATCAGAATATCCGCAAGATTATTTTAGAAATCCTTTAGATATTACATTAGTGCTTTCTGGTACGTTTGGAGAATTGCGATCTTCTCATTTTCATTCTGGCCTCGATATAAAGACACAGCAAAAACAAGGGTTAAAAGTTTATGCGGCGACTGAAGGTTATGTAAGCAGAATTAAAATTTCACATTATGGATACGGAAAGGCAATTTACATTACACATCCAAATGGTTACACAACTGTATATGGACATCTTCAAAAATTTTCTGAACGTATAGAAAAGTATATTAAAGAATGTCAATATGACAAGGAGAGTTTTGAAGTCGAAGTTTTTCCAAGTTCCCAAGAATTGATAATAGAGCCAAATGAAGTCATCGCTTACTCAGGCAATACAGGTGGTTCTGGAGGCCCTCATTTGCATTTTGAAATTAGAGACAACCAAGAACGGCCAATAAACCCAATGCTTTTTGGTATAGATATTAAAGATTCTAAAGCCCCTTTTGTATCTGCAATTTACGCATATCCTAAGGACGAAAACGCAGTTATTAATGGTGAGAATGAAAGAATTCCGCTGCGATTAATTCCGCAAAAAAATGGGGATTACGAGGTTGAAAAAATCTCGGCATACGGTAATATTGGTTTTGGTGTTACAACTTATGACAAGCAAGATCTGGCACCAAACAATAATGGTGTAAGCAATATTCAAACCTTTTTTAATGGCAATAAAAGCTTAGAAATAGATTTTAAGCGTTTTAGCTTTAATGAATCTAAACACATCAAGCGTTTAATTGATTATAAGCACTTTAAAAGTAAACGATCTCGAATTCAGAAGTTGTTCATTCAAAAAAACAATCCACTAAGTCTTTATAAAGATGCTTATGATTATGGCTATATTATGGTAGAAGACAGCACCTCTTCCGTTTATAAAATTAGAATAAGTGACTATAAGCAAAACGAAACTTGGATAACTATTCCTGTTAAAGGAAAGTATGAAACTAAAGAGAGAGAAGTCATTGATAATTTATTAACCAAATCTCTTGTTTATAGTGATAAAGCTACCACATTAGAATCAGAAAACATCAAAGTTAACTTCTATAAAAACACGCTTTATGATGATAATTTTATAGATTTCAAAGTCAATTGCGATACATTATATCTTCATGAAGACAAAATACCTTTGCAAAAGAATTTTTACATCAATTACGACTTAAGTAATTATAAATCAGAACACCTCGATAAAATTTTTATTGCAAGATTATATGGTTATTACAAAAAGCCAAGTTATGTAAACACCAAGCGCAAAGGCAATATCCTAAGTGCTGGTAGTAAAATTTTTGGCACCTATACATTAGCTATGGATACAATTGCACCAACCATTAAACCAATTAATTTTCAGAATAAGAAATGGCTGAGCAAATATCGCTACTTAAAACTAAAGATAGAAGACCAACTTTCTGGCATTAGTAAATACAGAGCTACTGTAAATGGAAAGTGGATTTTAATGGAGTATGATTATAAAACTAAAACGATTACTCACGATTTTAATGATAATATAGTTAAAGACACTAAGAACGAATTAAAAATAATTGTTACAGATAATGTTGGAAATAGTTCTACATTTGAAATAATCTTTTTTAGAAAATAAAACTAAACTATTTGAAACGCTTACATTTTATAGTTCTCCTAAGCTTACTTTTTAGCCTTCTATCCTTTTCGCAATCTGCAATTATTAGAGGTGTTATTTTAGATGAAAATAATAACCCAATTAATGATGTAAACATAAAAACCAGTACTGGAGAAGGCACTGCAAGTAATGAAAATGGTTTTTTTGAACTAAAAATTCCCTTTGGAGTTGAGATTACCATAGCATTTACACACATTAACCATAAACGTGTAGAAGCTAAATTCAATTTAAAAAATGGTCAGGAATTAGAATACAACCCAGTAATGATGGTTGAAGTAGAGCAAATTGCAACAGTCGTAATTAATACCAATACAAGGCAATCTGTAGATGGAGTAACCTCTATTTCTCCACAAATGATTAGAACGATAAAAGGCGCGCAACCTGGTGTTGAGAATATTTTAAAAACTTTACCTGGCGTTAATATTTCTAATGAATTAAGCACACAGTATTCTGTAAGAGGTGGGAATTTTGATGAAAATTTAGTCTATGTTAACGAAATTGAAGTGTATCGCCCTTTTTTAATTCGTTCTGGTAACCAGGAAGGTTTAAGTTTTGTAAACACAGATTTAGTGCAGAATGTCGATTTCTCCGCAGGTGGATTTCAAGCTAAATATGGAGATAAATTATCTTCAGTTTTAGATATTACTTATAGAAATCCGGTTGCATTTGGGATTAGAGCAGATTTAAGCTTATTAGGAGGAAGTGTTGCTGCAGAAACGGTTTCTAAAGACGGTAAATTTTCAGGAATTGCAGGAGTGCGGTACAGAGACAACAGTTTAATATTAAATAGCCTTGAAACCGAAGGCATAGTAGAGCCTGTTTTTGCAGATGCTCAGACTTATTTAACTTATCGTTTTTCGAGTAAATTTCATTTAAATTTTCTTGGAAATGTTTCATTGAACACATACAACTTTCAACCAGTAAATAGACAAACCAACTTTGGAACCTTACAAGACCCTGTTGCACTTTTAGTATTTTACGATGGCCAGGAAAAAGATCAATATCAAACCAATTTTGGTGCGTTTAAAGCTAATTATTTTGTTAATGACAATTTAACGTTAAAATTAATTGCGTCTGCATACCTTACCACAGAACAAGAATACTTCGATATTTTTGCACAATACAGATTGGGAGAAGTGAATACTAATATTGGTGATGAAAATTTAGGAGAAGTAGAATTTAGTGAAGGTATTGGTTCTCAATTAACACATGCAAGAAACGACTTAGATGCTTTTATCGTTAATGCAGAACATAGAGGTGATTATAAAATTGACGACGAAAGTACGGTTGAATGGTCTGTAAAATACACACAAGAAGATATTAGAGATAGATTAGTAGAATGGGAAGTTATTGATTCCGCAGGTTTCTCTATTCGTCCACCAAATTTTAGCTCACCAAACTTACAACCTTATAACTCCTTTTCTGGCCCTCTAACAGCTTTTGAAAATATAAGAGCACTAAACAGAGTGCAAATTGGCCGCTTACAAGCATTTGGGCAATACAGCAAAAGAACAAGTTGGGGAAAGAATGAAGTGTTTTACAATGTAGGTGTTAGAACACATAGTTGGACAGTTAAAGGAGATGGTATTGAAGGTTCTTCTCAAACCGTAATTAGTCCTAGAGCACAATTTGCTATAAAACCAGATTGGGATAAAGATGTACTCTTTAGAGTTGCAGGTGGCTTATATTACCAACCACCTTTTTATAGAGAATTAAGAGATTCTTCTGGAGTAGTACAACCCAATGTAAAAGCGCAAAAATCTTTTCATATCGTTTTAGGAAATGAGTATAGTTTCGAAATTTGGGATAGACCATTTAAACTCGTTACAGAAGCCTATTATAAAGGAATTACTGATGTGAATCCTTATACGCTTGAAAATGTAAGAATTCGTTACAGAGCAAAAAATAATGCCAAAGCTTATGCTTATGGATTAGATATGCGATTAAACGGAGAATTTGTGCCAGGTACAGAATCTTGGTTTAGTTTTGGCTATTTAAAGACCGAAGAAAATATTGATAATAGAGGTTATATAGCAAGACCAACCGATCAACGCTTAAAGTTTGGTGCACTTTTTCAGGATTATGTACCAAATATGCCAGACTTAAAAATGTATTTAAATTTGGTTTATAACACAGGTGTTCCAGGTGGATCGCCAAGTTATGCAGATCCTTACGACTTTCAGATACGCTTACGCGACTACAGACGTGCAGATTTAGGTATTTCTTTTGATGTTGTAAACCCAGAAAAAGTATATAACTCAAAATGGAAAAAAGTATTTAGAGAACTCTCTGTTGGTTTTGAAATCTACAATATGTTTAATAACCAAAATTCTATAACCAACACTTGGGTAAGAGATGTTTATACAAAACGCCAATTTGCCATTCCTAATTACTTAACACCTCGTGTTTTTAATTTGAGATTGTCTGCTAGGTTTTAATTTAAAACTTATGAAAACCTTTATTGCTATACTTCTATATTTTAGTTTATTAAGTATTTATTCTCAAAGTGAAAAACTTATTTATTATTATGATGTTGATGGGTCTAAAATTTCTAAAAAAAATTATGTTGAAAAATCTTCGCGATATAAGTCTTTAAATAAAAACTATCTTTCTATAACGTTTGAAAACGATACATGCTACATAAAAAAATTAGTTAAACGGAAAAACTATGGTAAATTAAAAAAAAGTGAACTAGACTCTTTATATAAAACCATTAATAACACTACAAAATCTAATCAGAAATTTACATTAATTCATTATCACCCAGGAAGAGATGGATGCAATGATGGTAGTATTTCAAGTAATGGTATTAAAAATAATATCTATAATAAACAATATTTAAGAAGACTTAAAAAAGACTATAAAATATACTGGATATATAAAAAAGACGAAACCTTAAATTTTGAAAAAGCTAAATCCATTGATTGGCAAATAGACAAAAATCAATTCATTGAAAAAACATTTTTTAAATATCATTATTTATGTAATAGTTTTGTTATTATAGACAATGATACAGGCAATTACATTTCTATATTTGGTGAATCTGGTGGGCAAACTGTAATCGAAATTGCTGAAGAAATGAAAAAAATTAAGAATTAACAAACTCCTTTAAAACACTAACCACATAATCTAGCTCTGCTTTAGTATTAAAAATACTGAATGAGAAACGTATAGAAGGTCGTTTTAAATGATTTGCATCTAATATAGCAGTGAGTACATGTGATTGTTGATTACTACCACTTTGGCAAGCACTTCCTTTTGAGCAAGCAATACCCTTTAAATCGAGTTGAAATTGCAACATTGGTGCTTTTTCTGGTGCAATTGGCAAACAAACATTAACTAAGGTATAAGTACTATTGATAGTATCCTCACAACCACCATTGAAATTTACACCAGTTAAATTCGCTTTAAGTTCTTTAATAAAATAGGTCTTCAAATCTGAAACGTATTTCTTTTCATCATCAAGATTAGTATAAGCTATTTTTAGTGCTTCATCCATACCAACTATATTATGTATAGATTCTGTACCAGCTCTATAACCTCTCTCCTGTTCACCACCAAAAATTAAAGGTTTTATACCCGATTCTTTTCTAATAAAACAAAAACCGACACCTTTTGGACCATGAAACTTATGTGCACTCGCAGCCAAAAAATCTACAGAAACCTCTTGCAAGTCTAATTTATAATGTCCTATAGACTGAACCATATCACTATGAAATAAAGCATTATGGGTTTTGCACAGTTTTGCAGCACGTTTTATATCTAATATATTACCAACTTCATTATTAATGTGCATTAGACTTACAACAGCTTTATCACTAGACTTTAATAATTGCTCTAAGTGCTCAAAGTTTATTAAACCACAATCATCTAAATCTACAAATTTTATGGTTATATTATACTCTTTTTGTAATTGTTCAGCAGTATATAAAACAGCGTGGTGTTCAACCTTAGAAGTGATGATTTCCGTAATTCCTAAATCTCTTACAACACTTCTTAATGCTAAGTTATCTGCTTCAGTACCTCCCGAAGTAAATACAATCTCTGATGCAGTTACATTAAAATAACTAGCAATGTTTTTACGACATTGCTCTAAAAGTGCTTTAGATGTGCGTCCAAAACTATGCGTAGAAGATGCATTTCCAAAATTATCTTGAAGAATTTGTGTCATGCGATCAATGACTTCTGTTCGCAAAGCTGTTGTTGCTGCGTTATCTAAATATACTTGCTTCATGCGACAAAAATATTGTAAATAAAATTATTTAGACAATCGAACGTTATAATTTTACAAATCCTTTATTTTTGTTCAAAATTGAAGCTATGGTACGTCGTTTTTATATATTATTTTGTTTAGCATTTCTAGTCGCTTGTGATGATGGTGATATTATCAATGTAACATTAGATTTTGATGAAGTATTAGAACGTTGTGACAATTTTGAAGACTCATATCTAGTATATAATACTCGTGAAGATCCTAATGAAGCATTGATATTGATATTGCCAAAGCCATCTAGTGATTATTTATTCACAACAGCTACTGAAACGCCAGTAACACTAACAATACCTGATGAGGTAAGATTTAATTATAGAACTTACAATAAAACATTAGAAAACAACGTGCTTTGTAATATTTTATCAGATCCTAACTTAGTGGTAACAGATGATAACGAAGCTTTATCTGGTACTGTACAAGTGGTCGTTACCCTTGTTGATGATGATAACGATGGTATACCAAGTGCAGATGAAGATCTTAATAATAATGGTAATTATGACGATGACCATTCTGACACTGATGGCATTCCTGATTATTTAGATCAAGATGACGATAACGATAATGTATTAACAAGAGATGAGGATAATAATGATGATGGAGATAACAATCCATATACCAATAAGCTAGATACAGATGGAGATAGTAAACCAGATTACTTAGATACAGATGATGATGGTGATGGAATTGATACACGATTAGAGGATGTAAATGAAAATGAAAGTCCACGAGATGTGGTTGATTTCGTTACTGATGAAAACGGTGAGAATGTTTATAGGTATTTATATAATCATCCAACTGCCATGGAAGCCTTTCCTGATTCAGGTTTAATTAATAACACTTATACAAGAACTGTAACAACTGTATTTACAATATTTAATACTGGTTTAGGACCTATAAGTTCTACAGAAATACAGTTTGGAACTTATGTAAGCGATCCTGAAAGTTTCACGACTGTAAATGATGACTAAGCAGACACTATCTTAAAAAATCTCAGATTAGAATTTAACCTGAGATTTTAAAACTTACACAGTTTAAGAGATACTGCCACTAAGCTTCTACATTCTGAAAAACCCTAACCTCAGTAGCACCTAAACCATAGGTCTTATAGTCTGCATCGTAAAATTTTACATTGTTATAACGACCAAATAAAGTTTCTAATTCTTGTCGTAGCACTCCTTCTCCTACTCCATGTATAAAAACAATTTTAGGAATACGTTTTTTTATCGCAAATTCTAACTGACGTCTTGCTGTATCTAACTGAAGATTTAACATATCGTAATTGGTCATACCTCTTGCAGACGGTGTTAAATGATGAATATGCAAATCTACTTCAAACTTTGGCGCACTTCGTTCTTTAGGTTTTACAGCTGGTACAAATATTCTCTTTTTGGTTTCCTTTTCTCTTTTTATAGCTTCAATATCAGAATTATAGATGGCATTCTCAATAATATTCTCATTAGAAGAATGCATAAGTTCATTAGCTTCAAACTGAAACTCAAAACCGTCATCGTTTTCAATCGTAATGGTAGAGCCACTAATTTTTGTTACTACACCAAAAATAGCATCATCAATGGTTTCAACAGTATCACCAACTTTAATCTTCATCTTCCGTTTTTATAAAAGTTTCTTCGTCTGTATTATTGTACTTACTCTTAATATTTCGAGATATTCTATAAATTCCAAACATAAGCAATACAATGCCTCCTATTAATAAATAAGTATTCTGTTGTTTTTGTGCTTGCGCATATAAGGCTACTAAACCACCAGTAACAATGCAAATAAAATTTATAATTCTTGAAATATTCATAGTCTAACAAATTAAAACATGATACAAAAATACGTTTTAGAATATTTTATAGGTGATATTATAAAAGTATTTAGCAAATTCTTAATTTAGCATTATGCAATTACTTATAAAAGGACTTGAAGATTACATGTTACCATGCCTAAACAAAAAGCTATTAGGCTTTGAGTGTATGGGTTGTGGGTTACAGCGTTCTGTGGCGCTACTTTTAAAAGGTGAGTTGTTAGATGCGTTTTTTATGTATCCTGCTATTTATACTATTATAGCCCTCTTTGGATTTCTAATAATCAACAGTTTTAAGAATTTTAAATTAGGCAATAAAATAATTATTATATTGGCTTTAGCTAATGTAATTATTATAATTGGCAATTTTTTAATTAAACTTTACTTAAAATAAAATCTCAATTATGGAACAACAAAGATTAAACCCAGCTATCGTTTACGTTTTGGCTATTTTAGGATTATTATGCTGCTGCTTCGGTGGCCTTGGAATATTACTTGCTGGCCCAGCATTCCTTATCGCTCAAAGTGGCCTAAAGAAAGCTAGTTTAAACCCAGAGAATTACGATTTAACAAGTGTTAAAGCTATGAATACCGCTAAAATTGTAGCACTTGTAATCTTAATTATTAATGTGGTTTACTTAATAATGACTATTTATAGAATTTATACAGTTGGTTGGGATGAGATAATGCAACAATCTCAAGAAATTATGGAACAATTTCAACAAAATTAATAATTAGTTGACTAAACATAAAAAAGCGATTTTCTTAATTGAAAATCGCTTTTTTAGTTATTTATGTCTGGTGTATTTTATTCTTCAAACTCTTTTAATGTCTTAATTATAATTGATACACAATCCAATAATTGTTCTTCTGTCATAACTAAAGGTGGTGCAAATCGTATAATATTTCCATGAGTTGGTTTAGCTAACAAACCATGATCTCTAAGTCTTAAACAGATATTCCAAGCTGTATCACTATCTTCATCATCGTTGATTAAAATAGCATTTAATAGCCCTTTTCCTCTTACCAAATTAACAATAGGACTAGTTTCAATAAACTTATTTATTTCTGTTCTAAAAAGTTTACCAAGATAATCTGCGTTTTCTGCTAATTTTTCATCTCTTACAACTTCTAACGCAGCAATAGCAACAGCAGCAGCAATTGGATTGCCTCCAAATGTGCTTCCGTGATTTCCTGGTTGAATGACATTCATAATTTCGTTATCTGCCATTACAGCAGATACTGGATATAAACCTCCACTAAGAGCCTTACCAAGAATTAAAACATCTGGCTTTACATTTTCATGATCTACAGCCAATAATTTACCTGTTCTAGCAATCCCTGTTTGTACTTCGTCTGCTATAAATAATACATTATACTTTTCGCATAATGCTTTAGCCTTTGTCAAATAACCTTCACTTGGCACAAACACACCTGCTTCACCTTGTATTGGTTCAACTAAAAAACCTGCAACATTTCGATTTGTACTTAAAATATCTTCAAGTGCTTGTAAATTATCGTACTCAATTTTAATAAAGCCATCTGTATATGGTCCAAAGTTTTTACGTGCTACTGGGTCATTTGAAAATGAAATAATTGTTGTTGTTCTACCATGGAAATTACCATCACAAACAATTATTTCAGCTTTATTAAGATCTAAGCCTTTAACTTCATAAGCCCATTTTCTACATAATTTTAATGCAGTTTCAACGGCTTCTGCACCAGAATTAATGGGTAACAATTTGTCGAATCCAAAAAATTCGCAAGCAAATTTTTCATATTTGCCTAACATGTCATTGTAAAATGCACGAGAGGTCAACGTTAAGCGCTGCCCTTGCTCTGCCATTGCATTTACAATTTTTGGGTGACAATGTCCTTGGTTTAATGAAGAATAAGCCGATAAAAAATCATAATACTTTTTACCTTCTACATCCCAAACAAAAACACCTTCGCCTTTGGTTAATACTACTGGTAATGGATGATAGTTCTGTGCTCCATACTTGTTTTCTAATGCCATCGCTTCTTGCGATGTAATGTGGTCTAAAACAGTCATTTTAATAAGTTTTTAAGATGAGTTCTTCTTGGTTTTTTCTATTTCCTAAAAAAGGTATAAAATTCGCCCATTTTTCGTCTATTTTTTCAACCATAGCGATGCTATGCCTTGCAAAAATAGTCTCATCTCAACAAATTTTATCTTCTTTTCGGTTAAAAACAAAAAGCCAAGATGAACTCAATGAATAAAATATCCATTCCTTATCTACCTTTATCCTTTCGATGTGTACGAAAATTCAGCGTGGGAAAGAAATCATCCCTAAGAACGTGCAAATTAGTAAATATTCCTGTTGAATTAAAACTTACTCAGATATTTTTGAAGATAGCGATGATACCTGAAGCTCTAATCGCTTTATTTCTCTAATAATCGCTTTTTTATCCATTTGCATCCAAGAGCATAGCTTCAGCATACTAGATGCCATTAAACTCAAGGTTCCAAAAATTCCCCATTTTATAAGTTCGTTGGTCTCTTCTGTATTTAAAAATTGAATCGCACAATAGATGAATAACCCGAAAAAGACCACTTGTACAATACTCATTACAATAACAAGCCAACTATTCTTACCAGAAAATATTCCAAATACCATTTGTAGAAAATTTTGCTCTTCTAAATCATCATAGAATTTTGCTTCTTCTTGCGTTAATGTTTCTTTAATTAATTTGTCTATATCTTCTATATTAGTTTTCATAATGTGTGTTTTTTAATGTTATTTTTAATTTTTCTCTAGCATAAAACAGTCTCGATTTTGTTGTTCCTTCTGATATTTTCAGCAAATCACTTATTTGTTTTATACTGTAAGATTCTGTATAGAAAAGCCTGACAATAACTTTCTGATTTGTCGGTAATTCATATATGGCTTTTAGCAACATTTGCTTTAAATGTTCATTTTCCGAATATTCTATAGCAGTACTTTCAATTTCAACATCATACCCAAAACTAGTATTTCGGTTCTTAGATTGTAATCGAAGCCAATCCATTGATTTATTACATACAATTCTAAAGGCCCAATATTTAAATTGTTTTGGTTTCTTAAGCTTATCTATTTTATTTATAATAGTTGTCCAACTATCTTGTGCAATATCTTTTGCCACATCTTTATCTTTAACCAACCAATACGCCTTATCACAAAACAATTTATGCCATCGCTTTACCAATGTAGTTAAGGCATTTTTATCGCCAGCTTTATAAGCCTCAACCAACTTCTCATCTATACTTTGGTTCGTTTTCAATTATGCCTTTTTAGTTTGCATTGATTTTCTTTTATAGAATGCACTTAAATATTTAACCAAAAACTATGGCTAGTTTCTTTCTTATTACTGGTAAAATAGTTTTCTACTTTATCATAAGCATCTTCAATTAAAGCAACATCTAGACAATAAATCACAATATTATTTTAAATAAATGAGACACTTTTTATTTTGGCTGATGTAATGTTCGTTTATGGATATTTATGACTTTCATACTCTAAAGACGTAGAATATTTAAAAAGGTTCAATTTTACTAAAGATAATCTAAATTATACAGATACTTTTTGGCTTAACAATTAACAAAATTACAGCTATCTTTGCATTCAAATTTTTTATAAATGCCAAAAAGAGAACGCAACAAATTTGTTAAACGCGGAGAGATTATAGAACTCTTAATTGAAGATTACGCTTTTGGCGGAAAAGGGATTGGTCGTATCAGAAATGAGCATGGCGAATTTGTGATTTTTGTTCCTAATACTTTACCAGGTCAATTGGTTAGAGCGCAGGTGAAGAAAACGAGCAAAAAGTATGCAGAATGTAAGCTGTTTGAAGTTTTAAAACCTTCGGAGGATGAAGTTAAAATGCCTTATCAAGATATTCCTGGTGCTCCATACATGCAATTACCTATTGAAAAGCAGCATCAATATAAAAAGCAAAGCACATTAGAGTTATTTAAGCGTATTGGTAAAGTTGCTTATATAGAAGATAAGTTTGATGAGTTTGTAGATTCTCCAAATACTTTCCACTATAGAAATAAAATGGAATATGGTTTTTCGGCTATTGGCTACAATCACGAATTAAAAACTGATGTAGATGAATTTACTCTTGGCTTTAAAAAAAGAGGCACTTGGTGGTGTGGTGATAATTTAAATAGTGATTCTGGTTTATTTGATGCCGAATTAGAAAACCATTTAAAAGACATTAGAGTTTATTGTGAAACAACTGGCTTATTGCCTTGGCATGCACCAAAAAGAGAAGGCTTTTTTAGATATTTTGTAGTAAGAAAATCTTTTAAAACCAATAAACTATTATTCAACTTAGTAACTACATCATACGATTTACCAAAATTCGATTTAAATAAATTCGCTAACTATTTAGTAGAATTATTTGGTGAACGTGTCGCAGGCTTATTACACACCATAAATGATGAAGTTGGTGATAGAACCATCGCTACAACCGGAAGTATTAACCTAGTTTATGGAGAGAACAAAATCGTTGAAGAATTATTAGGTTTAAATTTTGAAATTAGCATGAAAAGCTTTTTTCAAACCAATCCAAAATGTGCAGAAAAACTATATTCTAAAGTGGCAGATTATGCTTTAGAGAATAAAGAAGCTATTGATAATACTGTGGTATTAGATTTATTTTGTGGTACAGGTACCATAGGTCAAATCATAGCAAATAAAGCAACAAGTACAAAAATTGTTGGTGTCGATATTGTGGCTTCAGCTATTGAGGATGCTAAAAAGAATGCAAAACGAAACAACATAGAAGGTTTAGAGTTTTATGCAGCAGATGTTGGTAAGTTTTTAAGCGAGCATCCAGAATATACCAATAAAATACGAACTATTATTTTAGATCCTGCAAGAGCTGGTATTGCTCCCAAAACCCTTAAAAAAATAATAAATCTTAATGCAGAACGTTTGGTTTATGTATCTTGTAATCCGGCTACACAAGCAAGAGATACTGAGCAGTTGATGCAAGCTGGTTATGAAATTACAAAACTAAGTTTAGTAGATCAATTTCCTCATACAGCACATATTGAAACGGTTGTTTTGTTTGAAAAATAATACATGAGAAACCTAAAATTATTTGCCTTATTTATAGCATTAACACTTATAAGTTGTGAGCGCGATGATATTTGTGCAGAATCTACAGCTACTACTCCACGTCTCTTTATTGAGTTTTATGATGTTTCAAATCCCGATGATCTTAAAAGCGTGTTGCGATTAACAGTTTATGGTGAAGGTTTGCCAGATCCTAATCCACCAGAAGCTTCCGTTGATGAAACTCTTTTATTCAATGAAAATTCCAACTCAGTTCAATTACCTTTGAGAATTGATACTGAAGGTGTTCTTACAACGTCACGTTTTAAATTAGAAAAAGAAACTAATTTACGATTAGACACAGATCCTTTAACGGATTCTAATATCGATATTATAGAAATCTCTTACATACCAGAATTTTTATATGTCTCGAGAGCTTGTGGTTATAAAAGTATATTTAATACTTTGGAAATCGATTTAGATCCAGATGGCAATACATGGATAGACAATATAGATATAGTAGAAACAACAATAAAAAATGAAAATACAGTACATGTACGCATCTTTCATTAGAAGTGTAATACTTTTGCTGTTGTTTACTACAATAGCATTTACGCAAAACGAAAAGAAAACGGTCGCGGACACCTTAGTCTATAAACAAAAGTATGGACTACGTTTAGGTGCAGACATTAGTAAATTAGCACGTTCATTTTTGGACGACAATTATACTGGGTTCGAAGTTATGGGCGATTATCGTCTCACCAAACGTATTTATATTGCTGGAGAAATTGGTAATGAAGAACGTACAATCGAAAACGAAGTTTTAAATAATACTTCAAAAGGAAGTTATTTTAAAGGTGGTATAGATATAAACCTCTATAAAAACTGGCTAGATATGGAAAACATGATCTATGCAGGCTTCCGTGTTGGCGCAAGTACCTTTAGTCAAACCTTGAATAATTACGACATCTATAATGTGAATAATCAATACTGGAATCAACAATTTTCAGTAGAAGATGGCACAGAATATAGTAGTTTAACAGCTATTTGGGGAGAAATACAGATTGGTTTAAAAGCAGAGCTTTTTAATAATCTATTTGCAGGTTTAAACGTGCAACTAAAATTTCTTGTTTCAGAAACAGCACCAGATGATTATGAAAATCTGTACATTCCTGGGTTTAATAGAACTTATGATAGTGGTGCTATTGGTGGTGGTTTTGGTTTTAATTTATCTTACCTAGTTCCTATTTTTAAAAAGGATAAAATTGTGATTCAAGAAAAAGAAGCAGAATAGCCGTTAGCAAATAAACAAATCCACAACTAAACGGCTCCGCAAATCAACATTTCTTCGTATCTTTTCTTTATCAATTAATAATCTATGGATAAAGAAGCTATTGCAGATTTAATAGAAGCCAAACACTCTGAACTAATATCGTGGTTAGAAAATCAACCTGATGATTCTTGGACACTAGGACCAGAAAACAAATGGACTACTGGTCAGCAAGCTTTACACCTTCTACAAAGTATAAAACCACTCAATAATGCTTTGAGTATGCCTAAATTTTTATTGCGTTTCAAATTCGGGAAAGCAAATAGACCTGTTAGAAATTACAATGCAATTGTACAGCGTTACCAAGAGCGACTAGAAGGTGTTAAAGGTAAGACCTTTAAAGGCTCTCAGAACATGAAGGTACCAACACTAAGTGAAAAAGAATTTATTCTCAATAGACTGCAAACTGAACAGAAAAAACTTCAATACAAAACCAAAAAGATTAGTGATAAGAACTTAGATACTTTAATCTTACCACATCCATTAATGGGTAAAATGCCTATTAGAGAAATTATTATGTGGACTGCGCATCATGTGGAGCATCATACTGAGACATTCAAAGAGAAATACAATTTTTAGTGAAGAAAATAATTCTAACGTTAACCACATTTATTATAATTACATCTTGTAATAAACAACTAGATTCAAAATTTCAAGGAAAGTTTGATTATGAAATTGTTGATGCTGAAAAATTTTAAAAAAACATTTCTAAGCGGCAGTTTTGGTTACGTCATAGGAGATTTAAATATTCAAGGTTTAAGTATAAAAGGAATTGAAAATTTAGAAGATAATAAGAACTATATAATAGTATTAAATCACCCTATTGATAGAATATACTCAAATTCAAGAATTATAAGGTCAGAAGCACAAGAGCGTATTAAAAGAAAACCATTGGAAATAATCTTAAATAAAAATAAAACCTCAAATCACGTTTATATCTATAAACTGGATAAAAAAAACCATTATAGGGTTTTACTACCTTAAAACAATCACTTGTCATTCTGAACTTGTTTTCAGAATCTAATTGCCTCCAAAGATCATCCCAATTAGGGTTATCCTTTTCTATCAGGTTTATTTTCCAAGCTCTCCTCCAGTTTTTAATTTGCTTTTCTCTTTTTATGGCATCATCTACATATTGAAATTCTTCAAAATAAACTAAACGTTTTAGTTTGTACTTTGATGAAAAGCTACTGCCTTTACCTTCAACATGTCTTTCCATTCTATCATCAATTCTGCCAGTTACACCAGTATATAAAACTCCATTCGGTTTATTGGTTATGATGTAAACCCAATAATTATGGTAAGCTCTTTACATAAATTTAATAGTATTGACCAGATGTAAAAACCTTTTAGATGCTGAAATGAATTCAGCATGACAAATAATAAACTAATAAATCAACTTAACGAAACAACAACTAAACGACTAAACGTTTCCCAAATACTCCAAAACATTAGCTTCTATCCTACTCTGTATATCAGAAACATCACCTTTTACAAAAGTGTCACCTGTAATATTCTCGTAAAGCTCGATATAACGTTCACTAACCGTTTCAATATAGTCATCGCTCATAAAAGGAACCGTTTGGCCTTCTAAGCCTTGAAATTTATTGGCTATTAACCATTGTCTTACAAATTCCTTAGACAATTGCTTTTGCGGTTCGCCTCTATCTTGGCGTTCTTTATATCCCTCTGCATAGAAATAACGTGAAGAATCTGGAGTGTGAATTTCGTCAATCAATACAATTTTACCGTCTTTAGTTTTTCCGAATTCGTATTTGGTATCTACTAAAATTAAGCCACGTTCTGTTGCAATTTCTGTACCACGTTGAAATAACTTTCTGGTGTAATCTTCAAGAACTATGTAATCTACTTCAGAAACGATGCCTTTTGCTAAAATGTCTTCACGAGAAATATCTTCGTCATGGTCTCCCATTTCAGCTTTAGTTGCAGGAGTTATAATAGGTTGAGGAAACTTGTCGTTCTCTTTCATACCTTCTGGCATTGCCACTCCGCAAAGCATACGTTTACCAGCTTTATATTCGCGCGCCGCATGACCAGACATATAGCCACGAATCACCATTTCAACTTTAAAAGGTTCGCATAAATAGCCAACAGCAACATTAGGATCTGGCGTAGCCACCAACCAATTTGGTACTAAGTTTTCCGTTTCCCTCATCATTTTGGTGGCAATCTGATTTAAGATTTGTCCTTTATAAGGAATTCCTTTTGGCATCACTACATCAAAAGCACTTAAACGATCTGTTGCAACCATAACTAATTGATGGTCATTGATATTATAAACTTCTCTTACTTTTCCTTTATAAACACTTTTTTGGTTAGGAAAATTGAAATTGGTATCTATTATTGTGTTACTCATTATTGATTAAACGTTTATGAGTTGATTTATTTGTTTGTTGTCAGTTCGAGTGTTTCGACTTTTTTTGTCAAAATGTATCGAGAACTACTCCCGATTCTCAATACTCTTATATGCTTCTATCACTTTCTTTACTAACTTATGACGTATCACATCTTTATCGTCGAGATAAATCATACCAATACCTTCAACATTTTTAAGGACTAAAAGTGCTTCTTTTAACCCAGAAATAGAACGGCGTGGTAAATCTACCTGACCAGGATCACCAGTTAATAAAAACTTAGCATTTTTGCCCATTCGTGTTAAGAACATCTTCATTTGTGCATGTGTGGTGTTTTGTCCTTCATCTAAAATCACAAAAGCATTATCTAAAGTTCGTCCTCGCATAAAAGCTAATGGAGCAATCTGTATTACACCTTTTTCTATATAGCTTTCTAGCTTCTCAGCCGGAATCATATCTCGCAAAGCATCGTATAAAGGTTGCATGTATGGATCTAATTTTTCCTTTAAATCACCTGGAAGAAATCCTAAATTCTCACCAGCTTCAACCGCAGGACGTGTTAAAATAATACGCTTTACTTCTTTACTCTTTAAAGCCTGTACAGCTAGAGCAACACCAACATAAGTCTTACCTGTACCAGCAGGACCAATAGCAAAAACCATGTCATTTTTACGAACAAGCTCAACAAACTTACGTTGATTAGCCGTTTGTGCTTTAATGAGTTTACCACCAACACCATGCACTATTACTTCTCCACTCTTAGCAGAAGTTGTATAATCATCACTACTTTGACTTGTAAGAACACGCTCAATTACATTTTCATCTAATTTATTGTATTTACCAAAATGCTTTATAAGCATAGTCATTCGGCGATCAAACTCTTCGAGTAAATCCTCATCGCCATAAGCTTTAATTTTATTACCTCTGGCTACAATTTTGAGTTTAGGAAAGTATTTTTTAAGAAGTACAATATTAGCATTTTGTGCACCGAAGAATTCTTTTGGAGATATTTCTTCGAGTTCTAGGATAAGTTCGTTCAAAAGCGTGCTTTATTTAGTGTGTTAATCTGTTTTCTTTTATTAATTTTGTGTACCAATTGTGTAATAACAAAGCTAGCAATTTTACAACCATAATTCTTAAAAAAATATCAACAATCAATCCATGGCAATAATCACTTTAACGACTGATTTTGGAGAAAAAGATCACTTTGCTGGAGCCATAAAAGGCGCTATTTATAGTGAACTTTCGAATGTTAGAATTGTTGATGTGTCACATTCTGTATCACCTTTTGATATATCTGAAGCAGCTTACATTATCTTAAATGCTTACAGTAGTTTCTCTAAGGGAACCATCCATATTATCGGAATTGATTCTGAGTTAAGCCCTGAAAACAAACACATTGCAGTTAAATTAGATGACCATTACTTTATATGCGCTAACAACGGAATTATGAGTATGATTTGTGCAGAAATCGCTCCAGAGAAGATTGTAGAAATTAATATTCATGATAAAATTGAAACCAGTTTTCCTGTACTAGATGTCTTTGTAAAAGTCGCTTGCCACATTGCAAGAGGTGGCACATTAGAAGTGATAGGAAAAGTTATTAACACCATAAAACCAATTAAGAATTTAATACCTTTTGTAAATGATGAGCAGAATCAAATTATTGCTAGTGTTATTTACATTGATAATTACGGAAATGTAGTGACTAATATTAAACGTAAGTTTTTTGAAACTATTCAAAAGACAAGAGCTTATGAAATATCTGCTCGTAATCATAAATTCAAAACCATACATAGTAAATATAGTGATATTATAAATTTTGAAATCGAAGAATCTAGACGTAATGATGAAGGCAGAGGTTTGGTTGTTTTTAATTCTTCAGGATATTTAGAAATTGCCGTTTATAAAAGTAATTGTAGAACAGTTGGTAGTGCCTCTACACTTATGGGTTTAAAAACTATGGATACTGTTACTGTAAATTTTCTAAAACCATAAATAGTGTTAGTAAGAATTGTAAAAATGAGTTTTGAACCGTCTAAGATTGAAGAATTCTTGGCTAATTTTGAAACCGTAAAAGAAAAGATTCGCAATTTTAAAGGTTGCAATTTTTTAGAATTATATCGCGACCAGAACAATACCAATATCTTTTTTACGTATAGTTATTGGAACACTGAAGCTAATTTGAATACTTATAGACACTCTGAATTATTTAAAAATGTTTGGAGTAAAACAAAGCCTTTGTTTAATGAGAAACCCGAAGCATGGAGTGTGGATAAATTAGCGAGTTTAGATTGATGAATTACAATTGATAATTTTTGAATATAAAATAAAAATTGGAGTATCATTGCGAGCAAAGCGTGGCAATCTCTTTAATTAAACTAAAAATAAACAGATTACCACGTCGCAAATGCGACTCGTAATGACGGTACAAACAATAATTAATGCTAGCAATCCTTAAAAAAGAAATAAACACCTTCTTTGCCTCACCAATTGGTTATTTGGTGATTGGCGTATTTCTACTATTAAACGGATTATTCCTTTGGGTTTTTAAAGGAGAATTCAACATTTTAGATAATGGACTAGCAAGTCTAGAGTCGTTCTTTTTACTAGCACCTTGGATTCTTATTTTTCTAGTACCAGCAATAACCATGCGAAGTTTTAGTGATGAAAAGAAACAAGGCACTTTAGAGTTATTAATTACCAAACCGATTTCGCATTTTCAGATTGTATTAGGTAAGTATTTTGGGGCTTTTGCGCTCATCTTAATGGCTTTAATTCCAACGTTACTATATGTTTATACAATATCGCAATTAGGGAACCCAGTAGGTAACTTTGATCTGGGTAGCACTATTGGTTCTTATTTTGGCCTATTGTTTTTAATTGCAGCTTACACAGCCATTGGAGTATTTGCCTCTACCCTTTCAGATAATCAAATAGTCACCTTTATCATTGCTGTTTTTATATGCTTTTTCTTCTATTTTGGGTTTGAAGGCTTATCAAATTACGCAGTCTTTGGTGATATGGTCTATATGGAAAATTTGGGTATGGAATCACACTATAATAGCATGAGTCGTGGTGTTATTGACACAAGAGATTTAGTCTATTTTATAAGTATTGCATTAGCGTTTTTAATATTTACAAAACTTAGAATTCAAAAACAATAACAATGATTATAACTCCCTTTTTAGTCATTTTTATGGTCGTTGTTTTTGCACTACTATTCCTGTTTTTAAACACCGTTGACAATCGTAAATGGCTTTCTGCTTTAATAAGTTTAGTACTCACACCTTTTGTGTATTTCTATCTATTTTATCCTTTTGTAAATATTTTGAGCAGTTATCATCATCAGAAATATTTTGATAGCGAAGCTTGGATAGAAAAACCCACTTTACGTTACGAAATGATTGATTATACAATAGAATCTGATACACTTATTGGTGCTACAAAAGAAAAAATAACTGCTTTATTAGGTAAACAAGATTGGTTATCTTGGGACGAATCCCAAAAGACACACAATACAAACGGATGGAATTATGGGTTAGGAATAGAACCTGGTGCTTTTAATGACCAAAGAGAATGTGTGGAAATTACATTTAAAAACAATAAGGTTGTAGCTTTAAAACCTTTTAAAGAAGAAATTACATTCGAAGATGAAGAATAATAAAGGTCTCATATATACAGCGTTAGTCATTGTTGGGCTTTTTCTTGTAAACTTCATTGCAAGTAAGGTTTATCAACGTTTCGATTTAACTAAAGATAATAGATATACACTTTCTGAGACTTCAAAATCGTTGATTAACAATTTAGATTCACCTCTTATAATAGATGTGTTTTTGGAAGGAGATTTTCCTTCAGAATTTAGGTTACTTCAAACTGAAGTGAAACAAATTATTGATGAATTTCAATTAGAGGCCAAACAAATATTTATCAACTACATCAACCCTATTGAAGACGAAACAACTCGAAAACGCAATATTGAAGAGTTAAGTAATTCTGGTCTAGAACCTTATATTAATACAGATAACAGCACTGGCAAAGTCACACAAGAAATTATATTTCCTTGGGCTTTTGCAAGTTACAAAGATAAAACGGTTAAGATTCCGCTTTTAAAACGTAGTATTACTCAAGGGTTACAAGAGCAAATTACAAATTCTATACAGACTTTAGAATATGCTTTTGCCGATGGGTTTAGCAAAATAGTAAATCCTAAAGCTAAGAAAATAGCTATTTTAAAAGGTAATGGTGAACTGAGTGATGCTTACATTGCTGATTTTCTAAAAATGATGCAACCCTATTATAACATTGCTCCATTTACTTTAGATAGTGTAGCAACAAATCCTCAAAGCACTTTAGATAAGTTAAATCAATACGATTTAATAGTTGCCGCTAAGCCAAGTGTGGCATTTTCTGAAAACGAGAAATTGGTGCTAGATCAATACACAATGAATGGTGGGAAAAGTCTGTGGTTAACAGAATCTGTTATAATGGATAAAGACAGTTTATACAACGATGCAAGTACAGGCGTTTCTATAATGCGAGATTTAAAACTTAATGACTTTTTCTTTAAATATGGTATACGCATTAATCCAAGCCTAGTAAAAGATTTATACTCTGCTCCAATAATGTTGGCTATCGGAGAGGGAAATAATGCGCAACTACAACCTATTCAGTGGCAATATTCTCCTTTAGCAGCATCTAACCCAAAGCATCCAATAACCAAGAACTTAAGTCTAGTAAAGTATGATTTTACAAGCCCGATGGATACTTTAAAAAATGGAGTCAAGAAAACGATCCTTCTTCAAAGTTCACCGAGATCAAAATTAGAAGGTACACCAAAACAGATTTCATTAGATAATGTTACTGAAATAATTGATGAAACCACATTTAATGAAGGACCACAAAATTTAGCTGTTTTATTAGAAGGGGAATTTACTTCGGTATATGACAAACGTGTTTTACCTTTTAATACTAAAGACTACAAATCTAAGAGTACCACTACCAAAATGGTAATTATTTCGGATGGAGATGTTATTAAAAACGAAGTCGTTAGAAATAAACCACAGCAATTGGGCTTTGATGAACTCACAGGAAAAGCCTTTGGAAATAAAGAATTTTTGCTAAACACAGTTAACTATCTTTTAGATGATACAGGACTTATAAACATTAGGACAAAGGAAATTAGTATTCCATATTTAGATTCAGAAAAAATAAAAGGCACTAAAGGTAAATGGCAACTTATTAATATTGCCTTACCTCTTGTACTACTTGGTCTTTTTGGATTTGCTTTTAACTACTACAGAAAGAAAAAATATACCTAGAATTTGTTAATAAGTTTGTTTTATAAAACCCTTCTATTAGGATATATTTGTAAGACGAATTCAAAGTTAAAAAACATATATTCCATATGAAATTTATTGTTTCAAGCACCTATTTATTAAAACAACTTCAAGTATTAGGAGGTGTTATTAATAACAGCAATACGCTTCCAATTTTAGATAATTTCTTATTTGAGCTTAGCCAATCGAAACTAACGATTTCGGCTAGTGATTTAGAAACAACAATGTCATCTACTATTGATGTAGAGAGTGATTCTGAAGGCAGCATTGCTTTACCAGCTCGTTTATTATTAGATACGCTAAAAACGTTTCCTGAGCAACCATTAACCTTTGTTGTTGAGGATAATAACACGGTAGAAATTAGCTCTAATCATGGTAAGTATGCTCTAGCTTATGCTGATGGAGCAGAATTCCCAAATGCAGTATCTGTAGAAGATGCTAGTACTACAACTATATCTGGAGACATCTTAGCTACAGCAATTAGCAAAACTATTTTCGCTGCTGGTAATGATGATTTAAGACCAGTAATGAGCGGTGTGTTCTTTCAATTTTCTCAAGACAATTTAACGTTTGTTGCGACAGATGCACACAAATTAGTGAAGTACACTAGAGCAGATGTTAGTGCAACTGAAACCGCTGAATTCATTATGCCAAAAAAGCCTCTAAATCTTTTAAAAGGAATTTTAGCAGGAATTGATGATGATGTGTTAGTTGAATACAATGAGTCAAATGCTAAGTTTACTTTTGAAAACTCAGTATTAATTTGTCGTTTAATTGATGGTAAGTATCCTAATTATGAAGCGGTAATCCCAAAGGAAAATCCAAATAAATTAGTAATTGACAGAACACAGTTTTTAAATTCAGTTCGTCGTGTTAGTATTTTCTCAAATAAAACAACTCATCAAATTCGTTTAAAAATTGCTGGTGCAGAATTAAACATCTCAGCAGAAGATATAGATTATAGTAACAAAGCCGAAGAGCGTTTAACCTGCGATTACCAAGGTGACGATATGCAAATTGGTTTTAACTCTCGTTTCTTAACTGAAATGATTAACAACTTAAACTCAGACAACGTACAGTTAGAAATGAGTTTACCTAATAGAGCTGGTATTTTAACACCAATTGATGGTTTAGATGAAGGTGAACATGTTACTATGCTCGTTATGCCAGTAATGCTTAATAATTAACACATTCCTGCGAAGGCAGGAATCTCATAGTCGAGAATACGACATATAAATATTAAAAAATGCTTATCAAAAGATAAGCATTTTTTTGTGAATATAAATAAGTAAATCTTATTTCAAATTAGAGATTCCTGCGTTTGCAGAAATTAAAAAAGACTCACTAAATAGTGAGCCTTTTCATTTCCATTTCTTTAATAACTAACTAACAAAATTAAGAGATAATGGATAGCTAGGTAATTCACCATTACTAGCTTTTATTGCGTTTATAATTGGCATTACAAATGCCAAAATACCGATTAATACCAGTGTAAGAATTCCTAACCCAAACACTAAAATTAACGGAATACTTAAAATAGAATATATGATAATGCTCAATTGAAAATTCAAAATAGCTTTACCGTGAACATCCATATCATCTACTTTATCTTTTTGTGTTACCCAAATAACTAGAGGTACAACTAGTCCACCAAAACCAGTAACATAAGTCAGTAGTTGAGCCAAGTGTGTTATGACTAACAATTGATTGTCTGTGCGCTTAAGAGTATGATAATTTGATTCCATGATTTGTTCATTTACAACTATATGACGTACATAGTTTTAAAATGTTACAAAAAATATATAAATTAACAAGAGGAACAATTTCCGCCTTCTTTCTTTACACCTAGTTTTACTAATATGGTTTCTAATAAACACCATTTTGTAAATGCTGATTGTATTAAATTGACACCAATAAATACGGTAAACCACATCCAGTTTTGGTTAACATAGAAAGTTAATACTACGCTTATTAATACCATTACTCCAACAATTACTCTAAAATATGTATTTAACATTTTAATTAATTTTTAAGTTTATATAAATTTTTCAATAGGAACCACAGCCGCTTTGATAGGATTATTAGTTTCTAAATTCGAATTGAATTCTGTAATAAAATGGAACAGCCCCTCAATGTATTTATCTTCAGTAAAGGAAAAAAACAGACTTGATTCATTGCCTATTTTTTCGCCCGAAAAC
>TARA_R110002124_G_scaffold231235_5_pt1 | contig 27459 bp, 28 predicted proteins | sample TARA_R110002124 | Tara Oceans TARA_R110002124 (sample SAMEA4397445) | marine metagenome | biome: Polar Biome; feature: [SRF] surface water layer (ENVO:00010504); material: water (ENVO:00002006), including particulate matter (ENVO:01000060) such as... | depth 5 m
AAGACCGACCGATTGCACCAGACCGGAGCCCAACGCGGTCAGTTGCGTGCCGATCAGCCAGATGATCGCGGCACCTCCGATCAGGCCGATTATGCCGCCAAGCAGCGCATCCAGCGCAATCCGCCGCTGGAACAGACGGCTGATCTGCTGGTCGGTGCCGCCGAGCAGATGCACCACAGCGATGGTCTCGCCGTGGGTGTTGAGCGCCGAGCGTGCGGAAATGATCACCGCAGCGGCGGTGGCCAGCGCCAGCAGGGCGACCAGACCGAATGCGATCCACTGGAAAGAGCGGACCAGCGAAATGACCGGCGCGATATAGCCGCTGCTCGGTTCGACCCGGGCCTCCGGTGCAATCGGTGCCAGCGCGCGGCGCAGCGTCTGATATTCGGCGTCGGTAGCAACGCGGGCCAGTTTCAGGTCAATCAGCGCCGGCAGCGGGATATCGTCGGCGAGGTCCTGCGTCCCCAGCCACGGTTCGATCAACGCCTCGATCTCTTCCGGCGGCAGCACCCGGACCTCCGCGATCAGCGGCATCGCGCGCAGGCGCTCGGCGGCGGCGGCGGCCTGGCGGCCACGGACTTCGGGATTGGCCTCGATGATCTGCACCGTCGCGCGGCTGGACAGTTCGTCCGAGACATCGCCGACCGCGCGGGTCATGGCGAGGCCAGCCGCCGCCGCCAGCACGGTGAGAAAGATCATGATCGCGATCACCCAGGGCATCGGACCGGACAGGCGGCCCTCGGGAATCAGGCGCCGGTCATGGGCGGGAATGGCAAAAAACTTGATCATGCGTCCTACTGCCGCTGGTCTTTGGGCCGCGGCGGAAAGCGCAACGAACCGGTCGGATCGGCGAGCATGCCCTTTTCCAGCCGCATCATCTGGGCGCCGGGAATCTTGCTGAGCAGATGAATGTCATGGGTGGCGACGACGATGGTGGTGCCGAGCGTGTTCAGCGCCTCGAAGAATTGCAGCAGGCGGATCGCCATGTCCGGGTCGACATTGCCGGTCGGTTCGTCGGCGACCAGAATTTCCGGCCGGCCGATCACCGCCCGGGCAATGGCAACGCGCTGCTGTTCACCGCCGGACAGCGTTGCCGGCCGGGCCGAGGCGCGGTCACCGAGGCCGACCCAGTCGAGCATTTCGGTCACCGGCGTCTCGAGATCCCTCTCGCGGACCCCGGCCACCCGCAAGGGCAGGGCGATATTGTCGAAGGCGGAGAGATGCGGGACAAGACGGAAATCCTGGAACACGACGCCGATCCGGCGGCGGAAGCCGGGCAGGCGCTCGCGCGGCATGGTCACCGCATCCTCGCCGAACAGCCGGATCACGCCACGGCTGGGCCGCTGCGACAAATAGAGCAATTTCAGCAGCGAGGTCTTGCCGGCACCGGACGGGCCGGTGAGAAAATAGAAGCTGCCGGGATAGAGTGTGAAATTGAGGTCGGCCAGCGTTTCCACGCCGGCGCCGTAGCGCAGGCCGACATTTTCAAAGCGAACAATTTCGTCCAACATGCCCTATATTCCAATATCGCGGCGAAATATTGCCCGGTCGCCGAACCAATAGGCCGGGAAGCCCCTGCAAATCAACTCCGCTGTCGGACAGCGGCCATCGATTCGGCAGGAAAACGCGCAAAAACCCGTTTCGGTCTCAAATCGGTCAAGCAGCCACTTGCAGTTTGCGTTCATGGGGTGTTTAGAGGGGTGTCATGATTTTGAATTGCCCGGCTTGCAAAACCCGTTATCTCGTCCCCGACAGCGCCATTGGGCCCAATGGCCGGTCGGTGCGCTGCGCATCCTGTCGCCACAGCTGGTTTCAGGAACCCGCGATTCCGGAGAAGGAACTGGTCGAAGCCGGCGTTTCCGCACAGGCCCAACCGGTCGCCAGGCCGGAACCCGCCGCGGATCGCGACTGGATCCCGACATCGCCATCCTCGCCGGTCACGCGTTCGGCGCCACCACCGCCGATTTCCGCTGCGCCGGACTATGGCGCGGGTGACAGCAGCTTCGCGCACGAACCGCCGTTCAAGCCGCGCCGCAATCCGGCGAAACTCTGGACCATGGCGGCTTTCGCCTTTGCCGGGCTGGTGCTGGCTGTGGGGGGCGCGCTCTATTATTTCGGCGCGCCGCAATGGATCTCCGACTATCGATTTGCCTCGGTCGAGGAAACACCGCTGCTGATCGAGCTGAGCCAGAAGCAGGACCGCCGGACGCTGCCGGACGGTACCGAATATTTTGCCGCCAGCGGCACGATCATCAATCCCACCACCACCGACCAGGCGGTACCGTCGATGCTGGTGATCCTGCGCGATGCCGGTGGCCGGATCGTCTACAGCTGGAAAATGAACCCGCCGGAACAATCACTGGCCCCGGGGGCGAAGATCAACTTCAACGAGGCCAAGCTCGATGTGCCGCGCGGTGCCAGTCAGCTGGAAGTCGGGTGGGCCGACCAGAGCCGCGATTAACGCGAGCGGCTTACTGAAATTCCTGCAATTGAATGACCTGATCGTCCACGGTCTGGCTGACGGCGGTCGAACGGATCGGAGCAAGCGGGGCTATCGCGCCGCCGTCCTCGGCGCCCGATGGATCACGCCCGTCAGCCGTTGGTCCGAATGCTATCGCCTGCCCGCGCAGGACTCGCACGCTGGCGACGGCCTGAATCCTCGCCGGGACAGTGGACGCACCGGCGACCGGCTGGGCGGGAGTGCCGCCAAGCAGCAGCAGAAAGAGAAGCAGGCTGTCCATGGGACATGGATAAAAGCGGCTGCACTGCGTGCGGGCAAGGTAAATAGAAGGTTAATCGCCTGATTTACCGATATTTCCACCGTTGCAAAAGGGATGATGCGGAGGCCTGTGCGGTTCCGGGACATAACCACCCGGCGGGTTAACCGCGCAGGCGTCATCGCAACGAATATCTGTTGCGGCTGGGAACCCCCTTTGCTAAGGGCACGCGCCTACCCGGGACATCGCTGTCCCAAGCTAGAGACAGTGCGGTCGTGGCGGAATTGGTAGACGCGCAGCGTTGAGGTCGCTGTGGGATAATATCCCGTGGAAGTTCGAGTCTTCTCGACCGCACCAGTAAATTTCATTAAATATTGATAATTAAGGGTAAATAACAGAGTAGTGGCTATAGCCCACCATTTAGCCCACCAAATCTATTGCCTTTTATTCTGGTGGTTTGGTCATCAAACCCCGAATAGCATTTTTGAATGAGTTGAGAGCTTGGACGGTTAGAATAACCCCGGATCATCTCCCGGCCAGGCATCGATGTTAATCTCTTGTATCGTAGGCTGAAATATTTTTTCTGGCTTCGCCTGAACCGTTTGAGCTAAACAAACAACGCCAGAGACCTCCCGCCCCGCTGCTCGCAGGATTCGGGAAACGGCTTTTATATGACCTTTAGTGCTGCAAACATCGTCTATCACTACAACCGGCCCGTCCGGTATTTCTTGCCCCAAGTTCATTAAGGGCGTCAAATCGTTTGGATTCCTTGGACCACCCTCTGCCGCCTTTTGCACAGGCTCATTAAACGTTACATATGGACGGGATACAAAAGCAGGAAATTTTGCTTGAATTGCGTCGGCCATGCGTTGACCGGTAAATTTTTGGCCAATTTCCGTATAGGACGAGCCGGGGACTGGTACGATTGACGCATGATTTAGCCCCAACTGGCTTTTTATTGCATGCACCATGTTGGCGCTTACGATTTCGAGCGCATCTCTATGACCCGCAGCATTATTCCTAATGGTGTAATTCGCACCTTGAGATTTTATCTCAGCATAGCCATTGAACGATTTCTGCTTGATGGCGTGCACCATTTTATAGGCCGAAAAATCGGAATTCTCCCATTTTCCATATTCGCCGGTACTGTTGCTTGGATAACCAATGAGTGCCACCAGTTTGATCAATTCGGGTATACCTTTTGCAAGAATTGCTTGGTGTCACTCAACACCACACACTTTTCATAACCCAGGAACTTCTCCGGCCACTTCAATTTTGGGTCTTCGACCACGCTTTTGGAAATGCCGAGCCAGCGTCCCAATCGGACGCATTCGGCAGCTTGATGCAAAGTGCCAGAGCTTTCGGACGCTTCAATAATTACACTCCCATCCGAAATGGCCGCCATTGTTCTGTTGCGCTCCGGAAAACTCGACGGATAAGTCCGAGTTCCAATTGGGAACTGGGAAACCAAAAGATGATCTCTATAAATTTGCTCCTGCAATCCGGCGTTCTTGGCTGGATAGGATTTATCAATTGGGGTACCGATCACAGCGATCACATCGCCTCCGGCCTTAATTGCTGCCTGTAAAGCTTGAGTATCGACGCCATCTGCCAAACCCGACACTACGGTCACACCGGCCTCTGCTAACTCTCTAGCAAAGCGATTTGCCCGAAGCCTGCCGAGATCACTGACCTTACGAGTGCCAATTACTGAAATTGCGGGCTTGTACGCGAGTTCGATATTTCCGACCACATACAGCGATAGCCCAGGTACTCCGTCTTTGCCGCTTTTGTCGAGCAACGAGAGCTGGCCTGCTTGTAGCTGCTGCCTGCCTGATGTGGCTAGTAGCGTTTGTAAGTCGATACACTCATGCGATGACGGTGGTCGATATTTCGACTTTTGCCGAGACGGTGTTTCGCGTAATTGGGTCATTTCTTGATAGCCCATTTGAAGCCCTTTTCGCCAGTAAACCCCTTATGGCACGGCGAGTCGCTGAATGCAAACTCGGTAAAAGTAGGCGACGGAATTGCTGCCTGAAGAAGCGGACAGTTTTGATTGAGCGGCGCTTGGCTTCAAACTATTTTGATGATAACTTTCCTTTGCCTCGGGGTATTGTCGTAACCTTGAGCATCATGATGCTCTCTATCTTGGAGACATCGTGATGAGGATACTTAGCAAGCGTCAGCTCAAGGAGATGGTTTTATATTCACCACAACACATTGCCAGACTGGAAAAGGCCAACAAGTTCCCCAAGCGGGTACAACTTGGTCCGAACAGGGTGGGATGGGTCGAGGCTGAAATATTGGACTGGCTCCAATTAAAGCTGGCAAACCGCGAATGACCTAACCGACACTCCAGCAATGGAGAGGGTGATCGGGTTTGCAAGCCCGGTCACCCATTTGTTTTCGGCCACAAACGTATAGTCTTTCCAAATAAAGTATTTGCGGTAGTATTGGTCTAATGCCGATCATAACAAAGGCAACCACATGACTATTGAGCAAATCTCCAAACTTGCCCAATCTTGCTTCCAAGGAAACCCGATAATTGTTCTCGGCAGTGGGGCATCAATGCCCCATGGGCTTCCGAGCATGTCAAACTTGGCAGTTTTTCTCAAAGCAAACATCAAACCGAACGGAGATAATGAAGCGCATGGATGGACAAGCGTTTTGGACGCTCTTGAAGATGGTTATCATCTTGAGGCCGCTTTAGAAGGGAAAGATTTGCCTGTCTCGTTGCTGCACAAAATCATCTGCGAGACTTGGCATTGTGTGAACGAGAAGGATGCAGCCGTTTATTTTGAAATGGCGCATGACCCTGCCGCATTCCCGCTTGGACGAATACTAGGCAAACTTTTCCAAAGCACGAATAACACACTTCACGTTGTCACCACCAATTATGATCGAGTGATAGAATATGCCTGCAATTCCGCAGGCTTGCTTTTCAGTACGGGTTTTACTCCCGGCTACTTACAGAAATGGGAAGCTACTGGCGGCGTCGGCTTTACGCGAGGAGGCAATACTGCGCGAACCGTCAAGATTTGGAAGGTGCATGGATCGCTCGATTGGTTTCAAATGGCCGATGATAGAGTTGTGGGATTACCGGTATTTCAACTACCGGACCCATCGCATCTGCCACTGATCGTTACGCCTGGACTCAATAAATATGAAAAAACTCATCAAGACCCATTCCGATCAACCATCAGCGGTGCTGACTCTGCACTGCGGGGAGCTTCGGCTTTTTTAACGATAGGGTTTGGATTTCGCGATCAGCATATTCACCCAAAGATAATTGAGCGCTGCCGTGAGAAGAATGTGCCTATCGTTGTATTAGCCCGCACCCTGACCGATGAAGCCAAGGAGTTTTTGGCCGATAAGGCTGGCCAGAACTACCTCGGCATCGAAGAAGAAGCGGGAGGCAGCAGAGCTTATTGTCGGGATCACCCCGACGGATTTAGCATTCCAAATCAAGATTATTGGTCGGCAGAAGGATTTATGAGTTTAGTAAATTAGGACATCAAAATGGCAATCTTCAATTTCAATGACGCAGACGCATTAGGTTCAGTAATCTCCGTCGATACGGCTGCTGTAATTATTCGGGTCGACGATCTTGATCGCTTGAAGCGCCTTCAAGTTAATCGGCTAGTGGTATTGCAAAGTAGTAAAGCAGGTCAGCATCTGATTGGTGTGGTCGTCAAAATAACCCGCAAACCGGATGATCGGGCGATAGCCGCTGGTATGGTTGAAAATGATGACGATGGCATTGCAGAGCCGAATGAGAATAACCTAGTTAAAATCACTTTGATCGGTACACTTTTGGACAAGGTTGGCTTGGTCAGCAACGTATTCCGGCGCACGTTGGAAACAGTGCCTGAGATTGAAGCAAACTGCTTCGCTTTGGAAGGAGCGGTTCTGACAAGCTTCATGCAAGTCATTTCAAATGTAGAGATTGATGGCCCCAAATTATCTCTCGGAAATTTTACGCTCGACGATGAGGCTGTGGCCTATCTCAACGGCAATAAACTTTTTCAGCGGCATGCAGTAATCGTTGGTAGCACTGGATCTGGTAAATCATGGACAACGGCAAGACTTTTGGAGCAAATTGCTGCTCTACCTCAAGCCAACGCAGTACTTTTTGACATTCACGGTGAATATCGCCCTCTACAGGGAGACGCTTTTCAACATTTCAAAATTGCCGGTCCAGCTGAAATTGAGAAACAGACAGGCATTGAAGAGGGCGTGTTGCACCTTCCTTATTGGCTGCTTGGTTATGAAGCACTTGTCGCGATGTTCGTTGATCGTAGCGACCAGAATGCGCCTAACCAGTCAATGGTTATGACTAGGTCGATTACCGAAGCGAAGCAGGCAACCCTTGATGAAGATGAGCACAAGGATATTTTGGATAATTTCACAATTGATAGCCCTATACCGTTTGATCTTGATACGATTCTGGCAAACCTAAATGGTCTCAACACACAAATGGTGCCCGGCGCCAATAATCGAGAGAAGCAAGGCGACTTTCACGGCAAACTGAGTCGCCTTATCGCACGGCTAGAAGCCAAACGTGCCGACAGACGGTTGGCTTTTCTGTTTCAACCGCCAGCGGCGTGTATGGAAATGAATTGGCTCGAAGCGATGGTTCACAAATTGGTCGCTGGAAGAGGAGCGCAGGATGGAGAAAAAGGCGGTATTAAAATAATCGATTTCTCAGAAGTGCCTTCAGATGTTCTCCCATTGATGGTGAGCTTACTTGCGCAAATAATTTTCTCGACAGCCATTTGGACAAAGCCTTCACAGCGCCATCCAATAGCAATTTTATGCGACGAAGCGCATTTATATATTCCTGAGCGTGCACAGGCCGATAGCGGCGACTCTGTTGCTGTGGAGATTTTTGAACGCATTGCAAAAGAAGGTAGGAAATATGGCATCGGGTTGATGGTGATTAGCCAGCGGCCATCTGAGGTAAACCGTACGGTCCTGAGCCAGTGTAATAATGTCATTGCAATGCGATTGACGAATGGCGATGACCAAAATGTAATTCGCCGACTACTTCCTGATAGCCTTGGCAGTTTTGGCGAACTGCTTCCTGTTCTCGATGTTGGCGAGGCTCTCGTGGTTGGCGATGCGAGTCTACTACCGACACGAGTTAGAATCGCCGAACCAAACAACAAGCCTGATAGCCAGACGGTGGCATTTTGGGATGAGTGGAACGCTGGCAAGCCAAAGTCAGACACAGCAAATGCGATTAAGTCTTGGCGTCGTCAGAGTGCTGGCGAATAGATTTCTCTATCCCCATTTTTCTGCGCCACCAATCCCCATCCATAGCTAACCACTGCACCCCAAAGCTGAATAAATAGTCCGACTAGATTTCCCTGACTTCATAACATTAACCCGAATAATATTATGAACCCGACGCCCACCTTCCCACTTGCCCAACCCCAAGTGAAAATGCGCACTTATCCTTTTATTCCTTGACGAATTGTCCCCACTTCCATTTGATAGGAATTATAAAAATAACCGGTCGCATATTCGAACTTTTAAAAAGGGGAAAATAATATGGACTTGTTATTCAAGAGGGAACAGACAACCGGCAATACCGGACGGGTAAACTTTAAGCTCTGGGGTAAGCTGGAACCGACCGAAGACGAGCAAGCGCTGATTAGCCGCTATCGGTTTGATGAAGCAATCCTGATCGGCGCAGATGATACCCATTTATTGCGCGGCGCAATCAAGATCGGTGCCGTCGTGTTTGTTGTTGCCGCATTGCTCTTTACCTACATGGCCGGCGGAACCGCTGGCATCGTTGGCGGCCTCGCCGCCGGTTTCGGCGCTGGCTATTGGCACATCAATGAAAAGCGCGAGACGATCTTTGTCAAAGACTTGCTCCATGGCCGCAATTTCAAATGCGAAAGCGTGATCGAGTTGGCACAGAAAGAAGCCTGGCTTGAACAGCAATCGGCTGTGCTGCGGCAGGTGATGGAAGGCGCAAAACATTGGGATGGTGTGGATCGCCATCCAATTGAACCCTTGCCCAAGGAAGAGGCGAAGCAATTCCTTTTGAAAGTCGCGTAAATTGGTCTGGCGCGCCGGGTCACGGGTTCATGCGTTTGTGCATGGCCTGTTTCGGCCGAGCGAAGCTGAACTGGTCCGTGAGCAATATGATCGGCTCACCGGCCAGTTTCATGTCCTTGGTATAGACGAACAGGCAGGACGCCAGCACCTTATCCGAATGATCGCGGAGGACGTGGTTGATCATTTCGGGATTGAAGCTGGCCATGCCCAATCCGATTTGATCCATAACCGTGTTCAGCACCTTTTTGATTATGAAGGGCTGTTTGTGCTTCCTGAAGTTGATTGGACGCAGGAGCGCACGATCGCTGAGCTATGGGAAATCCGGGAAGAATTGACCCGCCAAAAAGAGTTTGCCGAAAACCTTGAAGATATCTGCAATGTGCTACGCGATGCAGTCATCATGTTTTTTGATCCCATTTATACGGCCTGCCCGGCCCTGCTTGCGGAGAGCGAAGATATCGACGGGATTGGCGTTGGAACGGACTTGCTGCGCAGCATCGGCAATTTAGGGGAGGTGATCACGAGCATCGTGCAAATCGCGCATGCCAGTGAGATTTGTGATCTGGGATTGTTCGAGCGCTTAAGAGACCGGCTAGGCCGTAATCTGGTAGCCGCCTCGGGGGGTAATCCGGCAAATCCGGAAAGCTTCAACCGCGCCCCCAAAATGCCCGAGCAGTTTGATGCCAAAAGCCCGAACCATCTCGCCACCGCTTATCTCGGCGATACGCCGCTGCTTGAACTATTTTACCAGCACCTCGACTTCACTATTCCCACAGCTTCACGTTTTGAGCACCATCATATTGTGGCTGGTTCCGGGCATGGCAAAACACAGACGTTACAATATCTGATTGCGCAGGATCTCGCCAAAATGGAGCATGAGAGCCGCTCTGTGATCGTTTTGGACAGTCAGGGCGACTTGATCCGCAACATCGCGCAGATGGCCGTTTTTGCGCCAGATGGGCCGCTCCACGACAAAATTGTCATCATCGATCCCAGCGATGTAGAATGGCCGGTATCACTCAATCTATTTGATGTCGGTATGGCGCGCTTGGAAGGCTATGCGTCGCTCGAGCGCGAGCGGTTGACCAACAGCATTTTGGAACTCTATGATTTTGTCCTGGGCACGCTGCTGGATGCTCAGATGACCCAAAAGCAGAATGTCATCTTCCGCTATGTGACGCGACTCATGCTCCATATTCCCGATGCCACCATCCACACATTGCGAGAACTGATGGAACCGGGCGGCGAGAAGAAATTTGCTGGTAGCATTGCAAAGCTCACCGGCACGGCAAAGCATTTTTTCGAAACCGAATTTACCTCCCGTGAGTTTGAGCAGACCAAGAAGCAAGTGCTGCGCCGCCTATGGGGCATTTTGGAAAACCAGACCTTTGAACGGATGTTTTCGCATCCGCGCTCCAAGCTTGATCTGTTCAAGGAAATGAATGCAGGCAAGGTCATTTTGATCAACACCGCCAAGGATCTACTCAAGGAACAAGGCACCGAGATATTCGGGCGCTTTTTTATCGCAATGATTGCGCAGGCAGCACAGGAACGGGCTACCTTGCCTGCATCCAAGCGCATCCCCACCTTTGTCTATATTGACGAAGCGCAGGACTATTTTGACCGCAATATCGGACTGATCCTGGCTCAGGCCAGAAAGTATAATGTGGGCATGGTGCTGGCGCATCAATATCTCGGTCAGCTAGAACCAAAACTGCAAGAGGCGTTTGCAGCCAACACCGCAATCAAATTTGCAGGCGGCGTATCAGCCAAGGATGCTCGTGGGCTGGCGCCGATGCTCTATTGCCAACCTGAATTCATCGAAAGCCAGCCCAAGGGTAGCTTTGCCGCACATATTCGCGGCGTGACCAAAGGCGCTGTGCCGCTCGCTTTCCCCTTTGGCGTGGTCGAAGGTCTGCCAAAGATGAGCAAGGAGCAGAGAAAAGCGTTGCAAAAGAAGATGCGAGCCAATTATGCGGTGCATCATAGCGAGCTTGGTAAGGTCAACGGATCGGATAAGTCTGAAGACTTGGACGAACAGGTCACGGACGATGCGAAGCCAGAAAAGCCAGCACCGGACAAACGTCCACCGGGTCAGGTTGACATTGATCCGGGCGACAGTTGGTAACGAGAATGACAAAAATATTTTGCCTTGTCATTGCTCGACATTGATTCACATCGCGGTCCATCGTTGAAAATGCCGCACGGTTACAAACTCACCTAACCGTCATAAATGATTGCTCCTCACTGCGAAGGACGAATCATGGGCAAACAATTGGACAGCATCGGGCGTCGCAACCGGTTGAAAGCGACATCGACAGGCAAGCGTGTTTCGCCAACCGAGCGCGACCTGACTTGGTTCACCAAGATTCATGAACATGGTCCGCTGACATCAAGCCATTTGCTGCAATATATGCGCGGCAGTCACAAATCGGAAAAGCGCGCCAAGGAGCGACTGACCGACCTGTTTAACGAAGCCAACACCCCGCATCGCGGGCCATATCTCACCCGGCCAATACAGCAATTTCAGACCATCGATGCGCGCTATAAGCCGCTTGTCTATGATCTGGCCCCGGCAGCGGTCAAGGCACTGGCTGAGCAGAATTTGCTACATGGTCGCACAGCACATCATGGCCCCTGGTGGCACGCTTTCATGACAAGTTGCATTACCAGTTCGATTGAGCTGGACTGTCTGGCGCGAGAAGACATGAACTATATTCCGCAAAGCGCAATACTGGCTCGGGCCGATGCTGAGTTGCGCTGGCGGACTTGCATCACCGATCCGGTGAGCGGATACAGCTACGCCAAAGACTTGCTGCCCGATGGCGTCTTTGGCTTGGAATATGTGACGAAAAGCGGCTTGCGCTATCGCTTCTATGCGCTGGAAGCCGACCGGGCTACCGAGCCACTTCGCAGCGGTAATTTCCACCGCAAGAGCTTCATCCGGCACCTACTACAATATCAGGACTATATTGAGGGTGGCGGTTATAGAAAGCATCTGAAGCTTACCGCGCCGATGCTGGTACTAAATGCGACCAGTGATGCGGCGCGGATGAAAAGGATGGCGGAGATTGCGGCGGAGCATTTTCCGAATGGATGCAATTATCAGCTGTTCGAATGTTGGCAGGAATTGGGGGCAGTGTTTTAGGCGCATGAGACTATCGCAGATGCGCCTGCGTTACCCTGCTTGGTCATTCTTGCACCCAAGTTCCAGCGAAGGCCTCTCCTACAACCACGCCCGGAGTATTTGGAAACTCCAATCTGTCACCCGAGATGGCCCCTTTTGCGCCGCCATAGCCACTTCCAATAATGATTTGATCGCCATCTACAACAACCGACACCATATCCCCGCTCGGTGATAATATCCCTGAACCATTCTGCGTGAAGGTTACCGACTGGTAGTTCCGAACGTTTGGTCCGCTTATGTGGGTGTAGGTTCCTGATATTTCGGCCTCGCTTTGGAACACCTCTTCGACGCTTACATCACTCAAACCATTGCCAGAAAGGCCGCCGTCACATGACGAGAGAAGCATTGGCAGCATCAATAATGTAGCTAGATAAGTCCAGATATTCCTCACTTCCGTCTCCTCAATTGAATTTGTCAGTCATCGCGGCCTTGAATTCCGCCAGCTCCTTGTCGACCGTTTCTTGTTTGGCGGTCGACCAGTTGCCGACGGCCACATATTGGAATTTCACGGTGCGACCATCACCCTGCAAGGTGACAGTGAGGCTGATATTTTTTGTAACCCCTAGAAATACGCCCTTGAGCATTGAGCCATTGACACCGAACCGGACACTGTTGTCGGATCGATTGGTGCCAGACAGGCGATAATCGAGCGACTCTCCAACAGCGATAGTGTCGTCGATGAAATTGCCTGGCCGCTTTGGCAAAACCATTTGGTCTTCGGTAACATTTTCCCGTGTGGGGCTAGCCAGATGCGCTATACCCATGGCTGCGCCGCAGCCGGTAAGCGTCGAGGACATTGCTGTGAGGCCGATCGTAAGAGCTACGAGCCTGATATGAAGATTCACAAGCCTTCTCCGAAGGCAACGATGCTAACAGGTTTGCCAAACGGGTTCGCCTTGCCGTCGGATTTGCGGAGTGCCCAAAAACCGAACAAAAATGGGTGCTTGAAAATGTTCTGAAAATCCATTGCTTGCCTCCCTGATATGCGATGTTCTTATATTAGAAAATCGCATATGGCAATATCCCATATAGCGCTTGTGCTGGATGCATTTTGGAGGCTCCAGCAAATGACAAAATCTGTCTTCACCGACGCCTACCGCACGTTCCTTAAGTTGATGGTTGAAACGCGTCGGGAGGCGAGCGTTCATCAATCGGAGCTGGCCGACCGCATAAGCTGGGATCAACCGACCATCTCCAATGCCGAACGAGGAATTCGTCGCCTCGACGTGATTGAGTTTGTCGCCATTGCCAAGGCACTGGACGTTGATCCCGTTGAACTGATGGCCGAGCTTGTTCGGCGCTTACCCGATAAAATTGAAATTTAAAAAAGATTTGACCTTGTACGCATTTTTGCGCACTTATTAGCATTATTGCAGACACGGGGGTGATCTATGAGGGTTTCGGTTATTCTTAACGACACGGATTCCCAGCGCTTCAACGCGTACTGCGAAAAACACGGATATAAAAAATCAACCTTGATTTGTCGGCTAATACGTGAACATATGGAGAACGAAAACTTCACTTTCCAACCAGAATTGAAGTTTCGCAACCAAAATTCGAGGAAAAAGGGGACTTGAAATGACAAAGGTTCAAAAGCGAAAGCGGAGCAGCAAAAGTTTCAGTTCTTTTTTTGCGGGAATAGGTGGATTTGATTGCGCCCTCGACGCAGAAGGATTTGACCCAGCACTGCAATGTGAGATTGATGACTTTTGTCAGAAGGTTTTAGCATCTCATTGGCCTGACGTCCCATTGGTCTCTGACATAACGAAAATTTGTCCAGATGAGTTACCCGAATCCGAGATTTGGTGTGGCGGATTCCCATGCCAAGATGTTTCGGTGGCACGAGGATCTAAAGGTCGGGATGGATTGAAGGGCAAAAACTCCGGCTTGTTTTATAGTTTTCTCGAATTGGTTAAGGCGAAGAAGCCTGAAACAATTCTGTTGGAGAACGTGGTAGGGCTCTTGAGTTCCCATAACGGTCAGGATTTTAGAGTCGTGGTCGAAGCGTTAACAAAACTGGGCTATTCTGTTGCTTGGCGTATTATGAACAGTAGATATTTTGGAGCGCCTCAATCACGGCCACGAGTGTTCGTTTGCGCGTCTAGGACCTCTCAATCATTGCCATTGGAAGTTTTGTATGAGAACATTATCGGCCAGCGACCAGCAGGCGCAAGAAAAGGATTCCTCGCCGAAGATAGGTGCCCACAAACGGATGCGCGAGTTGCGAACATTGCATATTGCCTTGCAGCCACTTCGGGTCGTCACACCGGAACAGATTGGAGCAGAACTTACGTATCATACGAAGCCGCCGTTCGGCGGCTTACCCCAACGGAGTGTGAAGGGATTCAAGGGTTTCCTGTTGACTGGACCAATGTTGGATTAAATTGTGACGTAGTCTCGCTTGACCAAGATAGCTTTCGTTACAAAGCATTGGGAAATGCCGTGTCCGTGCCTGTAGCGAAGTGGATCGCAAAGAGACTAAAATTGGCTCTCAGGACTGCGAAGAAAAACGTTCGACCGCTAGGAATTAGATCAGTCCAAGAAATTGCTCCAGATTTTGAGCATAAGACACTGCGTGGAATGAAACTAAGCGACCTTCATTATTCCGAAGCACCTGGTGACGCACGCCTCAAATGGCAATCAGGTGGCTACGCATATCGTGATGATTGCTGGGACATTAGCGCGCCGGAGGGGCCAGCTAAAGTTATTCAAACCAAACTTATCAATGTGATCGATAAAACAGTGCCGGACAAAAAATATTTTCTAAGCCCCAATGCTGCCGAAGGTATTTTGAGGCGTGTGGAAAGTCAAAATCGTACTCTTTTCCCTCCAATGTCCGCTGCGCTTAAGCAAATGGTAGCTAACAAATCAAAACACTCTCTGATTGACGATAAGAACTACCCGGAATCAAAATTAGAAGAAGCCGCCTAATAGCTGGATTCTTCTTACTATTGCCAATCCACTCTGATAACCGCTATCTCGGTTCCATAGCTCTGATCTTGGGGCATGAAATCAGGCGGGAAATGGAATGGACTTTGTCGTAATCCGGCTGGGTAAAGACAGCCTCGAAGATATTGCACGGCTGGACTCTCCTGATCCGCAGGTACCATTTTCATTTACTTTCCAATGCGCACAGGTTGAACAGAACATTGAACCGGGGGCGTATGCGTTTCTTTGCTTAGGTTCAGATAACAACAAGGGAATCGACACCAAATGGAAACGCGGACTAAGGGCGCTCGGGAAAATATTGGAACTGGAACGCGGGACATCATTTAACGACACCAGCACACTTAAGATTGAAGTTCTATCAGTCTTTAACGACAGTCTTGATCAGTTTGATTTTCTGGACAAAAGTTCGACCCTTTATAAGCATTTTTCTGGCTATCCGGTAATTGGTGTCAAATCATCTCGAAACAATGCAATTCAACGAGTTCGAGATGATCCGAGAGAAAACACATCTGCGCTTTTGACTGCTATTAAAATGCTATACCCTCCACTAGTCGACGATCTCAGTGAGCGTGCCCCCGAACTAATTGAGCTACTGGATTTTGTCCCTTCACCGGAAGAAACAGGAGATGCGTCCCTCAAAATTGATGACGACGACCCGATTCTTAAAAAGATTCAGGACGCAATTGTTCAGAGAAATCAACGAAATTTTCTTTTTTTGGGAACGCCTGGAACGGGAAAAACTTGGTACGCCCACAGAATCGCAAGCAGCTTGACTGGTTCTCATGGCCATCGAATTGCCTTCCTCCAATTTCACCCATCCATATCCTATGACGATTTTATTGAGGGTTACGTTCCTTCACTTTCGACGGACAAGACATCCATAAAGTACGAGATTCGTCCCAAGCATTTCCTCAAACTTTGCGATGCAGCGAGTGCTGACGCAGACAATATATATGTTATTGTTATTGACGAGATTTCACGAGGTGACCCCAGCAGGGTCTTTGGCGAACTTTTGACATATATTGAACCAGAATATCGGGAACGAACGTTCTCACTCGGATATTCAGGGAGAGATTACCGAATACCACGAAATGTAGTCATTCTTGCAACTGCCAACCCGTATGATAGGTCGGTAGGAGAGCTTGATGATGCCTTCCTAAGGCGCTTCGAAATGGTTGAGTTCCCGCCGGACCGAAATGTTCTCAGCAATAAATTAGAAGAAAATGGTATGCCAAAAGCTGGCCAGCAGAGGGTAGTTCATTTCTTCGATACGCTCAATAAAACAATCCCAAACGGTATCGGTCATTCCTATTTTCTAACTCTTAAAACCGCAGATGAGTTGAAAGAGCTTTGGGAAAACAAACTCGCATTCATAGTGCGCCGATCGCTGCAATATGATGGTGATAGTTGGAACGAGTTACTTCAAAAATTTGAGACGCTGTTCGGAGAGCCCGCCGCCGACGAAGAAGATGTTCCACCAACCGAAGTTTTGGCTGTTGGTGAGCAGGCCGTAGATAGCGATGGTGCGTAATCAAATTGGATTCTCAGGTTACATCACCCATTCGGAACACTGAATTCTGTCAAAAGACGGTTATAGCGACCAGAGAGCGCGGTACTGTCGTTGTTTCCCCCTCAGACCTATTTTCTAAAAACGGTAACTTACGTTTTCTGCCTGATGCACTGGATCGCAGCCGGATCCAAATCAATCAAGGCGGGAATGGTATTCATTTGAAAATTGGTGGCATTATAGGAAGGCTACCCGTCACTGAAAATCTTGTACTAGACATTTCACCCAAATTCCCAATTGGCAATTTGGCTCGCTTGCTCTCGCGTTCGGATCAAGTCTTGAATCGGCGTGTAGGAGCAGACCGGTTATATGATTTTACTAGCTGGACCGGATATTTGCCGGAACTGCTGCTACGAAGTTTCGCAATTCAGCTTCGGAACGTTCAGACCGAGGGCGTGCATCGAAATTACATCCGAAATTGTCGCGATGACGTGCCTCGGCCGAAGATAGACTTTAGAAAAAGTGAGCAAGCTTTCTGGGCAAGGGGAATCCCAACGCGAGCGAAGATCGAGGCTTTTGATTTCAGTACTAACAACGCGGTTAATCGCATTTTGAAAGCGGCTCTGTTAGTAGGATTATCACTGACTGATGGTGAAGCTACACTAAATAACGAGCGGCAAATTTTTGCAGAAAATCTAAAAAGTTATGCTCGGATAAGCGCCGCCGCCGCTGACAACATAGAGTACATCTACGAAGACGCGGTCGCTACGCTACCTCACTTCAAAATTGGTCATCACAAAGCATTGGAGGTCGCTCGTGAACTTATTCGACGATCAAGCCCGCTGCTGGAATTTGCGGATCGCAGAGTCCGCCTACCATCTTTCATAATCAACTTAGATACAGTGTTTGAATCCTATATTCGAAACTGTTTGAGGAACGACCTGCAAACCCTCCATCCCGGTTCGCAAGTTAACGATGGGAATGAAGCCGGGTACTCAAAAAGTCTTCTAAATGACAATCAAAAGTTCACAATCAAACCCGATCTTATTTTTCGGCGGAGCACCGATGAGCCTCCGTTTTTGATTGGCGACTTAAAATACAAAACAAAGCCTACCGAAGATGATAGGTATCAAATACTCACCCACACTCTGAGTTATCAATGCAAAAAGGCGATTCTGATATATCCAAAACGATCGGGCAGGGCAGGAGGACTTATTCGCATTGGTCAGATAGGGCCGACCGAATTTCCAATTGAACTATTCGAATATCATTTTGACCTATCAAGTGATCTCGAAAAAGAGGAACAAAGCATTGCTGTTGCGATAGGAGCTTTAGCAGGAAAATAGCCCGCTCCGATAAACTTCTTTTCGAAGACTTCTTTAGATTCAGTTTTCATCACGTAAAAGGTCCCCCGCACGGATTTCGACGGTTGAATCTGAACCCGGTTTACGAATAGGACTACATAGCCTGAAATGTAAGATGTGACGCCCAAGTGCGTCTCTATGCTTATCTATCCAATCTATCATCTCTGCTCTAGTTTTTATCGGCTTTTGTGAATATTCTTCCATAGCGGTTCGCCAAATTTTCGCCACCATTGGTGAACCCAGTGAGTCATCTTCAAAGGGAAGATATTCCGGAAAATCTCGATCATTATTCGTCATCAGGTATTACCTGTTTTCAAAATGCATTCTGGAGGAACTTCAAGCTTCCCGACTGGACAGTCACTCGGCCGAGTACGATTCCAAACCTCGATCAACTTACAATAATTTTTCTTCCACCACTGCTTTATGTTTTTGTCGAATTTTTCAAGACCATTTACACCCTTCAATCGGATGCCATCGGTGATTGAAAAACTCGCGTTCTCTCGATTATACCTAACGTGAAAATGTGGAGGTGGATGTTCGTTAGCCTGAATTTGAACAGACATTCCGTCCAGACGTCCAACTTGCTCTTCAGTAAGCATTCGTAAGCCGTCATCGTCGAGCATCGGCCCATGCATGAAGCTTTCTTCAAGCTCTGCTACTAATGTTTCCGGAAGATCAATGGTGATCGGTGACATTTCAAACTTCCTTGATCAATACATTTTAGGCGCGCATTCGAAGAATCAGAACTTGCTAGTATCTCTACAAAAATTGAGCAATCCAATCTTGGTAAAGATAAGCTCTATTTGGTCACCAGAGCAGCAAAATGAAAGAGCCAAGACGATGCTTGGCCCTTGAAAGGATCACAGCCCTTCCTGATCTTTGAGTCTGGAAAACACAATCGGATGGAAATGTATGTCGCACTCAATGCGCGGAACGATTTCCATCATCCGCAATGCTTCTAATTCCGATATAGCCACATAGCCCCATTCATCAGCGACCAGTCCGGTCACAAATCCGAACGCGATATCATTGCCGTCATATTCGGTCAGATACCACGTCCCGCTCCCATAGGCATGGAACAGCTTGCAGCCCACTACCGGATCGGCTCGATTTTCCTGACTCCGTAACGGGAAGTCCTTTAGCCGGACTTCCACCTCTTGGCGAATATCCATCATCCTGTACTCCTTGTTCAATGCCAGCTTGATTGCTGACATTGATAGAATTCTACAGGAGGCCGGTTGTTCTGTGATGGTAGCTCGAAGCCACCTAATCTGCGACTTTCTATTGGGTAGCGCACATGGGATCGCTGTCCGAATTTGAAGGGTAATCATTCAAAAAACTGCCCGACCAAATCAATTTGATCGAGTAGTTCTGGAATGAACTTTTTAACCCATTGCGGCAGCCAACTGTGTTGTCGGCCCACGCCTGACTGATTCCGCCAAAGAAAGAGCTTCAAAAAGAACGGTGCTACGGGGTTCATTGTCGAAATATCTTCGGACCTTTGGCCGCAGCGGTCGAAGAATCGGATAGCGCTCAATTAGTGCGTCTGCCTCTTCATATTTGTTCTTGTACGGATTGTCCCGAGCCACCTCCATATCTAATACCGCAGCTTTTTTGGCTGTATCAGCGATAGATTGAATGAGGCGCTTGGTGTGCTTGCCCTTGCGGACGGCATGAGCAAGGTTTTCCGTAATAACAACATTGGGTGAAAATTCTTCGATCAGTTGCCGAGCAAATGCAGCTGCTTGCTCCACGTTTTCCCATGCTTTGGTGGACATATGCCAATAGAGCACTTCGTCGCCGACCAAATAAATTACTCCGACCCGGCGATAGGCAGCCGCGAAAGCCAGATAGCTAAGCCCCTCCATTGTCCGCAGTTAGATCGCCAATCAATTGGGCGTGCAGACGTTTCAGAGTATTATCTCGGTTGAAGTTGGAAGTTGTATCATTGGTCTGGCTGTTCAGGGATGGCATTTGCCCGAACAAATCCTGTTTAGCCGTTTTTCTGATAGCAAGGTAAAGGCTATCAAACGACCGATTGTATATGAGGGAAACTTTACAAGTTTCGAGCAAAGTTGGGAGCCGCTGACCTGCCTCCAAGTCAGCTAATTCGTTATCGCTCAACTCAAGCAGCGTTGCTACATCTCGGAATGATAAACCAGCCTTTCGGCGAGCAGCGCATAGATCATGCGCAAATTGTGTGAACATAATTGTTTGATTAAACTGGTAACACCCAAGCAGTTTAAACGGTCAGACTTTCTCGCACTAGGTAGCTTCAATCTCCCCATTTTATTTCATCAGATATCCTAGATTCGTATATCACCTACGCGGTATTGGCGAGTTGGTAGCCGGATAGGTGGAACCTATCCGGGAACTGCAATACCGCGTTCGTGATTACGCTAGGGGTGAGCGTTGGAGTATAGGGAAGATTACCGCTTTTCTCAGTCCCAATACTAGATAGCGCGGAGCCACCCAAAGCGCCCTAGTCTCAAATCCCGGCAGGCCGCAAGATAGGTCCATGCACTTTCACGACAATTCCGTAACCACACTTGGCGATGCCTATCATCGTCACGGTGACAAGCCATTTGGCGTTTACCAGCATGATCGTCTTTCTCACGTTTACGTCATCGGTCAGACCGGGACTGGGAAATCTTCGCTTCTGGCCTCAATGGCAGGGCAAGATGCGGAACGCCATCAGGGGTTTTGTCTTATCGACCCCCACGGCGACCTGGCTGAGTATCTTCACCATCATATCCCCGGCGAACATATCTATTGGGATGTATCAGATCCGAACAGCCCGTTTGGATATAATCCTCTGACCCGCGTTCCTGCTGAGCTACGGCCACTGGTTGCCTCTGGCTTTATTGAAACTCTGAAAAAACAATGGGCCGATAGCTGGGGTGCGAGGATGGAGCATTTATTGCGCTATTCCGTGTTGGCGCTCTTGGAGCAGCCGTTGGCAGATATTCGTGACATTGTACGCATGTTTGTTGAACCAGAATTCAAACGCAACGTGGTTGCGACTATCCAAGACCCACAAGTTCGCAGCTTCTGGACGGTCGAGTTTCCCAAAATGAACTATATGACCGCCATTGATGGTGTTGCTCCCATTTCCAACAAGCTCGGGGCATTTCTGGCTCACCCCGTCATCCGCCAAGCAATATGCCAGCCAAAGCAACCGCTACGCTTCCGGAGAATTATGGATCGTGGTCAAACGGTGATTGTTAATCTAGCCAAGGGCAAAATCGGTAATGACAATGCTAATGTGCTTGGCGGCCTGTTGGTGTCCAACATCATGAATGCTGCCTTCACCCGGCACGATGTTCCAGAACCGCAACGCAGACCGTTTTTCCTCTATGTCGATGAATTTCATAATTTTACAACGACAGCGTTCGCTGACATGCTTTCAGAAAGCCGCAAATATGGCTTAGGGCTTTGCTTAAGCCAACAGCATACCTCACAGACCGAGCAGCCGGTGTTTGACGCTGTGATGGGGAATGTAGGGACGATGATTGCCTTGCGGGTTGGAGCCAAGGATGCACCGTTGTTGGCTCGTCAGTTTGAGAGGATCGCCGCTCCTGATTTCACTAATCTGCCGAACTACCACGGCTTCATTCAACTGCTGGTGCAAGGAAGGAAAATGCCAGCATTTTCCTTTCAAACTAGGCCACCCCTCCCGTAATTTGGGGCGTCCGGCGCGCCCTAGTTTGAAGACATTCAGGCCGATAAAATATTCTCATGTCAAAGCGCGATCATCTCGAAGAATATTTGTTACTCTGCAAGCGCATCTATGAGCGCAAAGTCCTTGATGGCACTTGGCCATGGCCGAAAGATTCGCCAAATTCTGAGATTGTGTTAGATTCCGAGGGTAATTCCAAAAATCGATGAAATGTTGCTTTGGGTACGTTCGCGTTTCCACCATCAGGCAAGGTGATGGTGTGTCACTACAGGCACAAAAAGATGCCATTATGGCCTTTGCGAGTCGTAACAATATTGACGTCGTTAAATGGTTTGAGGAAAAGGAAACCGCTGCAAAAATAGGTCGACCGATCTTCAACGCGATGGTTTCGGAATTAAACCGCGGCAAGGTGCGCGGTGTTGTCATTCATAAAATCGACCGGTTCGCCCGCAATTATACAGACTGGGGAAAGATATCTGACCTCGCCGATAGCGGCGTTGAAATTCTCACCGCCACCGAAAGCTACGACTTCAATACCTACGGTGGCCGGATGGCGGCAGATTTCCAACAGGTCGTAGCAGCAAACTACATCCGCAACCTACGAGACGAAATCAAAAAGGGCCAGAATGGGCAACTCAAAAATGGCTTATACCCATGGGGTGCACCCATTGGTTACCTAAATGCTGGGGGAGGAAAGCCAAAGATTCCCGATCCAGAACGTGGCCCACTGGTAAGAGAAGCTTTTGAACTCTATTCGACCGGTCAAATTTCATATCGTCCATTGCTAGCGGAACTAAAAAAGCGGGGACTGCGGAACAAAAGTGGCAAGCCATTGTCGTTGTGCGGATTGGAAACGTTGCTGAAAAACCCGTTCTATTGCGGCATCATCCACATCAAACGCACCGGACAGACGTTCAATGGCATCCACGAACCTCTCATTTCCGTGGCACTGTTCCAGCGCGTTCAAGATATACGGACGAGCCGCTGGGGCAAACAGATCACGCGTCACAACCATACCTACCGTGGCCTATTTCGGTGCGGGGAATGTGGCGGGCCAATGGTACCAGAACTCCAAAAGGGTCATGTCTATTATCGGTGCAAACTGACCGGATGCCTTACCAAAACTATTCGTGAAGAGGCTTTGGAAGCCGAGGTGACCCAATTCCTCAAACATATCAAGTTGACCCGACACGATGTTGATCGTGCGGGACGGCAAATTAAGAAGTGGATGAAAGAAACCGGAGAAGCTATCACTGACAGCACGGCCCAACTACGCCTGGCAAATATTCGTGATCGCATGGACGGTTTAACCGATGCATTGGTTGACAGATTGATCGACAAAGAAACGTTCAATGCAAGGAAGGGAAAGCTCGTTTTAGAGGAAGCACAGGCACTGGAAGATCATCAGAAAAACGTAACTTTGCAGCAAAAAGCCGATAACTTGCGCACGATGGCCGAACTGGTAATTAGCCTTGCCCAGACTTATGTTTTCGGGAAAACCGAGGAAAGGCGCCATCTGGTCGAAATAGCTACGTCGAACCGGCTAGTGTCGGGGAAAAACGTATATTTAGAGCCAGCAAATTGGGTGTTGCAGGTCCAAAATGCTATTACTGTCCTCTGTTGTGCAGAAGGTCCGGACACAAGCCGAACTTTTGAAGAGCTAAATCAGCTTTTTGCAAAATCAAACCTACTTACAATTGAACATCTCTGTGAAGGTAATGTAGCATCGACGACGCCAGAAAAACTAGGACGCTCGGGGGCTTGCCGACTTTGAGCTCAGCGAGCTTGAAAAATGGATCAGTTCAATTCGATTTTTGTATGTTTCCCAACTTCAATTCTGGTCCCTGACGATAAAGTAACTTCGATGTTTGGATCAGTTATTGCCATGCTATCGATCTTGACGGCAGATTGTGCAATCATTCGCTTCGCATGAGAGCGGGAGAATTCTGGTTCGACGGCTACAACTAGGTCAAGAAGCGCACTATCTGACAATAGCCCCAAACCAGAAATCGAGACTTGAGTGAAAACAGCGTCGTCCTTCTTCTGATAGTTTCGTCGGAAAAATTCAGATGCTAGGCTTGCATCTTCGGTCGAATGAAACCTCTCGACAACTGCTTCTGCTAGTTCCTTTTTTAAATCCATTGGATGCAAAGTGCCCTCGCTTAGTCGCGTTAGATGATTGTCGATCTCGGATGCGCTCCATCCGGTAACAAGCTTGCAGTAGGATGGTAGTGCGCTGTCCGGAATGGACATAACCTTCCCAAACATGTCGTTTGGAGCATCAGTGAGTCCAATATAGTTATTCTTTGATTTGCTCATCTTCTCGATGCCGTCAGTCCCAACAAGGATCGGCATACAGAGAACCATTTGCCCCTGCTTTTCGAATGAAGCTTGTAAGGTACGACCGACAAGATTGTTAAACAATTGGTCTGTGCCGCCTAGTTCGATATCCGCGTCGATGGCAACTGAATCGTAACCTTGCATGATAGGATATAGAATCTCGTGGAGGGAGATCGGGGTGCCGTCTGCAAAACGGTTCTTGAAATCTTCCCTCTGCATGATTTGGGCAACGGTCATTTTGGATGTCAGCTTTACAACATCCTCAAAAGTCAGCTTGCCGAGCCAGTCTGAATTCCGCCTTATGTCTAACGACTGGAGATCAAGGATTTTGCCAACCTGCTCCAAATATGTTTGTGCGTTGTCCTCTATTTCATCGATAGATAGAGGTGGACGTGTCGTGTTGCGGCCTGTGGGATCACCAATCATTGCGGTAAAGTCCCCAATGATCAGGATGATGTGATGACCGAGACGTTGGAACTCTGCCATCTTTCCAAGTACAACAGCATGACCGAGGTGGAGGTCCGGTGCGGTCGGGTCCACCCCCAGCTTTACGACCAGAGGTTTTTGTGACACATTTGCATCCGCAAGTTTCTGACGCAACGCGCCTTTCGGTTCTTCGATCTCTACTCCGGAGAGAAGTAGGCCCAGAGACTTTTCTGTATTTTTCATAAATCGTTTATATCATATCCGTTTTTCAGTAATTTCTCAAATTGTACAAATAAATATCATACAGAAATTTGGCATTCTGTTTCTAAATGGCTAGAGTCGACCATAACTTGGTAGTAGGAGTCATTCAGAGTCCTTTTGAACTTGCAATAGTCTCTAAGCTTTATTGCTCGGGAGTTATTATCATCTCCCTGCCAATACCATTTCGTATTCTGACAAAAATCGCTCCAATTGCAATCCTGAGAACAATGTAAGTCCGGGTAATTAGGCCCTCTGATATCAGCGGCTAATTCGAGTGTTTTTTCGGCAATGTTGGATCTATCGATGCCAAATCGGTTTATCAGCCCAAGGCTGAACACATACGGATCAGCGCCAGAGTAGGATAGCTCAGGAGAGACACTGTGGAACAGATTCAAATGGGCCTTGTCGGCGTATTTTTCGATGACACGAGGTAGGGCTCGCTTCAAAGAAAGCCATTCTTCCTCAGTAGGCGACTGATAGGCGCCGTAGTTTACTTCCGCAATTGCTGGAATGTAACCAACGCGGTCATAAAACCAGTCGCAGATGTCGAGCAAATTTTCGAACTGAGCGTTCGGAACGACGCACACTCCGAGCCGTACGGGCATCTCATCGGTATCTTCGCTCATCACATAATTAAGTGTAGTCTCAGGGCGTTCGGCTCCAGGGTCGGGAGCGATAGGGTTCTCCACGGAAAAGTATACTGATTGAAGGGCGCTCTCACGAGCTTGCTCGAACCACTCTGCCTTGAGTTTTCTACCATGAGTAAGGAGAAACGGCCTTACCCCCGAAATCTCAAAAGCTTGGTTTGCTCTGATGAAGAGTTTTTCCTTCAATGTGATTGGATCGCCGCCGGAGAAGCGGAAGTTTGTGATTCCACCGGAGTGTTCATTCCAGTATTTTACAAAATTGCAATAAACTTCAAATTGTTCATCAGCCATGTGATATGCCACGCTCTTTCTATCGTGCTTGAGATAGAAATGGCAGTATGTGCAATGCGAATTACAAAGGCCGGTTATTTCTACATTGATCGTGTAGATGCGTTCTCGTTCACCAAGTCCGTCATTCAAGAGTTCCTTCAGTTCCATCGTCGCCCTTCCTCATAAAAAAGGGCTGCACTCGATCTTCGAGCACAACCCCTTCGATCAGCCTTCTGCGAAATAGATTAAGGATCAGTCGAATAGACCAAATTCTGATCAACCTTGCCTTTTTCATAAGCCTTAATCGCAGTAATCAGCTTGATAGCTATTTTCTTCTTCACAACGCACCTCCATCGATTTTGAGGGATAGAAATTATTATTGATTCCCTTCCTCGTGTCAACAGAAAGTTGCGATCAGGATGTCCGTCGTCAGAACATCTGGCCCTGAAGGCTGCATAAATTAACGGAGCATTGGTTTGATATTGGCCGTCCGAGCCATGGCGCGGATCAAATGCTGGGTGGATTTGCCCTTCAGGCACTCATCACCCAGCTTTTCTGTCACCACCACATTGGGGCGATAGAAATTGATCATTTCCTGCGTGTAGCCTGCTGCCGCGACTGGGCTGCTGGCGGCATTCTCAGATGCCGTCCAATCCTTGAGTCTCCCGCCGACCAGATAGACAAGGCAGACACGGCTCTCATTCTTCGATCAAGCTCTAGCTAAGTAAGAATTTCGACCATTTCTTTGTAATGATACGACGCTTCTCTAACCTATCAGAACGCTGATATGCACCAACTACGCCTCCATCCACAATGTGACCCAAACAGGCTTCTTTAACCTCAAAAGTCGCCTCGGTCTGCTCCTCCGCCCACACACGAAAACTACTACGAAAACCGTGCGGGCGCGCTTCATAATCATGCTCTTTCATCAATTTTGACATCCCAGCGTCAGACAGTGGTTTACCGCGATATGATGAGAAGAGAAATTCGTTCTCAGCTATATCACGGGCCAGCTGCACCACTCTTAATGCTTCGTCAGTTAGCGGGATACGATGCTCGCGACCGGTCTTGGTGCGTTCAGCAGAAAGATACCAAATATCCCCGTCTATTTCATCGAATGTAGCTAAGCGCACTTCACTCGTTCTGGCGGCAGTGAGTATGAGAAACCTCAGAGCCAACACACTTGTTTTCGATTGTCCGGCGAGCCACTGATAGAAGGACGGAACATCCGCATATGGCATGGATGGAATATGTTGGACCGAACGACGCTGTTTGCCGAGCAACGCTTTCGCCTTCGAGACCGCCTGCATATCAACTTCCAGCCCCAACGCAGCCGCGTGTTTAATAGCCAGATTTACGCGGCTGAGCGCTTTTGCTGCTGCTTCCGGTTTATCGTGCCATATCGGTTCCATTACGGACTTCAATTCGTGCTGATCCAATTGCTCTATTGGCAATTTGCCGATCTTTGGGATGATATGGACGTTCAATGGTGACAGCCAGCGACCAGCAATCCCATCATTTTTTAACTCGGCCTTTCGAGCTTCAAAGCATCCAGCGATCACTTCGGCAACTGTTGTACCAGAGATAAGTCGTGTTAGCTTATCCCGCTCGACAATTGGATCATTGCCACTACGAAGTTGTGATCGAGCCTCAATCGCCTTTTCTCTTGCTTCCGCAATGGAAACATCAGGCCAACGCCCCAGTCCCATTTCCCGGCGCTTTCCGTTGATAGATAGGCGCTGTATCCATTTGCCACCCTGCCTATGTTTTTTGACCAGATACAGACCTTGGCCGTCGTTATGCTTACCCGCACCGAGCGACCTTACCTTCATCTGGCTCAGTAAATTATATTTCATAGCCCACCATCTGGCCCACCATTTATTGTGCGAAGTGACGGTATTGCATGTTCAGCTATGCGTCAACTAATTGCACAAAAACCCTGTATTTATAAGATTTATTGAGAATATATGGATAGCGATGAGAAGGGATAACGGTGCCTCTCGACCGCACCAATATAGCCGGGTCCTTGCACCCCATCGGCAA
>TARA_R110002124_G_scaffold114535_12_pt1 | contig 27364 bp, 27 predicted proteins | sample TARA_R110002124 | Tara Oceans TARA_R110002124 (sample SAMEA4397445) | marine metagenome | biome: Polar Biome; feature: [SRF] surface water layer (ENVO:00010504); material: water (ENVO:00002006), including particulate matter (ENVO:01000060) such as... | depth 5 m
CCCGAGCCGCTTTCAGCGGGCGGCGTCGGGGGCCGCGCCCAGCGGTTGCTTTGGCGGTACCTCGCGGCTGCGCTGCATCCAGGCTGGGTATTCCGGCGCGATCGCGCTGACGGCGTTGAGAGCGGCAAGTTCGTCCGCGGCAAGCACAAGCTCGGTGGCGCCGACATTATCGTCGAGCTGCTCGAGGCGTTTGGCGCCGACAATCACGCTCGTTACATGGGGCTGGTGGAGCAGCCAGGCGAGGGCGATCCGGGCGATACTGATGCCCCTGTCGACCGCGATCGCCTCCATGGCCTCGATCACCTTATAGGCATGTTCCATGGCCACGGGCGGGAAGTCGAAGTTCGTACGACGGCTGCCGTCGTCGGCCTGCCTGTCGCGGCCGAACTTGCCGCTCAGCAGGCCGCCAGCCAGCGGGCTCCACACGAGCAGGCCCAGTTTCTCGGCCCTGATGAGGGGGACGATTTCCCGTTCGAGCTCGCGGCCGGCCAAGGTGTAGTAATTTTGCGTGGTGGCGATTTTCGCCAGGTTCAGGCGTTCGCTGTGGCCGAGCGCGCGTGCCATCTGCCAGGCCGACCAGTTGGAAACCCCGACATAGCGCACCAGACCCTGGCGCACGAGCGTGTCCAGCGCAGCCAGGCTTTCCTCGATGGGCGTCACGGTATCGAAGCCGTGGAGCTGATAGAGGTCGATGTGATCGAGCTGAAGGCGCTTCAGGCTGGCCTTCACGCTGTCCAATATGTGCCCGCGGGAATTGCCTGCGTCATTTGGGCCCGGGCCGACCGGACCACATACCTTGGTGGCAATCACCACGTCTTCGCGGCGAACGCCGAGGTTCTTCAACGACTGGCCGACAATTTCCTCCGATGCGCCGTCGGAATAGATGTCGGCCGTGTCGATGAAGTTGATACCGTGCTCGAGGGCGCGAGCCATGATCGCTTGCGCGTCCTCGAGCTGCACATTGCCCATATTCGCCCAGAAGCCCCTGCCACCGAAGGTCATGGATCCGAGGCAGAGTTCCGATACGAACAGGCCGGTATTGCCGAGTGTCTTGTATTTCATGATGCGGTCCTTCTGAGAAATGCGCGAAATTTGGCGGTCATGCCGTTTGGCCTGATGGTCGATCTTGGCGTCAGGCCCGTGGTCCATCTGCTGGGCGACCATCCAGGATGGCAGGCGCGGCGGCCGGGGTGGAAACCCCCGGCTGGGCAGGGCGTCACTGCTTGCGAAGCAGGACTGCGATGCGCTGGTTTGCGATGAGCAGGACAATCCCGGTGAGGACGCCTGCGACCGGGACGATCAGCAAGCCAAGGCCCAGGCCGTTGGGGATTTGTGCTCCCGTCGCAGCGTCACTGACCATGCCCACGATGAGAGGTCCCAGTGCAGGCCCCAAAAGGCCGGAGGCGATCATCACCAGGCTGGACGCCTGCGCCTGCCTTCCCGGACCGGCCACCAGATGAGCTGCCCCGAAGGCCCAGGGCATCAGGAAGGAAAACGACAGCATGCCTGGAACCAGCAACAGCACCGACATCCATCCGACGGGCGTGAACAAGGCCGCTGTGGTCGTCAGACTGGCGATCAGGAAGAGAATGGCGGGCGGGCTGAGCAAATTGCCGCTTGCCGAGCTTACCGCGCGGTCGAACCAGCGTCCGCCCACGAGCGCGCCGATGATGCCCATCAGGCCCTGCGGCAGGCCGAAGGCCAGTCCGACCTCACTGGCGCTGAAGCCATGCGTGCGAATGAGGAAAGGCGCCGCGAAAGCGTAAAACGGGGCTGCGGCAAAACCGAGAAAAATACCGCCGATGAACAGCGCGCGGAAGGCCGGGGACGCAAGCAGGCGCCGGCTGGATTCCATGAACGGTTCGCTGTTGGCGGCGGTGCGCTTGAGCGTCGGCGTGGGGCCGGTGACTACAAAACTCAGAAAAGCGATCAGAATGCCGATAATCCCGGTCCCGATCATCGCATGACGCCAGCCGAGGGTGTCGCCGATCGCTCCGCCGGCGGCAAATCCGACCATGGTGCCGAGCGGGACGCCCATGGCGAACAGGCCGATCGCCAGGCCGCGGCGCTCGGGACTGATTTTTCGGGCGATCAGTGCATGGCCGGCAGGGATGGCACCAGCTTCGCCGAAAGCGACGCCGAAGCGTGTCAGCGCCAGGAGCATGAAACTGGCGGCGATGCCGCCAAGTGCCGTCATCGTGCTCCAGAGCAGGATGCACGAAACCAGGACAAGGCGTGGTGATCCTCGATCGGAGGCTCGAGCCAGCGGCAGCGAAAGAAGTGCATAGCAGACCGCAAAGGCAAGCCCGGTCAGCAGGCCCATCTGAGTATCACTCAGGCCGAGGTCCAGCTTTATGGATTCAGATAGAATAAATGGGAGTATCCGATCAATCTGGGACAGCGCATTTATAAGTAAAAGCGCAAGCAGTATCGCAATAAAACGCCAGCCGACAACATACTCGTTTTCTGATTGATGAATAATCTGTCGGTTTATTTTATCAAGATCAGTTGACCTTGCCAAATTTTCTGTCATCTATTTTCCATTCCTGGCTTGACCTGCAGCATCAAGCTAAATGGAGTGCCCCATGATCAGAATGCCCGATCTCTCAAGAAACTTGCCTATTCATCCAGATGGCCGTACCGTCCCGACAGAAGGCCGGGTGCTGCGCTGGCCCGGCACCCGACAGGAGGCGCGCATGTCGTCATCGCTACTCACGGCGGTCAGCGCCTACATTGAAGAGCAGGGCGGTGGTGAAGGCCTCTTTCCCACGCCGATCGAGAGCTTCAACATCATTCGTTCCTTCCAGGCGATGATGCCGATGCGGGCGCTATATCGCCCCTCGCTCTGCGTGGTGGTCCAGGGCGCCAAGGAGATCCACTTCGGCGAGGACCGGCTTGATTACGGCGCAATGGAGTGTCTGGTTGTCAGCGTCGAGCTTCCGGCCAGCGGGCGGATCGTGTCGGCAAGTCCGACCGAGCCCTATATCGGTGTCACCCTGGACTTCGACGTCGCAACGATGCGCGAGGTACTCGAACAGCTGGACGAGCCGCCGATGCCGGTTGCGAATTCGGGCCCCTGCGTATTCGTGGGCGATGTCGACGAGGCTCTGGCGGATTGCATGCTGCGCCTGATACGGATGCTGGCGACGCCAAAGGCGATCCCGATCCTTTATCCCTCGGTGATGCGCGAGGTTTACTATTGGCTGCTGAGCGGGCCGCATGGCGGCGAAATCTGCAAGCTGGCGCTGCCAGAATCAAACATCGAGCGGGTTGTCAGGGCCGTCTCCAAGCTGCATCTGAATTTCGCCCAGACCTTGCGGATCGAGAAACTGGCCGAGGTGGCGCGCATGAGCCCATCATCGTTCCACCAGCACTTCAAAGCGCTGACCTCCATGACGCCGCTTCAGTTTCAAAAGCAATTGCGCCTTCTGGAGGCACGGCGCCTGATGGTGTCGGAGGCGGTCAACGTGGCGGAGGCGGCCTACAAGGTTGGCTATGAAAGCGCGTCGCAGTTCAGCCGGGAATATTCGCGGACGTTTGGCATTGCGCCAAAGCAGGACGTGCTGAACCAGCAGCGTCTCTACAGCGAATATGCCAGCCGTACGGTGCAAACGGCCTAGCGCTGGGCATGAAGGGTCCTCGGCATGACTGGCGCGGCGGCTCGAATGGTGCTGCCGGAGAACACGGCTGCGCGTGGCAGCCGGTCCATTGTGCAAGCGGGGATGTGTCATGCCGCAGGGGAGAGCACGCGCCGACGCGCGAGCCTGAAAGCGATGCCATCGCCGCATTCCCCGTCAATCAAGCTCTATGCCCAATCACGTGACCTCCGTGTTTTCGGCAGCTCGGCTGTCCTCAGAGCGTTGCTTGAGGCCGAAATTGATCAGGATGGGGCCGTTGATGATGACCGAGGAATACATGCCCACGAGCGAACCAAAGGTCATGGCGATGGTGAAGCTGCGCAGCGCCTCGCCGCCGAACAGGACCAGCGGCACGAGGGCCAGCAGGACCGTGAACTGCGTCAGGGAGGTGCGCACAATGGTCTGGTTGATGGACAGATCGATCAGTTCGGGCAGAGGCATCCTGCGGTATTTGAGGAGGTTTTCGCGCACACGGTCAGACACCACCACGGTCTCGTTGAGCGAGAGGCCGATCAGGGTCAGCACCGCCGCAATGGAGGACAGATTGAACTCCAGCCCGGTCAGCGAGAACAGCCCGATGGTCATGATGACGTCGTGGGTCGTCGTCGTCACGGCTGCCATGGCGAACTGCCATTCGAAGCGGAACCAGATGTAGATGAGGATACAGACCAGTGCGATGATGATGGCGATGGCGCCGGTGGAGGCGAGCTCGCCCGAGACGGTACCGGAGACGGCCTCGACGCGACGGACTTCGTAATTGTCGCCGGCCAGGGCCTGCTGGACCTGCTGCACCGCGACCTGGTCGGCGGACTGTCCGCCCTGCTGGGCCTGCACACGCACCAGAACGTCCTGGGGGGTACGCTCGATGCGAAAAACATCGACCGTGAACCTCAAAGAGGAACACTGAATCTAGCGGATGTTGTCAGGCCGAAGCGGGCGGGGCGCGTGAGTCATAGCTGTGCGGCGATGCGCCGATTGCCATGGCATGGTTTTGCCACCAGCGATCAGCCGGGGCACGAGTGGCAAAGGCAACCGAAGTCGGGGAAGCGGGCAGGGCGCTGCCGTCCCTGGGCTGGAAAGGGTCTTTCGACCTGTCGGGCTTTGATACTGCGACGACTGCCTGCCGCTTGTAGAGCTGGCCGATAATGGCATTGTCGCGGGCATCAAGGCCCTGATGCAGCGGCACGATCGGGCGCAGCCCCCTCGTGGCCGGATTGCCCGATCCCGCGCCTGGCGCGACCAGCGCCAGCAGGCAGACGAGCATGACTGCAAGCGGATAAACGCTCCAGTGGGGCATGCTTCTGTCTTCGCCTGCGCCTAGCTGCATTGTGCCCTCACCATGGAAAGTCATTTTGGGGCAGGGAAGACTCCATCGTCAACGAAAACCTGTCTGACTTCGGGCGGGCGGCTGCCGCAGTGGCAAGAACCTGCCCGGGCAGCGGCCGGACATTTGAGCCAGCATGGCCAAGACGTGTCATAGTTAAGTGCTGGAGCATTGCGGCCCTGCTAAGGCAACCGATTTTGAGGAAGGTTGTCCGAGTGACCAGCTATAAAGTCGTCGATTGTCGCGGCGGCGAAACAGAGGGCGAGACGTATGAAATCGCCGCAGCCAGCTCGCCCGAAAATGCCGCCCTGCAGGCGATCGGGGAAGTGCTGGTGCGCAGCGGACGGCGGGCTGATCTGCGAGTACGCGTCTATTTCCAGCATCCCGACCAGGCGCTGTCGATGGTGCGGCTCTACGCCAAGGCCATCGATCGCGCATGAGGCCGTTGTGTCGGTCCGGCAAAGGCACGGAAAGGTCCGGTTTCCCAAGACCGGCTTGCGTGCGTTCGAGCTGCCCCATAGCGTGGCGGGCGGAGGATTTGAATGGATCGGCAAACCCATTTCGTGGTGGTTGGTGGCGGGACGGCAGGCTGGATCGCCGCGTTCATCATCCAGGATGCGGCGCGGCGCCGGGGGCTCAACCTGCGGGTGAGCGTCATCGAGCCGTCAAAGATTCCCACGGTGGGGGTCGGTGAAGGTACGACGGCGGCGTTCCGGCTGCTGCTCAGGCATTTCGGTATCGACGAATTCGAGTTCATCCGCGAGACCGGGGCCACCATCAAGCTGGGCATTCGCCACCAGGACTGGCGGCGCAAGGGCTTCAGCTATGACGGGCCCATCGATGATCCCCACCAGGTTATCAGGGCGCCGGCTGGCGCACCCTCGGACTATCTCAATGTCTATGCCATAGCGGCCGGACGAAGCCTTACCGACATGCATCTGTTCGGGCCGCTGCTGACCCAGACCAAGGCGCCGTTTGCGCGCAAGGCCGACGGGTCGCTGATCGCGCTGGGACCATTTCATTATGGCTATCACTTTGATCAGGCGCTGGTAGGGCGGTTTTTTGCCCGCAAGTCGGCGGGTGTCGAGATTATCGACGCGGTGGTGGCCGGCGTGGTGCGCGACGCCCAGACCGGCGATGTGACGGCGCTCGAGCTGGACAACGGGCAGACGCTCAATGCCGATTTCGTCATCGATGCCACCGGGTTCCGCAAGCAGCTTATCGTCAAGGAAATGGGGGCAGCCTGGATTTCCTACGCCCATGAACTGCCCGTCAACCGGGCGCTGCCGTTCTGGATCGACATCGGCAAAGGCGAGGAGATCGCCAATTACACCCGCGCCTGGGCGCTCGACAGCGGCTGGATGTGGCAGACGCCGACCCAGACCCGCTATGGCTGCGGCTATGTCTATTCGGACCAGTTCGCCACCCCCGAACAGGCCAAGGCCGAGGTCGAGGCGGCGCTTGGGCGCGAGATCGAGGTACGCGCCGATATCCGTTTCGATATCGGGCGGCTGGACAAGGCCTGGATGGGCAATGTGCTGGCAGTAGGGCTGAGCTCGAGTTTTCTTGAGCCGCTGGAATCGACATCGATCCACGGCACGATCGTGCAGATGATGCTGTTTGCCGACCGCTATCTCAAAGACTCCAGCAAGATCACCGCCGCCGAGCGCGACGATTACAATGCCCGGGTGGGCCGCCAGGTCGACGATTTCCGCACCTTCATCAACATGCACTATCTGGTGGAGCGCGAGGACACGCCGTTCTGGCGCGAGGTGCGGGCCAACCGCATCCATCCCGAGGCGCGCGAACGGCTGGCGCTGTGGCAGACCCGCATGCCGCGGCACGAGCAATTTGCCGAGAACCTGTTTGGCCTGCCCCATGTCCAGAGCCAGCTCTACTATCCAGTGCTGCATGGGCTTGGCCTGCTCGATCAAAACCTGGCCCGGCGCGAGATGGAGGCGGACCCCAGACTGCGCCAGTTCGCGCGCGCAGCCTATGACGGCCTGGTCAAGGAATATCGCGCAGCGGCGACTCAGGCGCTCGGTCATGCGGAATTTCTCGAGATCGTTCGGGGCATGGGGGCTGCGCCCGTGCAGTGATTTGCTGCGGTACGGGCCTGTGCAACGGGCGCAAGACAGAGTATTGGCGACTACGCGCAGTGCTTGATCGCCGCATTCCGCGCCTTGCCACATGAACATGTGTGGCACCTTTTTCTCAGTATGACGTCGGGGTGACTGTTTTGCAGGTAGAAGAGCCGCCCGTCGCGCCCGAGCGCGATCATCTGTCCTATCGACTGCGGCAGCAGCAGATTCTGGCACAACTGGGTCGGCTGGCCCTGCAGGAGTCTGACTTTGACCAGCTTCTGCAGCGTAGCACCGCGCTGTGCGCGGAGGGACTGGAAACCCCCTTCTGCAAGATCCTTGAATTTCTGCCGAGCCGGAACGTGCTGCTGTTGCAGGCAGGTGTGGGCTGGGATGCCAAGGAAATCGGCCATGCAACGCTGAGCGCCAATATTGAATCACCGGCCGGCTTTGCATTCCATACCGGTGAGTCCGTGCTGTCCAACCACCTGATGGCCGAAACCAGATTTCGGACCCCCAAGCTGCTGTCGGACTATGGCATCAAGCGCGCCGTCAATGTGCAGATCGATCTGGGCGGGCCGCAGCCAAAGCCCTTTGGTATTCTGGAAGTCGATAGCGCAGTGCCCGGACAGTTCGACGAGGCCGATGTTGCCTTCCTGGCCGGATGTGCCGGGGTGCTGGGCGCCGCCATTGAGCGCTATCGCGGGGACATCAAGCTCAGAGTGGCCAATGAGCGGCTGCAAATGATGACGCGCGAGATGAGCCACCGCATCAAGAACAGTCTTGGCGTGGTGTCGAGCCTGCTGCGGATGGGCGCCAACAGCGTGCCCGACGACAGTGCCAAGGCCGTCCTGGTGGATTCCGAGCACCGCGTAATGACGATTGCCCATGTGCATAATCACCTCTGGCAAGGCGACAAGATCGGCGAGATCGACCTCGGGGCGTTTCTTGGCGATCTATGCGCCGGCCTGAGCGAGTCCGTGGGTCAGGTCGAGATCCGCTGCCAGGCAGAACCGGTGGTGACCAATACCGACTACGCCATCCCGCTTGGCCTGATCGTCAATGAACTGGTCACCAATGCCATCAAATACGCCTATGAGCCCGACCAAGGCGGCGCGATCGATGTGTCCCTGTTTGCCGTGGACACCGGGCTTGAGCTGCAGGTTGTCGACTATGGCAGGGGACTGCCGGAGGGCTTTGACATCGCTGCCCGACGCAAGAGCTTCGGCATGAGAGTGGTCTCAAGCCTGCTGGTGCAGCTGAACGGAACGCTGACGATCGGGGAGAGCGAGATCGGCACGCGGTTCCTGATGCGGTTTGATCCGCATGCACGCGCCGACCAGGCCGACGCGGACTGAGGCAATGCCGACTTTGGCCCGGCTAGGCTGCGTCGCTGAGAAGGTCCTCGGCCAGGCCATATTCGTGCAGCTTGCGATAGAGCGTGGAGCGGCCGATCTTGAGGGCGCGCGCAACGCGGGACATGCGGCCGCCATGGTGCTGGATGGCAAAGACGATGGCGGCGCGTTCGATCTCGGCCAGCGCAGCCACTTCGCCGCTGGGATCAAGGAACCGGTCCGGCGCAGCGGGCAGGTTGACGTCAATGCGCTGGCGGGCGGTGGCGGCGTCGATATGGGTGGGCGCTGCGGCGACGGGGGATGACTGGATTTCCCTTATCGCCCGGTCACGGCCGCTGGACTGGGCAATGATCTGCGGGAAATCAACGGTCTCCAGGAATGCTCCGTCGCTGAGAATGACGGCACGATAGACCGCGTTTTCCAGCTGGCGGACATTGCCGGGCCAGTCGTAGCCCGCCAACAGGCTCAGCGCGGCCGGCGAAATGCCCAGAATACGCTTGCCGGCTTCGGCGGCGAAGCGGGCGATGAACATGGCGACCATGGCGTTGAGGTCTTCCATCCGCTCGCGCAGGGGCGGCGTATAGATGGGAAACACATTGAGCCGGTAATAGAGGTCCTCGCGGAACTCGCCGGACTTGGCCAGGTTGAGCAGGCGCCGGTTGGTTGCCGAGATGACCCGCACATTGACGCGCTCGGTGCGCGATGCGCCGACCGGCTCGATTTCGCCTTCCTGCAGCACGCGCAGCAGCTTTACCTGGATATCGAGCGGCAGTTCGCCGACCTCGTCGAGGAACAGGGTGCCGTTATGGGCTTCGGCGAACTTGCCGGTCTGATCGGCAATGGCGCCGGTAAAGGCGCCTTTCTTGTGCCCAAACAGCACCGATTCCACCAGATTGGGCGGGATGGCGCCGCAATTGACGGTGACGAAGGGTTTGCCGGCGCGGTCGCCCGAGCCTTGAATGATGCGGGCGATGAGCTCCTTGCCCACGCCGGTCTCGCCTTCGATCAGGACCGGGATGGTCGATTTGGCCGCCTTGGCGCACAGGCTGATGACACGCTCCATGGCAGGCGCCTTGGCAATCATGTCCCTGGCGCTGAAGGTACCGGTGCGGCGCGCGCGCTCGGCACGAATGGTGGCTTCAAGCGCATCCAGCTTCATGGCATTGCGCAGCGAGATCACCAGGCGCTCGGGCGCGACCGGCTTGACGAAATAATCGGCGGCGCCGTTGCGCATGGCCGAGATCACCGTCTCGAGCGAGGCATTGCCGGTCTGGATGATGACGGGGGTGGTCAGGCCTTCGCGGCGCATGGCGTCCAATACGCCCATGCCGTCCAGATCGGGCATGACCAGATCGAGGATCATGGCGCCGATATTGCGATCGTCACGCAGGATGGCCAGCGCCTGCTCGCCGCCGGTGGCAGTGAGCGGCTTGAAGCCGGCCTTGTTGGCGACCTCTGCAGTCAGGCGCAACTGAACCGGATCATCATCGACTACCAGAATGCGCGTCATCCAAACCCCGGTCTTTTTGCTGCGGCATCGATTCGTGTGCCGTTTTGGGAACAAGATGAGCGGATGGGGTTAAGGGGCGATTAATCATAGAGATTTTGGCGCAGGTATGGGCGCGCGAACCGCCTCATCGCGTTTGTTGAGGGGGTGGTGCAGTCGCCGGTCTTCCCAACCCATTCCCCGCTGGTTAAGGTCCGCGCGCAATTGAACTGCCGGAGAGACGTGATGAGTGCACCCGCCCAGAAGAGCCATAACCAGTTCGGCGCTTTGCCGGTGTGGGATCTGACCGATCTTTATCCGGGCGGCGACAGCGCCGAGTTCAAGGCCGATCTGGAAAAGGCCAAGGCCGACGCCATCAGGTTCGAGGCAGACTACAAGGGCAAGCTGGTTGCCCTTACCAAGGCAGGCCAGCTGGTCAAGGCGATCAAGGACAGCGAGGCGCTTGGCGATCTGACCGGGCGCATCGGCTCATTCGCGTTTCTGCAATATGCCCAGAAATCCACCGACCCCGATCGCGCCAAGTTCATGGGCGATACCAATGAGGCGCTGACCAATCTGTCGACGCGCGTGCTGTTTTTCGAACTCGAGCTCAACCGGATCGAGGACGCCGACCTCGAAGCCGCCTTTGCTGGCGATGCCGAGCTGGCGCGCTATCGCACCTGGTTCGCCGAATTGCGCAAGGCCAAGCCCTATCAGCTCGACGACAAGCTCGAAGAGCTGTTCCATGACAAGTCGACCACCTCGTTTTCGGCGTGGAACCGGCTGTTTGACGAAACCCTCAGCAGCCTGGAATTTGACGTCGCGGGCGAGACGCTGAACCTGGAAGCCACGCTGCATCTGCTGAGCGAAAAGGACGAGGCCAAGCGCGAAGCCGCCTTCAGGGCGCTGGGCAAGACGCTCAAGGCCAATGGCCGGCTGTTTACTCACATCACCAATGTGCTGGCCAAGGACAAGGAAATCTCGGATCGCTGGCGCGGCTTTACGGATATTGCCGATAGCCGGCACATGGCCAATTCGGTGGAACGCGAAGTTGTCGATGCGCTGCAAAAGGCCGTCGAAGACGCTTATCCGCGGCTCAGCCATCGTTACTACAAGATGAAGGCCAAGTGGTTCGGCAAGGACAAGCTCAATGCCTGGGACCGCAATGCGCCGCTGCCGACCAGCGATGAACGCATCTGGGACTGGGATGCGGCGGTGTCGACGGTGATGGAGGCCTATGGGCAGTTCTCGCCCGAATTGGCCGAATGCGCCGCGCCGTTCTTCAATTCGGGCTGGATCGATGCGCCGAGCGGGGACGGCAAGCTGTCGGGCGCCTTTGCCCACCCCACGGTACCCAGCGCCCACCCTTACCTGATGCTCAACTACATGGGCCGTTCGCGCGATATCATGACGCTGGCCCATGAACTGGGGCACGGTGTGCACCAGCGGCTGGCGGCAGCGCAGGGCCCGATCCTGGCCAATACGCCGCTGACACTGGCCGAGACGGCATCGGTGTTTGGCGAAATGCTGACATTCCGTTCGCTGCTCAACAAGACGACCGACCCCCAGCAGCGCTTTGCCCTGCTCTCGAGCAAGGTCGAGGACATGCTCAACACCGTGGTGCGCCAGATCGCGTTCTATACCTTTGAGCGGCGCGTCCACACGGCACGGCGTGAGGGTGAACTCAAGAGCGAACAGATCGACCAGATCTGGCTCGAGGTGCAAAAGGAGTCACTGGGCGATGCCATCATTGCCAATGAGGGCTATGAGAGTTTCTGGGCCTATATTCCGCACTTCATCCACTCCCCTTTCTATGTCTACGCCTATGCCTTTGGTGACTGCCTTGTGAACTCACTCTACGCGCAGTATGAGAAGTCCAGTGAAGGCTTTGTCGAGCGCTATTTCGAGCTGCTCAAGGCCGGGGGAAGCAAGCATCATACCGAATTGCTGGCGCCGTTCGGCCTGGATGCCAAGGATCCCCAGTTCTGGTCGCTGGGACTCTCCATGATCGAGGGGCTGATCGACGAGCTGGAAGCGACGGCACCCTGAGTGCCATTTGCGCGCCCGCGCCCGGGCGCATAGACTTTTTGATGACTGGACTTAAGAGGACGACATGGCCACTAAACACCGCCCCGAACACCATTCGCAGCTGCAGGTTGAATCACCGATGGATTACGCCCAGCACGAGGCGACCTATCAGGGTTTCATTGCTGGCGCCAAGTGGAGCGTGATCGGGCTGGCAGTAACGCTGGTCATTCTCTACTTCCTGATCCGGCCCTGATTTCAGAGCAGGTACAGGCCTTTTATTTGAGCCTGTCCACCGGGCAGGCGGGCAGGAGAACTTCATGAAAATTGCGATCGTTCGCGAACGTCTTGAGGGAGAGAACCGCGTTGCGGCAACCCCCGAGACGGTCGGCAAGCTTGTTGCGCTGGGTGCCAGCGTAGAGGTCGAAAAAGGCGCCGGGCTCGGTGCACGCATTCTGGACACCGATTATGAGGCGGCTGGCGCGGTCATCGCTGCGACGGCGTCTGCAGCGGTCAAAGGCGCCGATGTGGTGCTGACGGTGCGTCGGCCCGAGGCGAGTGCGCTGACCGGCGTCAATGCCGGAGCGCTGGTGATCGGGGCGCTCGATCCCTATGGCAATGAGGTTGCGCTGGCCGGGCTGGCCAAGGCGGGGGTGACGGCGGTGGCGATGGAGCTGATGCCGCGCATTACCCGCGCGCAAGTGATGGATATCCTGTCCAGCCAGGCCAATCTGGCCGGCTATCAGGGCGTCATCGAGGCGGCGGCGGCGTTTGACCGCGCCTTCCCCATGATGATGACGGCGGCCGGTACCGTGCGGCCAGCCAAGGCCTTTGTGATGGGGGCGGGCGTCGCGGGCCTGCAGGCCATCGCCACGGCCAAGCGGCTGGGCGCAGCGGTGTCGGCGACCGACGTGCGGCCGGCGGCCAAAGAGCAGGTCGAGAGCCTGGGCGGCAAGTTCGTGGCCGTCGAAGACGAAGAGTTCAAGCAGGCGGAAACTGCGGGCGGCTATGCCAAGCAGATGAGCGCCGAATATCAGGCCAAGCAGGCGGCCCTGACCGCCCAGCACATCGCCAAGCAGGACATCGTCATCACCACGGCCCTGATCCCGGGGCGGCCCGCGCCTCGGCTGATCAGCAAGGCCATGGTGGAATCGATGGCACCCGGTTCGGTGATTGTCGATCTGGCCGCCGAGCGCGGTGGCAATGTCGAGCTGACGGTGCCCGGCAAGGTGATTGAGCACAATGGCGTGACCATCATCGGCTACACCAATATGCAGGGTCGAATCCCGACCACGGCAAGCCAGCTCTATGCGCGCAACCTGCTGGCCTTCCTGACCACGCTGATCGACGCCAAGGAGAAAAAGCTCGCCATCAACTGGGATGACGAGCTGGTCAAGGCGACCGTTTTGACGCGCGACGGCGCCGTGGTGCATCCGAGCTTTGCCGGCGCCGCGCCAGAAAAGGCTGCTGACGCGGTCAAGGCGAGCGGAGCCAAGCCTGCGCCCGCCAAGGCAGCTGCAACAAAGGCCGCACCCGCCAAGGCAGCGGCAACAAAGGCTGCACCCGCAAAGCCAGCGACCACCAAGGCGCCTGCGGCCAAGAAGGCCGCAGCCAGCAAGCCGGCCGCCGCAGCTGCCAAGAAGCCCGCGGCCAAGGCGCAGCCGAGCGCCGCCAAGCTGGCGGCCAAGGAACATGCCGTTGGTGTGATGGATGCCGCCGCGGCGCCCAAGCCGACATCGCCCAAGCCGGTCAGAAGCAAGGCCGCGGCGTCCGGGACTGCGGCGTCCAAGCCAGCCAAGGCAGCGGCCGCCGAAAAGCCGGCCACGCCGAAAAAGCCTGCAGCGAGCAAAAAGGCCGCCGCACCCAAGACGCCAGCAGCACCCAAGGGAGCCCAGTAAATGGAAACCACGGCAGAACACACCGCCGATGTGGTGGCCGCCGCCGCCCATGCGGCAATCGGGGGCGCCATCGACCCCTTCACCTTCCGGCTGGCGATTTTCGTGCTGGCGATCTTTGTCGGCTATTTCGTCGTCTGGTCGGTTACCCCGGCGTTGCACACACCGCTGATGAGCGTGACCAACGCCATTTCGTCGGTGATCGTGGTGGGGGCGCTGCTCGCCGTCGGCGTGCATCTGGCTACCGATGCCAGCTGGCTCTCCAAGCTCTTCGGCTTCATCGCCCTGGTGTTTGCGAGCGTCAACATCTTTGGCGGGTTCCTCGTCACCCAGCGCATGCTGGCCATGTACAAGAAGAAGGGTTGAGCCAATGATCTCTGCAGATATTGCAGCCCTTCTCTATCTCGTCTCGGGCGTGCTGTTCATCATGGCGCTGCGCGGCCTGTCGAGCCCACGCACGGCCCGTCAAGGTAACACCTACGGCATGGTGGGCATGGGTATCGCCATCCTCACCACGCTGGCCGTGGCGGCACCGAGCGATCTGATCAGCTGGGTGCTGATCATCGGCGGTATCGGCCTGGGCGGTGGTATCGGCGCCTATATGGCCCGGACCGTCAAGATGACCGACATGCCCCAACTGGTCGCGGCCTTCCACTCGCTGGTGGGTCTGGCTGCCGTGTTCGTGGCAGCTGCCGCGCTCTATGCGCCTGATGCGTTCGGGATCATCGATATCGACCCGGCGACGGGTCTGGCGGTCGGGCTGATCCATGCCCAGGCGCTGGTCGAGATGAGCATTGGCGTGGCGATCGGCGCCTTTACCTTTACCGGTTCGGTCATCGCCTTTGCCAAGCTCAATGGCAATATGAGCGGCAAGCCCATCATCCTGCCCATGCGCCATGTCATCCACATCGCCATGGCGGTGGTGCTGCTGGGGCTGATCTGGGCCTTCACGGCATCGGCCGACCCGATGCTGTTCTGGCTGATCACGATTGTGGCGCTGGTGCTGGGCGGGCTGATGATCATCCCGATCGGCGGCGCGGACATGCCCGTGGTGGTGTCGATGCTCAATTCCTATTCGGGTTGGGCAGCGGCCGGCATCGGCTTTACGCTGGGCAATACGGCACTGATCATTACCGGCGCGCTGGTGGGCAGTTCGGGCGCGATCCTGAGCTATATCATGTGCAAGGCGATGAACCGCAGCTTCATCTCGGTGATCCTGGGTGGCTTTGGCGGCGATAGCGGTGCTGCCGCCGACGGCGTCGAAGACGACCGTCCGGTCAAGCAGGGGGCCGCCGATGACGCGGCCTTCCTGATGAAGAACGCCAGCAAGGTGATCATCGTGCCCGGTTACGGCATGGCGGTGGCGCAGGCCCAGCACGCGCTGCGTGAAATGGCCGACCTGCTCAAGGCCGAAGGGGTGACGGTCAAATATGCCATCCATCCGGTGGCGGGCCGCATGCCGGGACATATGAACGTGCTGCTGGCCGAGGCCAATGTGCCCTATGACGAGGTGTTCGAACTCGAGGACATCAACTCCGAGTTCGCCCAGGCCGACGTGGCCTTCGTGATCGGTGCCAATGACGTGACCAACCCATCGGCCAAGACCGACAAGACCTCGCCGATCTATGGCATGCCGGTGCTCAATGTCGAGGACGCGGGCACGGTGCTGTTCATCAAGCGCGGCATGGCAGCAGGTTATGCGGGCGTGCAGAACGAGCTGTTCTTCCGCGACAATACCATGATGCTGTTCGGCGACGCCAAGAAGATGACCGAGGACATCGTCAAGGCACTCGGCCACTAGGCGCTACCCATAATGGCAAAAGGCCCGCTTCGGCGGGCCTTTTCTTTTCGCTCAGTAGTGGGGCGGGGGCGGCTCGCTGGCAGGATCGGCAATGTGCACGCCCGAGCGCACCTGCTGCTCGATGGTCTCGAGCTTGCGCTTGAGGATATCGATCTGCTGCCACTGGGCGGTGATGGTGGCGTTGAGGTCGTCGATGGTTTGATCCTGGAAGGCGATGCGGGTCTCAAGCGCTTCCAGGCGGTCGGCAAGGTCGGTCATTGGAGCTCCATGGAACGGCCTGGCGCTGCCGGGCGGTCAGCGTGCAACGGGCGCCTGCAGTCGCGTGGTGACGACGTCGGGGCCCCGTCAGGAATGTCACAGGAGCCGACCGGCTGTCCACGCCCAAACCGCGCCGTCGCGCGCATTGCCTGGCCGCCGGACCCAGGTCGCGGGCTCGATGTCCGCCGTCATTTTGGTCGGGAAGCGGGCGGGCGCGCGATGGGCCGGATTGACGCAAACGGAACCCTTTTGCCGTTCTGACCATTTCTTCTGCCAGAACATGGCAAAGGCGGGAGCCGAGCATGGCCACCAGCACAGCGATTTACCTTCCGACCGATTCGGTCCTTGATGCCAACAAGCATGACGGACTTGGCATGGTGCTCAGCGCCGCATTGCCGCTTTCGGTGTTCGTCATTGCCAATGGACTGGGCGAACTGGCTGGCGTTGCGCCGCTGTTCTTTGCGCCATTCGGCCTGCCGGGCTGGGTGGGCGCAGTGCTGCATGTCGGCAGCCTGCCGCTGTTTGGCCTCGCCCGCTGGATGGTGGCCGAGCATGGTGCCGCCGGCCGCCGCGCCGGCTGGTGGCTGGTGGGCCTGATGGCCGCAACCATTGCCTTGCCCTTCCTGGTCGCGCCGCTCGATTTCCTGATGATCAGCATGCTGGCGGTGACGCTGCTGCTGATCGGCATGGCGACGGCGCTGCGCGTGGCAGCGGTGTCGAAGCGGGCAGCCCTGATCATGTTGCCGGGCCTGGCCTGGATGGGACTGAGCGCCTTTGTCGGCCTGAGCCTGGCGGCCGGCTGGTCCCCGCCTTTCAGCCTGACCAATGCGCAGGGCCCTGCCGGCCAATAGAGGCGGTTACCTGCGCGTGCGTTCTTGCAGTCGTCTCGATTGCGCGCCATGTGGGAGGCAAAGAGGATTTGCCATGACCAAGATGCTCAAGATTGACGTATTCACCGATGTTGTCTGCCCCTGGTGCATTGTCGGGTCGGCACGGCTGGACAAGGCCATTGCCGCTCTGCCGGACGATATCGATGTCGTGGTTGAAAACCACCCGTTCTATCTCGATCCCAACACGCCCAGCGAAGGCGTTGTGGTTGCGGACATGCTGCGCGAAAAATACGGCAAGGATCCCAAGGCCATGTGGGCACAGGTCGAAGGCGAGGCCAAGAAGGCCGGCGTCGACCTCGACCTCAGCAAGCAGCCGCGCATGTTTCCGACCAAGAAGGCCCATACCATCACGCGGCTGGCCAAGCCGCTGGGCATTCAGCATGAGCTGGCCAATGCCATCGCCAATGCCTATTTCCTCGAACATCGCCAGATCAACGATGACAATGTGCTGGCCGACATTGCGGTGGAATATGGTTTTGATCGCGGTGATGCGCTCGACGCCATGAATGACGAGAACGAACTGGCCATTACCGAGCAGCTGGCGACCGATGCCGCCGCGCAGGGCATACGCGGCGTGCCGTTCTTTGTGTTTGGCGAGAAATATGCCTTGTCCGGCGCGCAGCCTGACGAGGTATTCGAGCGGGCGCTGGCACAGACCATCGAGGAACTCTGAGGCTTTTGCGCTTGCCGGCAGATGCGGCTGGCACGCCCGGCAAAGTTCTGTAGAGTCCGTGGCAAATCCCTGCCGAGGTTAAATCGTGAAGCTGTTCGTCCGTATCGTGCTGGCCGTCGTCCTGGCGCTGGTAATCGCCTATGCCGGCGTGGTGGGCTATATGTATGCCAATCAGCGGGCGCTGCAGTACGACCCAATGGGGCCGATCATCGCGCTGGCCGACACGCCGCTCCAGGCGGCCGAGCCGGTGTCCATTCCCTCTGGCGAGGGGATCATCAATGGCTGGTACCAGGCCCCGGCCGCCGGCAAGCCGCTGATCATCTACTACAAGGGAAATGCGGGCAGCTTCAGCGAAGAGCATGTGCGCTTCGAGCAGTTCGTGGCCGATGGTTACGGCTTCCTGGCGTTCGATTATCGCGGCTTTCCGATGTCGCCGGGGGAGATCAGCCAGGCCGGGATACTTGAGGACGCCACCAATGCCTTCGACTGGGCCAGCCAGAAGGGGTTTCCCATCATGATCTGGGGGCGTTCGCTGGGCACGGGACCGGCAACCTATGTGGCCAGTATCCGCGACGCCAGGGCTCTCCTGCTGGAAACGCCGTTCCTGTCAGCCGCGACCGTGGGCAGCGAGCGCTATCCCTATCTGCCGGTCGCCCTGGTGATGCAGGATCAGTTTCCGGTCAATCAGTGGATCGTGGATGTGACCGAGCCGGTGCTGGTGGCGCATGGCACGGCTGATGTCACCATCGATGTCAGCAATGGCGAGCGCGTCTATGCCCTTGTCGCCAACAAGGACGAGTTGTGGATCGAGCCCGGCGCCGGGCATGGCGATCTGTGGGCGCGGGGCATCTGGGCGCATGCCGTGTCTTTCTTTGAACGGGCGATGGCAACCCGGTGACCTCAATCTCTATGGCCGGAACACCCATGTCGCCGCGGCGGACGGCGCTGGTGGGGGGATTGATGGTGGCCGCAGGGCCCCTGTCCATCTCGCTCTACAGCCCGGCGCTGCCCACCATCGTGGCGGAACTGGGCACGAGCGACGCAATGGGGAAGCTGTCGCTGGCGGTCTATTTCGCGGCCTTTGCCCTGGCGCAGCTGGTTTGCGGCCCGCTTTCGGACAGCTGGGGCCGGCGCAAGGTCACCGCGCTGTTCCTTGTACTCTACGTGCTGGGCAGTCTGGTGGCGGCTTTTGGCATCAGCATCGAATTGCTGCTGGTGGGGCGGGTGCTGCAGGGCATCGGCGTCTCGGTGGGGGTGGCGCTGTCACGGGCCATGGTGCGCGACCAGTTCACCGGCGCCGAATCGATCCGTATCCTGACGCTGATCAATCTCATCCTGACCGTAGCGCCGGCCATTGCCCCGACGCTGGGCAGTGCCATCCTGCTGGCGGGGAGCTGGCACCTGCTGTTTCTGGTGATGGCGGCCTATGGCGTGGGTTTGATCGCCCTGATCCAGTGGGGCGCGCGCGAAACCCATGCGGCAGCGGCGCGCTCGCCGTTCCATCTGGGCACAATCGCGCGGAACTACTGGCTGCTGCTGCGCTCGGCTGCCTTCATGATACCCGCCCTGGTCCTCGCATTGTCGTTTGGCGGGTTTTACGGTTTTGCCGCCTTGCTGCCCTTCGTGCTGATCGACGAGATGGGCCTGAGCACGTTCGGGTTCGCCATGGTCATGCTGATCCAGACCGGGGCGTTCATCATCGGCAATATCCTGGCAGGCTACGCCGCCTCCCGTCTCACCGGGCTGCGCATGGTGCAGATCGGCCTGGTGCTGATCGGGCTGGCGGGCATCGGCTTCGCCGTCGGTCTGCGGCTGTTTCCCGATGCCGTTGCCGCAGTCATGGTGCCCGTGGCGCTGTGGATGCTGGCGCTGGCCTTTATCGGTCCCAGCACGACCTCAGCTGCCATGGCCGGCTTTGGCAGCATGGCCGGCGCTGCAGGGGCCCTGACGGGGATGTTCCAGGTGGGCGGCGGCTTTGTGGGAACGACACTGGCGGGTCTGGCCTTTGCCCAGGCCAGCACGGCGCTGAGCACACTCACGCCCATCATGGCGGGCCTGACCATTGCCGTGGCGCTGCTGCGGCGCATCGCCATCCGCTCACGATCCGTGCAGCCGCCGCAGACCTGAGCCAAGGCCGAAACCAGACACAGCAAAACGCCGCCCCGAAGGACGGCGTTGCAAATTCGGATAACGGCCAGCGCTTAGTTGCGCGGCGTTGTCGCTGCGCTTGGGCGCACGGGCTGACCGGGACGGGCAGCTGGCGCAGGCAGGCCGCCTTCGCGCTGAAGACGCTTGCGAGCCAGCTTGCGGGCGCGGCGGATAGCCTCGGCCTTCTGGCGAGCCTTCTTCTCAGATGGCTTCTCGTAGTAGTTACGAAGCTTCATCTCCCGGAAGACGCCTTCGCGCTGCAGCTTCTTTTTAAGCGCACGAAGCGCCTGATCAACATTATTATCGCGAACGACTACTTGCAAAGGTCAACCGCCCTTTCGAAGCTTGGACATGTGGGTTTGGATCGTGGCGCCGCGGCAAGATACCCCGTCGCCGACCAGCAGGGCTGATCACCGTGGGCCGCTCTATAGCCCAGCTATCCGGGCTTGTCCACCGACTCGTGGAGAAAAACCGAGGAAGTCGTGTCGCACCACTTGCCCGATTTGCCGTCGGGCGAAACAGTCGGGCCGACAAATTGTGCAAGGAGGCGAGATATGACCAGCGCGCTGATGCTGCTGCCGGGTTTGAACTGCGATGCGCGGCTGTGGCGCGATGTGATCGCCGGGCTGAGTGACCAAGCCGACCCGATGGTGGCAGACCTGAGTGCGCATGACACCATCGCCGGCATGGCCCGCGCGGTGCTCGCGGCGGCGCCGGCGCGATTCGCCCTGGCTGGCCTGTCGATGGGCGGCTATGTGGCGCTCGAGGTAATGCGGCAGGCACCAGAGCGGGTGACGCGGCTGGCGCTGCTCGACACCACGGCGCGCCCCGACGACGCAGCCCGGCGCGAGACCCGTCGGGCCGGCATGGCGGCTGCGGCGCAGGGTAAGTTCGGGCTGGTGGCGCGGACGATGCAACCGGGCCTGCTGGCGCCCCAGCATCTGGACCAGCCGGTGGCGGCAGAGGTTATCGCGATGTCGGAGCGGACCGGAGCCGATGTCTATCTGCGGCACCAGGAGGCGATCATGGGGCGGATCGACTCACGACCGTTTCTGGGCGCGATCGGCGTGCCGACGCTGGTGGGCGTGGGGGAATTTGATGCCCTGACCCCGCCCGAACTGGCCCGGGAAATGGCAGCGGCAATCCCCGGCGCGCAACTGGCCGTGTTCGCCGGCGCGGGGCACATGTCGACGATGGAGGCGCCCGAGGCGGTCGTGGCCGCGATGCGGGACTGGCTGGCGCGCTAGCGCGGTTCAGCGGCGCCGGGTGATGGTATTGACGTGACCCATCTTGCGGCCCGGCCGGGCTTCGGCCTTGCCGTAGAGATGGGGCTGACTATTGCCGTCGAGGGCCGCGGGCAGGGTGGCGACGTCGTTGCCGATCAGATTGGTCATCACCACGTCGGCCATGCGCGCCGGATCGCCCAGCGGCCAGCCCAGCACGGCGCGTATGTGTTGCTCGAACTGGTCGGTGAGGCAGACCGCCTCGGTCCAATGGCCGGAATTGTGCACGCGCGGGGCGATTTCGTTGACGATCAGGCTGGGGCGATCCGCACCGGGCACGACAAAGAACTCGACGCCGAGCACACCGACATAATCGAGCGCCACCACGATGACCTTGGCCAGCATGGCGGCATGTTTCTCAACGCCGGATGCAATGTCGGCGGGCACCGTGCTGGTATGCAGGATGTGGTTGGTGTGGACGTTTTCGGCGGCGTCAAAACTGCGCACTTCGCCGCCGGCATTGCGGGCCACGACAACCGAGATTTCCTTGTCGAACGGGACAAAGGCCTCAAGGACCAGCGGCTTTGGGTCAAGCGCCGCAAAGGCGGCTGCCGCGTGGGCGCGGTCGCGCAATACGCGCTGGCCCTTGCCGTCGTAGCCGAGCCGGGTGGTCTTGAGCACGGCGGGCAGGCCAAGGGCCTCGATGGCGGCCTCCAGCTCGGCCAGCGTCTCGACGGCGCGGTGATCGGCGACCGGGATGTTCTTGCTCGCCAGAAAGGTCTTTTCGGCCAGCCGATCCTGCGAAATCGCCAGCGCATTGGCGCCGGGGCGCAGCGGCTTGCGGGCGGCGAGGAACTCGGCCGTGGCGGCTGGGACGTTCTCGAACTCATAGGTGATGACGTCGACGGCGTCGGCAAAGGCGGCCAGGGCCGCCAGATCATCATAGGCGGCCATGGTCTTGTGCGGGGTGACCTCAAAAGCCGGACTATCGGGATCGGGGCAGAAAATATGGGTGCGCATGCCCAGGCGGCTGGCGGCGAGCGAAAGCATGCGGCCAAGCTGACCGCCGCCAAGAATGCCAATCATGCTGCCGGTCGGCAGCGGGGTCGTATCGTGGGCCACAATCTACTCGGTGTCGGCGGGGAACAGGGGAACGGCCGCCGTCTGGCGGGCGCGGAAGCTATCGAGGCGATCGGCCAGATCGTCATCGGACAGGGCCAGCACGGCCGCAGCAAGCAGTGCCGCATTGATGGCACCCGGTTCGCCGATCGCCAGCGTGCCCACGGGGATGCCGCCCGGCATCTGGACGATGGAAAGCAGGCTGTCCTGGCCGTTGAGGGCCTTGGAGCGCACCGGCACGCCAAAGACCGGCAGCGGCGTCATGGCGGCAATCATGCCCGGCAGGTGAGCGGCGCCCCCGGCCCCGGCGATAATGATCTTGAAGCCCTCTGCGCGGGCATTGCCGGCAAACTCGACCAGACGGTCGGGGGTGCGATGGGCGGAGACGATGCGCGCCTCATATTCGATCTCGAGCGCTTCCAGCGTTTCGGCGGCAAGGCGCATGGTGGGCCAGTCCGACTGGCTGCCCATGACGATGGCAATAGGTGGTTTGGTGAGCACGGCCGATTCCCCTATCGGTCTTTGCAAAGCGCGGAACTAGCCCAATTGTTGCCACACATCAAGCGCGCGGCAGCATCAGGCGATGATATCTGGCAGCAGAATGTTCTCGAGTTCAACGATGCGATCCTTGAGCGCGAGCTTGCGCTTTTTGAGGCGCTGGATGAGCATCCGATCGGCCACATGCGACTGGGTCAGCGTATCGATCGCGGCATTGAGATCGCTGTGTTCCTGGCGTTTTGTGGCCAGTTCCAGACCGTATTTGGCTTCTTCTTCTTTGGTGAGCGGCAACATCAATTCGAGCGCACCCCAACGCCGTAAAACACACCCTTGGTTAACCGATGCGAGGACGATTTGCACCCGATTTCCCATCTACCCATCAAGACAGTCGACAAGGCGTGAATTTTTTGTGACGATCAGCTGTCCACAGAGGCTTTCAAGGAGTTGTCATGACGACTGAAGGGCATATCGCGGCGCTGGAACGGCGCCATCAGGAGTTGGACCGCCAGATCCAGGCCGAGCTGCAGAACAGCAATGCCGACAATCTGATGGTGACCGCGCTGAAGCGCAAGAAACTCGAAGTGAAGGACGAACTCTACAAGTTTAGTATGACAGGCTAATCTGCGGCGTAAATTTCCCCAGTTGGGGTTGGAAGGGTCACAGCACGTGCTGCGGCCCTTTTTTGTTGCCTGGGCAGTCCCGGGACACGATGCGGCGCGCCCGCGAGCAAGCGACCGGACAAACGCGGCCTAGAGGCCGAAGAACACGCCGCGTGCGCCGTCCCATACCAGCTTGAGGGCCAGGAGAAAGACCAGCCAGTAGGCGACACGGTAGAACCATTTGACCGAAATCCGGCGCACCAGGAAAATGCCGATCAACACCCCCACTATGCCAACCGGGATGAACAGCGCCGACAGCTCCAGGCTGTGCACATTGAGCTGGCCGAGAAAGAAATAGGGCACCAGCTTGGCGGTGTTGACGATGCCGAAGAATATTGCCGAGGTGCCGGCATAGATGGCCGGCGGCAGGCGCTGGGGCAAGGCGTAGATCTGGAACGGCGGGCCGCCGGTATGGCTGATGAAGCTGGTAAAGCCGGCAAAGCCACCCCAGAAAGTGCCCCATGGCCGCGACGGCGGCAGGCCCTCGAGCTTCTTGCGAATCGGCAGCAGGGCATCGAGCACGAAGAGCAGGGTGACGACGCCGACAAAGAGCAGCACGACATCGTCGGAGACGAAGGCCCACAGGGCCCAGCCGAGCAGGGTGCCGACTGCCGCGCCGGGCAGCATGATGCGCAGAATGCGCCAGTCGAATTCCTTGCGGTAGGTGTAGACGGCGATGGCATCCATGGCCAGCAGCACCGGCAGCATCATGCCGGCGGCGTCACGTGCGGGCATGACCAGGCTGAGCAGCGGTACGCCGACCATGCCCAGGCTGCCGAGCAGACCGGATTTGGATAGGCCGACAATGAGCACCGCGATCACCGCGATCGTGAGGAAGTAGGGGTCGTGCAGGGGCATGATGATAGTCCAGGAGGGCGTACTACTCGGTACGCTTTGCTGCGTCTTTGTCAACCGCAGCCGGAGGTGGATCTGCGCTCATGGCAGCGGTGAGCAGGCCCATGGAGGTGCGGACCATGCCAGCATAGGCGGTTTCGTCCTCGCGTACCGCGAAGCTGTCGTGCAGCAATTGATTGTCGTGTGCCTCGAAGGCCCGGGCAAGGCGTTCGGCTTCCTCGGGGGAGCGGCCGAGCTTGACCAGAACCTTGGCGCCCAGATTGATTGCCGACAGAAATGTCTCGCGCTCGAACACCTCCACGCCCATGGCCATCAGATCATGGGCGTGGCCGCGGTCGACGGCGCGGGCGGCGATGGCGACATGGGGGAAATGGCGGTGAATATTGCGGGCGACGGCCAGAATGCGGTCACGGCCGCCAACGGCAATGACCACCAGCTCGGCGTGCTGCACGCCGGCTGAATGCAGCAGTTCCAGGCGCGAGGCATCACCGTAGAACACCTTGACGCCGAAGCGCCGGACCAGCTCGATCTGCACCGGATCATCATCGATCAGGGTCATCTCAAAGCCCTGGGCGCGGAGCATGCGGGTAACGATCTGACCGAAGCGGCCATAGCCAAGCACCACGATCTTGCGGTTTTCGTCGATGGCGTCGGCAGGCTGGCCGGCGGCGCGGCCGTCCAGCCGGGGGGCAATCAGTTTGTCAAAGATCAGCAGCAGCAGTGGCGTGGTGATCATGGAAAGCGCCACGGCGACGCTCATCATGTCATATTGCGCGGTAGCGATAGCCCGCTCGGTGCGGGCGAGTTGCAGCACGACGAAGGCAAATTCACCGGCCTGGCTGAGCAGGATCGAGAACAGCATCCGGTCGGCAAAATGCATGCGGAAAATGCTGGCCAGACCGAACAGGATAACCATTTTGATGACCACCAGCCCGATGACGATCATGGCGATGCCAAGCGGATCGGTGGCCAGCACCGAGAAGGCGATGGACATTCCCACCGAAATGAAGAACAGGCCCAGCAACAGGCCCTTGAAGGGCTCCAGATTGCTTTCGAGCTCATGGCGGTATTCGCTGTCAGCCAGCAGAACACCGCCGATGAAGCCGCCCAGCGCCGGTGACAGGCCAAGAAATTGCGTGATCATTGCCGCGCCGACGACCATGGCCAGGCCCATGGCGGTGAAAGCCTCGCGGACGCCAGTGCGGGCGACATAGCTCAAGATCGGCCGGACGACGTAGCGACCGGCCACGAGGGCTGCAATGAAGGCACCGACCACCGACAGCGGCATCAGCCAGTCGATGGGGTTGTCCAGCGATTCGACGGCTTGGGACACTTCGGCGTTGATTGCCGCGCCGCTGCCGGCAATGGCGAGCAGCGGAATGGCGGCCAGGACCGGAATAATGGCGACATCCTGCACCAGAAGGACCGCCAGGCTGGCCCGACCGGTATCGGTGGAGGTGATGTCGCGCTGCTCGATGGTCTGCATGGCAATGGCCGTGGAGGACATGGCCAGGGCCATCCCCATGATCAGGGCGACGTTCCAATAGATGCCGGTCAGCACCAGGACGAGCATGATGGCGGCGGACGTGGCAATGATCTGGGTGACGCCAAGCCCGACCACCTTGTGGCGCATGCGCCAGATTTCACGGGGCTGCAGGTCAAGGCCAATCAGGAACAGCATCATGACGATGCCGAATTCGGCGATGTGGCGGGTGGTGTCGGAATCGGACACCAGGCGCAGGCCATAGGGGCCGATCAGGACGCCGGCGGCCAAATAGCCCAGCACAGTGCCAAGGCCGGCGGCCTTGGCCAGCGGTACCAGCGCAACGCTCGCCGCCAGGAGCACAAAGATGACCAGCAGGATGTTGTTTTCCATTCTGCTGGTCGGTTCCCTGCCTAGTTGTCGGAGTCGGTCTGGATCGACTTGAGCTTGGAAAAGACCGAGTCGGCGTCAAAATCGTCCTGCGCTTCGGCGGGGCGATGGTCATTGGCGGCAAACTCACCGTCTTCATCGGCATGGCCGCGGCTGCCCGAACGCGCCAGAGCTTCCTCGGCGGTCATCAGCATGGTGCCTTCTTCGGCCTCGTCAATGCCGGGGCCGCCCTTGGAGGCGCGGCGGACTTCCAGATCGAGGTCGATCTGGCTGCACAGCCCCAGGGTCACCGGGTCCATGGCTGCCAGGTTCGCGGCATTCCAGTGGGTGGATTCGCGCACCGAGTCGATGGTCGACTTGGTGGTGCCGACCAGACGCATGATCTGGGCGTCCTTGAGCTCGGGGTGGTTGCGCACCAGCCATTTGATGGCATTGGGCCGCTCGTTGCGACGCGAAATGGGGGTGTAGCGCGGCCCCTTGCGCTTGGCGGCGGCAACGCGGACCTTGGGTTCGCTGAGCTTGAGCCGGTAATTGGGATCGGCTTCAGCCTTCTCGATCTCCTCGCGTGTCAGCTGACCGTTCTGGATCGGGCTGGCGCCCATGATGCCACCGGCCACGTCGCCATCCGCAATGCCCTGAACTTCGAGCGGGTGCAGGGTGCAGAAGGCAGCGATCTGCTCGAATGACAGCGCAGTGTTGTCAACAAGCCAGACGGCAGTCGCCTTGGGCATCAACAGTGGCTGGTTCATGATAAATCTCTCCTGCAGGCGCGGCCGGTTTTCCTCCGGACCGCTCCGCCTCTTTGCTTCATGCTGAGGGGGAACATCACCAATATATGGATTTATGGGCTGATCCGCAATGGCAATATGGGGTTTGCCACCACTCGTCAGGCTATTGCCGGGCGCCGAAGGGGGTAACCAGCACCAGCTTGCCGATGTGGCCGCGGGCCTCCATCGCCCGATGGGCGGCAGCAGCATCCGCCAGCGGGAAACTGGTAATCTTGGGTCTGGGAAAGCCGGGGGTCGCCAGGGCGGGCAGGAGATGGGCGCGGAGATGGCTGGCGATGGCGGCCTTGGTTGCGGCGGTCTGGGGACGCAGGGTGGAGCCCGAGAGCGTCAACTGCTTTGCCATCATGGCGCGTAGGGAGATCCGGGCATCGGCGCCATCGAGGGTGGAGACCTGAACGATATGGCCGCCGCGGGCGGCGGCGGCAATATTGGTTTGCGCCATGGCCCCGCCGATGATGTCGAGCACCCGATCGACGCCCTTGCCATCGGTCAGCTCGATGGCCGTGGCAGCGATGTCCTGAGCGGTGTAGTCGATCGTCGCCACGGCGCCCAGCCGGGTGGCGTATTCGGCCTTGGCGGGAGACGATACAACCGCGATCGCCCGCGCGCCCACAATGGTGGCGATCTGGATGGCGGCGCCGCCGATGCCGCCTGCCGCGCCATGCACCAGCACCGTCATGGCCGGCTCGAGGCCGGCGCGCATTACCAGAGTCTGGGTGACCGTGAACCAGGTTTCGGGCAGGGCGGCGGCTTCGGTCAGTGTCCAGCCGGGGGG
>TARA_R110002124_G_scaffold41761_6_pt1 | contig 27350 bp, 15 predicted proteins | sample TARA_R110002124 | Tara Oceans TARA_R110002124 (sample SAMEA4397445) | marine metagenome | biome: Polar Biome; feature: [SRF] surface water layer (ENVO:00010504); material: water (ENVO:00002006), including particulate matter (ENVO:01000060) such as... | depth 5 m
GTTGGCTTAGGAAAAAAAAGATGTTCAAGGGGGAAACAGCCCTTGAACATCTTTATTAGTAACTAATTATAACTCCAAAAAAAGAAAATTTCTTAAGTAAATTTTAGTTTGGTTTTAAAAACGCACACCAAAAACTGGAGCTCCTTTAACATCCATATCACAAGTAAAAACCCCTCCGCTCAAAGGATATTTTTTTAGCATTTCAGCGGTCATATTTTCCTGAGCAGTGGTAATTAACAACTGATTTCTTTCTTTACCTCCAAAAGCACATGAAGTAACGTTTGGCGCAGGTACATTAATTTTTTCCAACTGTTCTCCTGTTTCTGGATCCCACTGATAAACCCCGAAACCTCCATAATGGGCAACCCAAAGCTTTCCATTTTGATCCATACACATCCCATCGGGTGTTCCTAGAGATTCAGGAATTTCAACGGCTACATTTTTAAATGAGATATCACCTGTTGCCAAGTTGTAATCGTAGGCTTTGATTTCCCGTGTTGGACTGTCAATAAAGTACATGGTTTTATTGTCCAAGGACCAGCAAATCCCATTGGAAATGGACACGTCCTCCACTTTCTTAGTAACAGAAAGGTCTTTCCCTACCAAGTAAAGTGCTCCTGCATGATCGGTGAACTTTGTACTCATGGTACCTACCCAAAGTCTCCCTTCACTGTCACAGGCACCGTCATTACAACGGTTATCCGGCTTGTCATTTTCAATATCACATAGCCAATCAAATTTCTCAGTATTGGGATCAAATAGGGCAAGTTTCGCATCCAAAGCCAGGACAAGGGTTCCTTTACCATCCGGTACAACCAAGGTCAACCTGTGCGGAAAAGACCATTTCTTCACCCCACTTACTTCAGGTTTCAATTGGTACAAATGTCCTTTTTCAATATCTACCCATAGGTAACATCCCTCATCTTCCAGCCAAGTAGGACTTTCGGCCAAAACACATTCTGCGTTTAATAATAAACTTGCTTCCAAATCAATAAAGGTTTAAAAACCGTACAAATGATCCATTTGTACGGTTTTTGAAAATTAAATTATTTATTTAGGCCAATAAACGGCAATCTTTTTCTGAAGAAATGCTACACTTCTCTCCAATTGATCCATTCCATCTACACCATCTTCTATACTAATCCAACTGTCAAAGCCAACTCTTTTTAATTCTGTAAAAATGGCATCATAGTCATTTAATCCTTTTCCTATTTCGCCATGGCTTAATCTTTTGGCATACCCGACAGCTCCGCCTTCTTCTTTTCTCAAATCTTCTATGGTTCCTGATTTCAGGTACCTGTCACTTGCATGCATGGTCACCACTCTGCTAGATACACGCTTCAACAATTCGATAGGGTCTTCTCCTGCAAGGAAAGTATTGCTAGGATCATAGTTAACGCCAAAGTTAGGGTGGTCGATGCTATCTACCAATTTACAGAAAACGTCCATTTGCTGTGCAAATTCAGGATATTCCCAAAAATCATCTTTATAATGATTTTCAAGTATCAAGGTAAGACCTCTTTCCTCAGCGTAAGGGATGCAAGCCATTATTGAATCGGCGGCAAGTTTCACACCTTCGTCCAAAGTCAATTCAGGTCTTTTTTGACCAGACAATACCCTACAGTAAGATCCACCAAGAATATGTGTCATGTCGATCCAATGTTTCTGCTTGGCAATTTCATTATCACGAAAAGCTTTGTCCGGATGGGTAAAATCTGGAGAACAACACATCATAGGGATGCTTTTACCTGTATCCTCCACCATTTTTCTGTAAGTAGGCCATTTGGATTCGTCTTCCATGTCCAGAAAACCTGCGTACCATTCCAATCCCTCCACCTCTAAAGTCGAGGCCAATTGGATCCACTCTTCCAGTTTCATTGTTCCATCCTTACAGAGGGCTTGCATAAAGGCTTTAGGAAATGCTGCTAATTTAGGCATATTTATAATTTCAATATTTTTATTAATTAATTGTACTCGTGTCTTTGGGTGCATTTCTTCCAATCAAAGGATATTGCTCCAATTCCATAACCTGTCCACTTACGGGACCAGATTCATCTGACAACCAAAAAATGGCTGCAGCTGCAATTTCTTCAGGAGCGATAATCCTACCGGCTGGCGCATACATTTTAGGCAGGTCTTCAAACCACCTGTCTGAAAGACCATGTTCTTTTTTACGCTGCTTTTCTGTTTCGGTTAAAACCCAGCCAGGGTTTATCTGGTTGACACGCACTCCATTGTCTCGAAAGAGGCTATCCCCAAGGTTTCTGGTCATGGTCATTAGTCCTCCTTTGGAAATGCTATAAGCCAATAAATTTGGCTCCCCACTCCAGGCATTGACAGAACCAATATTCAAAACATTCCCTCGGTTTGCTTCAAGTTCACCTAAAGCTGCTTTAATTAACAACAGAGGGGCGATGGTATTGATAGAAAGCACTTTTTCCATAAAAGGGCGATCCACAGACATCAGGTCAGATGAGACCACCCATGCTGCATTATTTACCACGGCATCCAATTTGCCGAAGGTGCTTTTTGCCAATTCGACAAGCCTTTCGGCACAACCTTCTTTTTGCAAATCTTCAATATGAAGTACCGCTTGAGATGCACCTATTGTAGCAACAACCTCTTTACCCCAATCTTCTTCAAGACCATGGATAACCAATTTTGCACCTTCTTTTGCGCACCGGAGGGCAATTGCTTTTCCAATACCAGTAGTACTACCAGTTACGATAATTACTTTGTCCTTTAAGCGCATGATTATACTGGTTTCAATACACTTTTTACCACCTCACCATGGTGCATTTTCTCAAAAGCCTCTAACCAGGAGGTAACAGGCCAAACGCCTCCAATTATTGGTTTAACGTCCAATATTCCAGACCCCATCATACCAATAACCTTCTCCCAAATAGGCCAATTATGGCTAAAGCTTCCCTGTAGACGTACATTTTTCTGTACTATAGGATCCAAAGAGAAATTACAAGGTTGAGGTCCCCAACCAACTTTAGTTATTTGACCATTAGGTCTTACTAAGCTCATGGCAATTTTAAGGGTGGCACTTGCACCAGCAGCATCTATAATTAAATCTGCTCCTAAGCCATCTCTTTCTCTAGCCCATTCTGTGGCATCACCAATGATCGCTTCACAACCATAACCTTTGGCTATTTCCAATCTTCCTCTATCAGCTTCTAGACCAACTACAGCTACTTCTGCTCCGTTAATTTTGGCCATAACAGCACATAACATACCTATAGTACCAGGTCCAATTACCAAAACTCTGTCTCCAGGTTTAATATTAGAATTAACAACTACTGCGCTATAAGCCACACAACAAGGCTCTGTCAAACATGCTTCCTCGAAAGGAACTTGCTCAGGCACGGTGTGAAGACAACGCGCAGGAACCTTCACATATTTAGTCATCGCTCCATTAACTCCATATCCAAAACCTTTTCTTGTTGGATCTAGGTTATAAAGCCCAATACGACTCATTGGGTTCAAAGGATCAATCACGGCAGCCGTCTCACTTACTACTCTGTCACCAACTTTCCAACCATCTACCCTTGGGCCTACTTCGATGATTTTACCTCCAAACTCATGTCCTAAAACGACAGGATAATTAACTGGCCAACTGTGATCGGAAGTCCATTGATGCAAATCACTACCACATACACCTACATTGGCAACCTCCAATAATACTTCTCCTTCACCTATCTCTGGTTGCTCGATTTCTCTTATTTCTACGGATCCTTTGGATTCCGCATAATTCACTACTGCTGCTGCTTTCATTTCAATTGGATATATAATTATTTTATTTTAATGTCACCATAAGCATGGATCGCATCACAAATTTTCCTTAATGAGGCTTCCAAATCTCCATCTGCTGTTTTAAAAGCATCAGCATCAATGGTTAGCGGAGCACCAAGAACTACTAGAGGGGCGCCATATTTTGGAGTAGATATGGCTTGCTCAAGACTTAAACCACCTACAGCCTGTACGGGTACATCCACTGCTGCTACGATTTCTTTCAATTGGTCAAGCGGACTAGGCATACGCTTACCTTGGGCAGCAATTCCTCTCCTTTCGTCATAGCCAATATGGTGAACGATGTAATCACATCCCAGGTCTTCAAGAAATTTGGCACCTGCCACCATATCCGGACAACCCAAATTGTCACCCATTACTTTTGCTCCATGGTCTTTTCCAGCTTGAACAACACATTTGATCGTTTCTTCATGTGCTCTAGCCATTACCACTACATGTGTAGCACCGGCTTTCGCCATCATTTCAGCTTCTAGATAACCACCGTCCATTGTTTTCAAATCTGCTACAATTGGAGTATTAGGAAATGCTTCTCTGAGTTTTCTTACTCCATGAAGACCTTCAGCAAGGATTAAAGGTGTGCCTGCTTCAAGCCAATCTACTCCAGCTCTCATGGCTAGTGCAGCTGTTTCAAGCGCTTCGTCTATATTGGTAAGGTCTAAACTAATTTGAACAATTGGTTTCATTTGCTTATGGTTATTTTATTTGAAATATTAATTGATTATTATTAAAATTATTTTGGTTAATCGATTTATAAAATGGGATTAATTTTGCAATATTCTTTACCTTGTTTTGCATTGGCCCATTTAAACAAACATCAATAGATGATAATTCGACCAGTCATTTAGTCAATTTTTTAATTTACAACCCGAATTTTTAATTGAAAATCACCTGACATCTAGCTATTACTAACTAAAACTTAAAACTTATTTACATAATCCAGATTAAAAAACTGTGGCTTATTTAGTTATTTTCTGGGGATTAAGATTTATTTATTCAGTTTAAATTTAATTAATTATTTTTGATCCGTACTGTTATTTTCAATAGAATTACGTCAATTTATCATGAAAGGGCTATTCTATAAATCAAAGGTTTTCCAGTTACATTTGTTACACAAAAATTAATACTTAAATGCAAGAAAAATGGGTTTTTAAAAGTGAAAACATAAAGAAGGCTAAAGATTTCAGATCCGCTCTTTCTTGCGTTTTAGAGGAAAAAAAGAATGAGCTAGAAATATTCCTAAGCCTCTACACCAAACTTGATGGGGCATTGGCCGAAAACATTCAACTGATAGAACCATTAACTTCTGCCAATTTAAAATCTGGGAATGTCTCATTAGGGTTTAATAAAAGTTATTACAATGCCTGCTTAAATATCAATGAAACTGATCTGGAAAATATCAAGCTAAGCTATGATTTTAAGCCTGAGGAAGGCCAACTAATTTTATCCGGACCAGATATTCCAGAAAGAGAACCAGATGATTTATAATAAATACCAATGAAAAAATATGACATTGCTATAATTGGATCAGGACCCTCTGGTGCCATGGCTGCCTATATGGCAGCTGAAATGGGTAAAAGTGTTATAATAATTGAAAAAGAAAAACTTCCCAGGTATAAAACCTGCGGTGGAGGGCTGGTACATAGAGGTAGAACACGTTTACCTTTCCTAATAGATGAGGTTGTAGAAAAAGAATACCGTGAACTAGAAGTGTTTTTTGAAAACTCCTCCTACTTTTTCACTGCTAAAAGAAAAGAACCCATAATTTCAATGGTCATGAGAGATAGTTTTGATCAGTTTTTAGTCAAAAAGGCATTGGAAAAGGGAGCAAGTCTATTGGAAAACACAACGGCGCTCGGCTTGGAAAGAACAGCGCAAGGACTATTATTGAGTACCTCTGAAGGTAATATTAAATGCCAATACCTTATAGGTGCCGATGGAGTGCTTAGCAATACGGCTAAAATGGGAGGATGGAAGGAAAGCAGGAAACTGATTCCAGCTTTAGAATATGAAGTTGTTGTTCCTGAGGCAGATTATAATAGGTTATCCAAAAAGGTCCGTTTTGACGTGGATGCTGTGCCAGATGGTTATGCATGGTGCTTTCCAAAGACTGGACATCTTTCCTTAGGGGTTTGTACACTGAAAAAGCAAAAGATTGACCTGAAAAAATACTACTATGCCTATCTTGATAAATTGGGTTTAAAGGAAATAATCTCTTCAGAGGCTCATGGTTTTCAGATTCCTGTGGGACAAAGAAAGGATGGCTTTTCTAAAAACAGGGTATTCCTTACGGGAGATGCGGCAGGGTTTGCGGATCCATTAACAGCAGAGGGCATTTCCAATGCCTTGCTTTCAGGTGAATTGGCCGCTTTGGCAATTTTAGAAAACTTTCAGGACGAGGCTGCTGCATCAAATGCTTACCAAGGGCTACTAGACAAACAAATCTTGTCTGATCTAGGTAGTTCCTCAATCATCGCATTTATTTGTTATGCTCAACCTGCAATTCGCAACATGTTACTCAAAAAATATGGTCAGAAAGGCTGCGAAATATTAACAGATATTTTTATGGGTAAAAAAGCTTTCCCTGATGACCTCAAAAATAAAATTAAAAGCCGTGTTCCCTTGCTGAAATACATTTAACCCGGATTATGTAATAGGCTTTCTCCGCCCTGACAATGGTCAGGGGTGAAGCCTGTCCCGTGTTTACGGGAAGTGTTGCAATCGCAAGAAAATCAGGCTGTTTGGGAGATTTTAGCATAGCACCGCTATGGTGAAATAGAAACAGCAACAAAGTGGTTGATTTTGAAGCGATTACAACACGTAATAGATTGTCTATTGCATATTTCGGGTTTAACAGCAGGAAACACGGCTTAAGCTTAATTACTAAATCTTCTTATTACATTATTTCAATGGAATACTAAGTACGTAGCTGTCTGCGGTAAGGAACAAAAGGTCTTCATTTTCATTTAAAGCTACATTAGATACCAATTCATCTAATTTTAACCTACCTAGCAAAAGGCCATTTGAATCAAAAATCCAAAGACCACCTGGCCCTGAGGCAATGACAGTACCGTCCTTTTTTATCTTTAAACCATCTGGTAATCCAGGTTCATTTGCCTGATCAGAACTTGCATCATAAAAAACCTTTCCATTTTTTAGCCCATTCTCCCCATCCAATTCATATATATACCAATAGGGTTTTTCTGGATCAGAATTGGCTATGAGTAAATGCTTTTCATCTTGAGTCAGGGCAATACCATTGGGTCGGGAAATACTATCAAGTAACAATTCCAATTGTCCCTCTTTGGTATACCTGTAAACACCTTGAAAATCGATGGCCTTTTTAGGGTCTTCCATCCTGAATTCCAGTCCATAGGCTGGATCAGTAAGGTAAAGATTCCCCTGGGAATCATAAATGGCATCGTTTGGACTATTGAAGGGTTTACCTTCAAAATCACCTATAACCGTTTCATAGTTTGGCTCAGGAGCATCAATTGGGGCATTCATTCTAGCTAAACGCCTGTCCCCATGTTGGCATAAAACCAAATTTCCGTTTGGATCTAGAAGTAAACCATTGGAACCTACTTCCCCACCTCTGGTATCATTTGAGGTTAAGCCTGCCGGATGTAAGTAAAGTTCCGGTTCGCCCCCCTCCTTCCATGAATGCACATTATTGGCCGGTATTTCTGAAAACAATAACATCTGTTCCTTTTCCAACCATAAAGGACCTTCTGTCCATTCATAACCAGATCCAATTATCCTTGCTTTTATCCCAGGTGCAATTATCTCATTGAGTGCATCATTTTCCCTAATGACCTCTATGGGCAAATAGGCATTATTATCGTCCTCGGTTTTCTTTTCACTACAAGATAAAAGCACAAGGGTTGAAATGAAAAAGAAACTTGAATTAAGAAGTGCTTTCATGAGCTCATTTGATCACTGAAAATTTATAAATACACTCATGTGTATAGGTATCTCCAGGTTTCACTGTTACAGATGGGAACGAAGGTTGGTTTGGAGAGTCTGGGTAATGTTGCGTTTCCAAACAGATCGCACCTTGTTTTCCATAGGATTTACCAGCTTTGGAAGCTCCCCCTCCGTTCATAAAATTACCAGTATACACCTGAACTCCTGGCTGATCAGTAAACACCTCCATTTTACGACCATTTTCAGGCACCCAAACAGCTGCAGTTTTAATGGTTTCTTTATTTCCTTCCTCACGATTGATAACCCAATTGTGATCGTATCCACCCCCTTTTTTAAGTTGTTCATTGTCGTCATCAATTCGCTCCCCAATTAGATGCGGTTCGCTAAAATCAAATGGAGTACCTTTTACCGGCTTGATATCACCCAAAGGAATAAGGGTATCATCAACTGGCGTAAAATGATCCGCATTGAGTTGAAGCATATGATTCCTCACATTCCCCTCTCCATGACCATTAAGATTAAAGAAGGAATGGTGCGTAAGATTTACTATTGTAGGCTTGTCTGTAGTCGCCTTGTAGGTAATCTTAAACTCATTGTCATCTGTCAGGTAATAATCCATATAAACCGTAAGTTCACCAGGAAAGCCTGCTTCTCCATCAGGTGACACATACTTCATCGCCAGTTTCTGATCCGTAGCTTCCAAAACCTCCCAAACTACCTTATGATAACCACCAGGGGCTCCATGAAGGTTGTTAGGACCATTGTTGGCTTCCAAAGGATACGTTTTACCATCAAGGGTGAATTTCGCCCCTGCTATCCTATTGCCATACCTTCCGATAGGAGCACCATAGTACCCTCCTGGGGTATTGATGTACTCATCCAAATTATCGTATCCCAATACCACATCTTCAAACTTTCCGTTTTTATCCGGGGCAAAAAGTTCTACGACTCTCGCGCCAAAATTGGTAACGGTCATTTCCATACCATTTTTATTGGTAAGGTGGTATAACTTTACTTCTTTACCATTTATATTCTTCTCAAATGCTGAATCTTCCATTGCTGTTAAAAATTTGGGTTCTATTTTTTGTTCATTCTCAGCTTGCTCTTTGGTGTTCTGCCCACAAGCCATAACCATTCCTGATACCAAGAGGGCCAATAAAGGTGAGGTTTTCATTTCATAGGGATTTTAATATTGTACAATTCCTCATGCAATTGCTTTAAAAACTGAGGGTCTAATTTAATTACTTTTCTGTCATAGGTCATCAACCCATTGGTTTCTATTTCCACATCGGTAGTTTGTGTGTAGATAGCGGCTGATAAGCCCATTGGCAAAAGCGGCTTTAAGTCCATGATTAATTTGCTGTACCTTTTTTTCAAAGCAGCTTGATCTTCAAAACTTTGGTATCCCCAATTGTCTTTTTCTTGCCAAGTATGCCCTTCTATAGGCAGACCTAAACCACCGTATTCCCCTAAGACTAAGATCTGCTTCTTACCCCAAATTTTAGGGTCAGGCATGACTGGATCTGGATAATTGTGCATGTCCATGATTTGACCTTCAAGGGTATAATTACCTCCACTAGCTCCATTGACCATCCTGCTTGGGTCATAAGCCACTGTCCAATTCACGATTTCCTCTGTATTGAATTGCCCCCATGCTTCATTAAATGGCACCCAAACCACTATGGAAGGAAAATTATAATTGGCATCCATAATAGCCTTCCACTCCTTTTTAAAGATAGCGATGGATTCCGGAGTTCTATTCTTTTCCGTACCTTTCCCCAACACTCCAGGCCTGGACTCCCACCTATTGCCCATGTCTCCACTTGGCATATCCTGCCATACAAGCATTCCTATTTTATCACAATGGTAGTACCACCTTGCTGGTTCAACTTTCACATGCTTTCTTATCATGTTAAAGCCCATATCTTTTGTTTTGTCTATATCAAAAACCAAAGCTTCTTCGGTAGGCGCCGTGTACAAACCATCAGGCCACCATCCCTGATCCAATGGACCATATTGAAACAAAAATTTATCGTTCAAAAGTAATCGTTGGATACCATTCTCATCAGGAAGCATGCTGATTTTCCTCATGGCAGTATAGCTCTTTACTGCATCCACGAGTTTTCTACCTTCCAGCAAACGGGCTTCAATATCGTAAAGAAAAGGATTTTCAGGTCCCCAAATATTTGGATTACTGATGGTAAAAGTGGCCTCTTTACCGGCAGGCACTTTCTCTTCTGCCAATAGCTCTCCATTTGCCATTAAACTTACACTAACCATTTGGCCCGGCTCAGGATTCATGACCTCAGCATGAACTGTAATTTGCTTATTGTCTAAATCAGGAGTATTTCTAATAGAGTAAATGTATTGATTAGGAACAGCCTCCAACCAAACAGTCTGCCAAATTCCAGTAACCGGTGTGTACCAAATGGCATGAGGTTTATTTACTTGTTTACCACGTGGTTGAGGTCCATCATCAGTCGGGTCCCAAACCCTAACTGTTAATTGTTGCTTTTTTCCAGAAACCAAGGCACCACTGATTTCAAAAAAGAAAGGATCGTAGCCACCCTGATGAATTCCAACACGCTTACCATTGACAAATACTTCTGCTTCCCAATCCACCGCTCCAAAATGAAGCAATAAATCACCTTTCTTCATGGACCGGTCCACTTCAAATTCTCTTTGGTACCAAAGTTCCTTGTCCTTACCCACAGTTTTACCCACACCTGATAGTGCAGATTCTATAGCATAAGGAACTAAAATTTCTCCTTGAAAACTGGATGGTTGAACTGTACCTTTATCGACAATAGCATATTGCCAAAGTCCATTTAAATTGAACCAGTTTTCTCTGGTCATCTGAGGTCGAGGATATTCGGGTAATGGAGCACTTGGATTAATATCCATTGCCCATTTTGACAAAATTTTATCTTCAACAGGTTGCCAACCACCTTGCTGGCTAAAGGCTGGAACAACAATGAAAAATACTGCAATCCAATAGGTTATTTTTTTTATCATGGGCTTTAATTATTGTAGGAAATAAGGTTTCCAATTGACTTTAAATAAAAGGAATTAAGCGAAAATATTAAAAAATTAAATCAAATAGGCTATAATTTTTTTGAAATCCAAAAAATAATATTTGCCAACTATCATCATTTCTCTTACTCGCCATTTTCATTTGATACTGGTAAAAAAGGAATTGAAAATATGAATAATGAATTTTCTAATTTTTAACGCAAATTTTTCAATTTTCCACAGCCATCAAACCGCTCTATTGATGTCATAATAATTTATAATTCAGTTACTTATTAAATTTCTATTCCCTATTTTTACGTATTGTTTAAGATTAAAATCAGATAATTTCTGCTTTGGTTTAGGCATTTTTAAAATTATTTTTTTTTTAAAAACTCTTTGTTAAAACAGTTGAAAATAATTAGTAAATATATATTACCCAGTATCATTTTATTTTTAATATTTGGATCTCAAATTTTTGAAATTAAAGGGGAATTAATTTCTCCTTTTGCCTCCATAACTATTGAAGATCAAATTGACACGCAGGTTAAATTTAATGGTGATTTAACCATTACTTTGGAAATGCTATCTGTCACTTATGCTGGTGACAAGTCTAACCTTAGTCTGGAAATAAAAGGTGGAACAGGATATAGCTTTACCGGACAAACAATTTCCCCCACTATCCAATACGAAGAAAATTGGGAAGCCAAAGGCAAAGAGATTATTGTTAACGTTCAAATTACCGATGGGGTAGATCTCAGCGAAGTTTATCCCTTCAAAGTACTTGTCATTCCTCCTACTTTACCATTGGCTTATTCAGAAAATAGCTGTAAAGGCATTATTTCTCTTACCCTAAGTGCGTATAAGCCAAGTCAACGGTACGAAGAATCTTTTCCATTTACATTTAAATTGATTGATGAAGTCGGAGATACAATATCAGTAATCAGTGTAAACAATACTGCACCTTTCCAGACTTCAGCAACTGTAAACTTTGGACAGGATTTTGAATTAAATAGAGAAATAGAATACCAAATTTATGCTATAGACAATTTGGGAAGGGAATATTTAAGAAGTGCAGGCCCTTTAGGCCAAGCCTATTCTCTGGATTTTGAATTAAACTTCGCAGGACTGCTTTGCCCCGAAGACAAAACGGGTCTAGTAGAGTTCATTATCTTCAATGCCACACTTCCAGTAAATAATTTTATTATTATTGACAGTGAAGGAAAGGAAAAACCTACGGACTTTGAAGTCATTTCCGACTCAGATGGTTTTGTAGTTATACAGGCCAAAGACATGGAACCTGGAACTTACACCCTAGAAATTGAAGATCGGTTTCAGTGTAATGGTAGGGAAAGTTTTGAAATTATTATTCCAGAACCAATTGAAGCTGTAGAAACTGTAAATCACGTGACTTGTTATGGTGACGATAATGGAGAGATTAGTTTACTTATAAAAGGAGGTTGGTCATCGCCTTTTGGAGGTAATCATCGTAAAGAATGGACAAATTATGATATTGTCTGGTTCGATGAGCAAGAAAATGAGGTTGATGATGTAAGCAATTCATTCGTAACTCTTGGAGGAGCAATTATAGGTGTGGAGAGTAAAATTAACCACTTAGCTCCGGGAAATTATTATGCTAAAATTCATGACAAAGGACGACGATTCGAGATCGCAGGTGCAGCACCACTCCAATGCGAAAAAACCACATCATGGATAACAGTTGAAGGACCGGATCCATTAACCTTTACTGAAACCTTACAAAATGTATCTTGCAATGGAGTGGCTGATGGAAGTATTACCATTAGCCCAGAAGGAGGTACTCCTCAATATACGGTTGATTGGTTTACAGGCAACTTTGAAAATGAAAACTCCCCTGAGCCTGCTGAGTTGGTGGTTTTACCAAAAAATTCCGGTGAAGATGATTTTTCTAAACAACAATTAAGCCCTGGAGAATATGCTGTTTTAATTACAGATCAAAATGGCTGTTTTTTGGCCAAAAACTACACCATTAGTGAGCCAACTCCATTGACTTTAACTGAACTTCCTGGGCTCAGGCAAGATGTTAGGTGTTTTGGAGAAGAAACTGGGACCATTGCGATCAAATTGTATGAGAATACCCCAACTCCGTTCTCCATAGAAGTTTTTAAAGACGGAACACTTTTGAAAGTATTCGGCCCTGAAAATAACATAGCCTCAGATACCATCTATTTTTCAAATTTAAAAGGAGGCCTTTACGATTTTAGAATTGAAGATAACAAAGGCTGTGATTTTCTTCTGGAAGGTATTTTAATTGATCAACCAGAAACAGGTTTACTTATACAGGACACGATTATTTCAAATTATAATGGTTTTGAAATATCTTTTCCGGAGGCAAATGATGGTAACATTTCCCTTGATATCACTGGCGGAGAAGGTAACTATGACTATTACTGGACCGGACCGAATGGCTTTGAAGCCTCTACCAAGGATATCAGCAACCTTGGCCCTGGAGAATATCAGTTTATCGTAACTGATGATAACAATTGTACTGCTCGACTTTCTTCAATAATTTTAAATGCCCCTCCTCCTTTAACCCTAACCCCAAACATCCCTGAGGTCAATGGCTACCAAATAAGTTGCTTTGGTACAGCTGGAGGAGTTATAAAACCAAACCCTTCTGGTGGTACCGGTATTTATACCTATAACTGGACTGGACCGAATGGCTTTAATTCTACCGATAGTTTCCTTGAAAACCTTACTGCTGGCTATTATTCCCTTGAATTAGCTGATGAAAATGGGGCAAGTATAGAAGCAACCTATAAAATCTCTGAACCCAATGAATTAATCTTATCTGAAGCAATTGATCTGCGGGTGCCAGTGGCTTGTTTTGGAGAAAGCAATGGTGCTTTCACAATTAATATAGACCAACCGTCATTGGCTCCTTTTACCCTCTCTATGGGGATAATGGGTGAAGTACAAACAACACGAACAGTTTCTAATTTCAACAATGCTGCTTATACATTTGACAACATTCCGGGTAACCTTTACTGGGTAACAGTAGAAGATGCCAATGGTTGTATCAAAAGACTTGACGATATTTTAGTAGAGCAGCCTGAAACTGGCCTTCAACTCACAGACCTGGAGCTTTCCCAATTTAATGGATATGAAGTATCATGTGCAGGAGGAATGAATGGTTCGATTTCATTTGTTATTACAGGAAATCAAGGGGATTTATCTTATAGGTGGACAGGACCTAATGGCTTTACTTCTGCCGAATCAAATCTTGAAGGCCTGAAAGCCGGAAAATACCAAGTTATTGTCACCGATGACAATGGTTGTACTATCAGCAGTGATTTTGACTTAAATGAACCTGCTCCTTTAACCCTCCTGGACAACGTTTCTAACTATAGTGGATTTGGAGTTCATTGTAATGGAGGCAATGAAGGGTTTATTTACTTAGACATAGCGGGAGGATCTGGAACAAGTCAAATCGAATGGAATGGACCTGACGGTTTCATTTCTGATTCTGACAGTTTAAAAAATATTTTTCCGGGTATTTACCATGTCAATATAACTGACGCCAACGGTTGTGAAATCAACAAAAGCTATACCCTTACAGAACCCCAGGGACTAGAAATAGAAGAACTGACAAATGAAAAAGTACATGTTTCCTGCTTCGGCCAAGAGACTGGAGTATTGGCTGCTTCCATTACCCGGACTTCGGCTGGCCCATACAGGTATGAGTTATCGAAAGAAGGTGGTGAGATCGTTAATACATCTCCCCTTACCTCAGAAAGCAATTGGTTTTTTACAAATCTTGCTGCAGGTAAATATATGATTACAGTAAGAGATGCCAACGATTGTTTCAAGGAAATTACAAATTTAGAAATTACCCAACCGCTATCAGGGTTGAAAATTGATGAAGTTGAAGTTTCTTCCTTCAACGGATATAATATCAGTTGTTTCGAAGCTGCCGATGCTTGGATTGATGTATCCATATCAGGAGGTTCCGGAAACAATAAATTTGATTGGTCAGGTCCAGAGAATTTCTCCTCAAACAGTCCTTCTATCAAGAATTTAATACCTGGTGATTATCACCTTACTATTGTGGATCAAAATGGTTGTGAAGCACTCACTGAAATTATAAGTATTACCGAACCCAAACCACTATTAATTAATTCCAAATTAGCAATCACAAATGGATATGAAATCAGTTGCTATGGGTCTAATGATGGTCATATAGAATTGAACCCTACAGGTGGTAGTGGGAATTATAGTATTGAGTGGACTGGCCCAAATGGATTTACTTCTAATGCTTCAAGTCTAGAAGCTCTTTCTCCAGGGAAATACAGTGTGACTGTTAGAGATGAAAACTTTTGTAAAGTAAGCGAAGAATTTAACATAAGGGAACCTGACCCACTTTCTATCACAAAGGTTGAAAAATCAGATATTTCCTGTTATGGCGCTGCTACCGGTAGTATAGCTTTGCTGGTTGAAGGAGGAGCAGCAGGAACTTATAATTTCCATTGGACCAAGGATGGTGTTCCTATGGCACTTGATACCCCAAGTTCTGATGAACTTTTTTCAGGTACTTACGAAGTAGCTGTCACTGATGCCAATGGTTGTCAAATCATCAGTTCAGCCATCACTATTTCCGAACCCAATGCCCCATTGGAAGTATTGATGGAACAAACGGAAGTATCTTGCTATAATGCCAATGATGCCAACCTTTCTATAGACATTACAGGCGGTGTTAAGCCTTACAAAATCAATTGGAATACAGGAGCAACCCAAAGTTCGTTTGAGGGAATTGGTCCAGGCTTTTATCAGGTCACGGTTACCGATGCGAATGGATGTACAGTGATAAAAGAAACTACCATAGAGGAAGTTCCTGTATTCAAAATAGATCCTGTTGTCAATCCTGTTTCTTGTTTTGGTGCCACAGATGGAAGTATTCTACTGAACCTCGAAGGAGGTAAAGCACCTATAACGGCCACCTGGGAACATGGTCCAGAGCAATCTTCCCTCTACAATCTTGCACCGGGGGTTTATAAGGTATACCTAAAAGATGCCAGCAACTGTACAATCGAAAGAACATTTAATTTAATCGAACCTGAACTTCTAGTAGCAGTAGGACTAGTGCAAGATGCTACTTCTTGCAGTAATGGTCAAAGTGGTGAGATTTCACTTATGGTATCCGGTGGCAGACCTCCATATAGCTATAATTGGAGCAATGGAGAAAGTAGCGCTTCAATATACAACCTTACCAATGGTAGCTATTCAGTAGACATAACAGATCAATCGGGATGTTTTGTAAGCCAAACCTTTGAAGTCAAAAGACCTGACCCGATATCGATAAGTCTTTCAAACAAGACTACTTCACAGTGTGAGCCCAGAGAAATATTAGAAATTATTGAGCTAAGTATTGATGGAGGTGTAGCACCCTATTCCATACAGTGGAGCAGTGGAGAAGTATTCGATAACGGTTATCGGATGGAAGCCAATGGCCCCGGAAATTACCAGGTCACAGTTACTGATGGAAATGGATGTATACAGACCAAAAGTTTTACTGTCCAAAACAACATCGTTCTTATAAAAGGAGAATACTTATCTGAAGCATTTCCTTTGTATGGAGAAAACCTGGTTAACTTTGACGTTCAGTTTACCAATAAGAGCAATGGAAATATTGGCCTATACTATTGGGATTTTGGTGATGGAAACAGTTCCTTGGAAGAGTCTCCCGTTTATCGTTATACTAAGCCAGGAACCTATATTGTCACTTTAGTAGGTACCGATATTTGGGGTTGTGAGACAAGTAGCTCCTTTCAAATAAAGATCACAGACTTTTTTCTAAAAACACCAAATGTTTTCAGCCCAAATGGAGATGGACTCAATGATTTTTTCTTCCCTAAATTCCTAAATATAAATAGCCTTGTTTTCATTATTATGAATACTTGGGGAGAAATCTTGTACCAGTCGAAAGACCTAAAGGATCCAGGATGGGATGGCACATTTAGAGGACAAAAAGCAAGCCCTGGCAATTATGTTTATAAATTAAAATATACCACAGCAGACGGAAGGAATTTTAGTAACACCGGTGCATTCATGCTTTTGGAATGAGAAATATTAAATTCATAATGCTATTTATCACCTGTTTTTTATCCGATCCTATCGGTTTAAAGGCGCAGGATTTTCAATTTACGCAGTTCTATGCAGCGCCACTTAACCTAAGTCCCGCTTTTGCTGGAGCCATGGAAACGACGAGAATTGGCATCAATTACAGAAAGCAATGGCCTGGATTGGGTTACGATTTCAATGCTTCAGGAATTTATTATGACAATTTCGTAGATGAGACAAATGTTGGTTTTGGCTTTTCAGCATCTCAGTTTTCAGAATCTTTGCTAAACATAAGGTCTACTGATATTGCAGGTTATATTTCTTATAAACTCCTACTTAACAATGAAAGCTTTCTTCGCTTTGGTGGGCAATTGGGGCTGGTAAATAGAAGCCTAACCTTGCAAGAAATGGTTTTTGGTGACCAAATAGATCTACTGAACAGGACAGTAAACTCGGCCACAATTGACCTTTTACCTGGTGAAGATAGTAAATGGTATCCAGATATAGCATTTGGTGCATTGCTTCAATTACCTGACTTTTGGTTTGGACTAAGTAGTAGTCATGTTTCCCGTCCCAACATCGGCTTTCTGGAGGATGGAATTGGGAATAATCTACCTATAAAATGGGATGTACATGGGGGCTATGTGAAAAACTTGGACAGGAGAATGTTTAAATCCGGAGAGATGCGCAAGGTACTTTCAGTCTCTTTCAATTACAAAAGACAAGGAACCTTTCAGCAAATAGAAGTAATACCTCAAGTACAGATAGAAAATTTTATTGGAGGACTGGGATTCCGAAATATAACCCGATTCAATGAATTACCAGATCAAAACTCCATCAATGCAGTTTTAGGATTTAGTTTATTAAGTGGTATAACTATGGCTTATAGTTATGATTATATGCTAAATAAATTTAGCAGTCCTGCTCATGTCTCCCATGAGGTATCCATTTATTTTACAGACTTAAGAAGAAAAAAGTTTATGCAAACCATTCTTCCCTGTCCTACCAGCAATGGAAGAAGGTATTGAAAGCATGGTAAAAAAAGGTCCATTAGACAAATCTACAATCTTATAGTTAATTAGTTTAAAAAGGCCTTGCCCTTAATAAACCAATTGAATAAGAATTATATTGCCAAGACTCTATATAAACGGTTTGATCTATTAAAATATCTTCCAGTAACCCATATTCATTATCCTAAGCCTTATTTGGTGAGGGGAAAATCGCATGAAACACCTGATTGTTAAGTAGTTTAATTAGGTTAAAGTAGGGGCTATTGGTTTTTTAAGTCTAGTATTAGTAGCCTTTCTTAAAGCTTATAAATCAAAAAAGCAATGAAAAAAGGCTTTTTCTAGTCATAATAAGCAAATCTTAAAAATAAATATCTTCAAATTTTAGTAGGATTATAAAATTTTTGTATAAAAATAAAATTAAGGTATTTTTTTAATATGTTATGTCTAAATTTAATCGTTGATCTGAGTTCAGTTTTAAGTAAGTCAAATTTTTAATAAACATTTTGAAATTGATTATTTTTACAAAAAGTCTATTAAAGCGCTTAAAAGATTTTGAGAAAATTTTATTTCCAGGGGTAGTTTTATCTTTATTGCTTACCTATCAAATTTTCGAATCCAAAGGCGAGATATTCTCTGTTTTCGCCCCGGTTACCATTACCGACCAAGTGGATACATTGGTTCTTTACAATGGGGAATTAGACATTTCTCTAGATATGCTAACCATTGGTTATTCAGGAGATAAATCCAATCTAACTTTGGAAGTCTTGGCCGGTGTAGGATATACATTCAGTGGGCAAACCATCCAGCCTGATATTCCCTACGACGATACCTGGGAAGCAAAAGGTAAGGAAATAGTTGTAAATGTTCAGGTTACCGATGGAGTAGATGTCAGCGACGTTTTTCCATTTAGGCTAATGGTAACCCCACCAATATTACCATTGGCTTACTTTGAAAACAGTTGTCAAGGCACCATTTCCTTAACTGTAAGTGCCTTTAAACCCGACCAAAGATCAGAAATATCATTCCCATTTACCTTTAAATTAGTAGATGAATCAGACAATGTCTTGACCACTGTAACAGTAGACAATACGGCCCCATTCCAAAATTCAGCTTCCGTTACCTTTGGGCTTAACAATGAATTGGATAGAGAGGCACAATACAAAATTTTCGTTGAAGACAATATAGGAAGGGAGTATTTCAGAAATGCAGGGCCACTTGGGCAGGCCTACTCCCTGGATTTTGAACTAAATTTTGCTGGCTATCTTTGTCCTGATGATGATACAGGAGTGGTGGAGTTTATCATTTTTAATGCAGCACTTCCTGTAAATAATTTTGTAATTATTGACAAAGATGGCAATGAAACCCCTACAAATTTTGATGTGGTATCTGATGATGATGGGTTTGCTGTTATTCAGGTTCAAGATTTAGAAGTTGGGTCTTATACACTTGAAATCGAAGATAGGTTTCAATGTAATGGTAGGGAAAGTTTTGAGATAATTATTCCTGAACCAATGGAAATAGTTGAAACAGTTGAACATCTGAATTGCTATGGAGATACCAATGGAGAAATCAGCTTATTAATAAGTGGAGGATGGTCTGAACCATTCCCAGGTAACCCACGTGAAAACTGGATTAAATATGGAATAACTTGGTTTGATGAAGAAGGCAAAGAAGTAGAGGGTGATATCTCTACCTTCGTCACAGAGGAAGGCGAAATTATTGGTATGGAAAGTAAACTCGGCAATCTTCCTGCAGGTGATTATTACGCCAAAATAACTGACCGAGGAAGGTTGTTTGAAATTGCAGGTGCAGATCCACTTTCCTGTGAAAAATCAACACCTTGGATAACCGTAGAAGGTCCAGATGAACTTGAACTATCCGAAACCATTCAAAATATTTCATGTCATGGAGCAGAGGATGGGCTCTTATCCATAAACCCTTCAGGAGGAGTTCCAGGATATACCATTGCTTGGTATACGGGCAATTTTGATAATTTAAATGCTCCCAATTCGGATGACTTGGATGTTTTACCACCTAGTGCGGAGGACGATGTATTTACAAGGAAAAAATTAAAACCTGGTGATTATGCTGTTTTATTAACAGATGAGAATGGATGTATCATAGCTGAAAATTTCACTATTACTGAGCCGAGCACCTTATCCTTAACGGAGCTAAGTGACCTTAGGGTAGATGTGAGATGCTTTGGAGAAGAAACCGGAAGCATTGCCATTGCCTTACAGGAGGATACACCTACACCGTTTTCTCTAGAAGTTTTTAGGGATGGAGATGTAATAGAAATGTTGGGACCAATAAATGTCCTTACTTCTGATACGCTTTACTTTACAGATTTAGCAGGAGGTGTTTATGACTTTAGAATAGAAGACAACAATGGTTGTAATTTTCTTCTTGAGGACATTTTGATTGATGAACCTGCAACAGGTTTGCTTATTCAAGACACACTAATCTCTGATTACAATGGCTTTCAAATATCTTGTTTCGGGGCAGCCGATGGAAGTATCTCCCTAGACATAACAGGTGGAGTTGGCAACTTGGACTATCTTTGGACAGGACCAAATGGGTTTGAAGCTACAACCAAAGACATCAGCAATCTTGGGCCAGGAGAGTACCAGTTTTTCGTAACTGATGAAAACGTTTGTTCGGCCCGAATAGCTTCCATAGAATTAACAGAGCCAAGCCCGCTGATCTTAAATGAAATCATTCCTGAGAACAATGGTTTCCAAATAAGTTGTTTTGGAAGTGCCGATGCAAGCATTGATCCCAACCCTACAGGTGGAACGGAGGTTTATACCTACAGTTGGTCTGGTCCAAATGGTTTTACTTCCACAGACAGCAAACTTGAAAACCTTTTGGCTGGTACCTATTCTCTAGAATTAACAGATGAAAACGGCTGTGTCATTGAAGGTAATTATGAAATAACTGAACCGGATGAATTGATTGTCTCCGAAGACGTCGATTCCCGGGTACCTGTTGCTTGTTTTGGAGAAAGCAATGGTGCTTTTACAATTACTATTGACCAAGCATCCCTACCCCCTTATACCCTTACTTTGGAAACAATGGATGGATCAACCACCATCGAAACTGTTCCAAACTTCTCGGGTGCATCTTATACTTTTACTAACCTCCCTGGGGATCGTTATAAGGTAAGTGTTGAAGATGCAAATGGCTGTATTACGCTACTGGATGATCTATTGATAGACCAACCTGCTACTGGGCTTCAGCTTAACGACCTTCAATTAACTGATTACAATGGCTTTGGAATTTCATGTGCCGGAGAGAATGACGGATCAATTTCTTTTAACATTAGTGGTAATCAAGGAAATATATTGTATCGCTGGGATGGTCCAAATGGCTTCACCTCAGATGAGGCAAACCTAACTAGTTTAGAAGCAGGGAAGTATGAACTACTTGTGACGGATGAATCTGGCTGTACTTTAAGCCGAGAATTTGACATTGAAGAACCTGCTCCTTTAAACCTTATCGATGAGGTTTCTGATTACAATGGATTTGGGGTTCAATGTAACGGAGGAAACGAAGGGTATATCTATTTGGATATATCTGGAGGATCAGGGAATTCGATCATAAAATGGACCGGCCCAGATGGCTTTGTTTCTAATCAAGACAGTTTGAAAAACATTTTTGAGGGAACTTACGATCTTACAATAACCGACAGTAATGGATGCCAAATTGTAAAATCTTATACCCTCACAGAACCACAAGGATTGGAAGTAGGCGAATTAGCTGATGAAAAAGTGAATGTATCCTGTTTTGGTCAAGCTACTGGAGTATTGGCCGCAGTAATCAACAGGACTTCGGCAGGACCTTATACTTATGAGCTGATGAATGAAGGAGGAGATGTAATAAGTACCTCCCCTCCCACTACTGAAACCACTTGGCTTTTCACGAACCTCGCTGCTGGAAAGTATTCTTTCACCGTAAGCGATGTGAATAATTGTATACAGGAAGTCGAAAACCTGGAAATCACCCAACCAGCTTCAGGTTTACAAATCGAAGATGTATTCGTTTCTGATTTTACAGGCTTTAATATATCTTGCTTTGGTGCTGACAATGGCTGGATTGAAGTAACCACCTCAGGAGGTTCTGGTAATTATCAATACGAATGGTCAGGGCCTGATAACTTTACAGCTGACAAGCCTTCCATTAGTAATTTAAAGCCTGGTGATTACCAACTTACGATCACTGACCAAAACGGTTGTGAAGTAATTACAGATGTTATTAACATCAGGGAACCCGATCCCATTGCGGTCAACCCCAGTGTAAGCAGCTACAATGATTACCAAATCACTTGTAATGGGGCGAATGATGGAAGCATTGAACTAAATCCAACAGGTGGAACAGGTAATTACACACTATCTTGGACGGGTCCAAATGGCTTTTCTTCTGATGATTTGATGGTTAATAACCTTGCACCAGGAAACTATGAGGTAGCTATAATAGATGAAAACAATTGTGAAATAACTGAAGCATTTACCATTGAAGAGCCAGATCCTTTGTCCTTAACGCTTGTTGAGAAAATAGATGTACTCTGTTATGGAGATGCGACAGGTAGTATTTCTATTTTTGTTGAAGGGGGCATTTTAGATTCATATACTTACAATTGGACAAAGGATGGATTACCAATCGCATCCAACACAGCAAATATCAATAATCTTTTGTCAGGAGTCTACAGTGTAGTTGTTACAGATGCCAATGGTTGTCAAATAGGCCTATCTAATATAAAAGTTTCTCAACCAGATGCTCCTCTTCAAGTAAGCATGAAACAAACAGAAGTTTCCTGTTACAATGCCAATGATGCCGACCTATCAATAGACATTCAAGGAGGCGTAGAGCCCTATCAAATAAGTTGGAACATAGGGTCTACCCAGAGTTCATTTGAAGGCATAGGCCCAGGCTTTTATCAGGTCACTGTAACCGATGCCAATGGTTGCTCCCTGGTAAAAGAGACCACCATTGAGGAAGTTCCCGTCTTCGAAATAGACCCTGTCGTCAATCAAATTTCTTGTTTTGGTGCTACTGATGGCAGCATTTTATTGAATCTAAATGGAGGTTCTGCTCCTGTTAAAGCTACTTGGTCTCATGGCCCTGAACAATCTTCCCTTTATAATTTGGCTCCTGGTGTTTACAGCGTCTATCTTGAAGATGCCAATGGTTGTAACATTGAAAGAACTTTCAACTTACTGGAACCAGATTTACTTATAGCCATGGGGCAAGTACAAGATGCTCTGGATTGCCAAAATAGTGAAGGTGGGGCAATAAATCTCGCCGTTTCTGGAGGAAGACCACCGTACAGTTATACATGGAGTAATGGAGAAACCAGTCCTTCGATTTTCAATTTAACCAATGGCAATTATTCGGTTGAGGTTGTGGATCAGTCAGGATGCTATGTTAGCCAAACTTTTGAAGTACGGAGACCAGATCCCATTGTTATTAATATAGCAAGTACCACTTCTACACAATGTGAACCAAGGGAAATCCTTGAGACAATTGACCTTAATATAGATGGTGGTGTTGCACCCTATACTATCGATTGGAGTAGCGGACAGGTGTCAAATAACGGTTACCGAATGGAAACCAATGCCCCAGGAAATTATCAGGTTACTGTTACGGATGGCAATGGTTGCATACAAACGCGAAGTTTTGATGTTGAGAATAACGTAGTGTTAGCAGAAGGTGATTATTTATCATCTGCTTTCCCCCTATATGGAGAAAACCTAGTGAATTTCGATGTTCAATTTATCAACAAAAGTAGTGGAGAAATTATGCTTTATTACTGGGATTTTGGTGATGGAAATAATTCATTGGAGGAAAATCCAAAGCATAATTACCAAGTCCCTGGCGCCTATACGGTTTCTTTAATGGTGACTGATGTTTGGGGCTGTGAAACTTACGATACATTCGAGATAGTTATTACTGATTATTTCCTTAAAACCCCCAATGTATTTACTCCCAACGGAGATGGGGTGAATGACAACTATTTCCCCAAATTTGTTCATGTAGAGAGCCTTGCTTTCACTGTAATGGACAAATGGGGAGAGATTATATTCCATTCCGAAGACCCTAACGATAAAGGATGGGATGGGCAATTTCGTGGGCAGAAGGCAAGCCCGGGCAATTACGTCTACAAACTGAATTACACTACATCAGACGGAAGAAAATTTAGTGAAACCGGTGTATTTATGCTTTTAGAATGAGAGAAATAAAAATCATACTGCTATACATTATTTGTTTGTTCTCTGGACAAACGGGTCTGATGGCACAGGACTTCCAATTTACACAGTTCTATGCTGCTCCCCTTAATCTCAGCCCTGCCTTTACCGGAGCTATGGAGGTAACTAGGGTAGGTATCAACTATAGAAAACAATGGCCAGGGCTAGGTTATGATTTCAATGCTTATGGTCTGTATTTTGATACCTATATTGATGAGACCAATGTAGGCTTTGGCTTCTCTGCTTCTCAGTTTTCAGAATCCTTACTTAATATAAGATCGACGGATTTGGCGGGATACCTCTCCTACAAACTTATGCTAAACAATCAAAGCTTTCTACGCTTCGGCGGACAGCTTGGACTTGTTAATAGAAGTTTAACCTTACAGGAAATGGTTTTTGGGGATCAGATAGACCTGTTGAACCGTACCATCAATCCTGGCAGCATGGATTTACTACCTGGAGAAGACAGCAAATATTATCCAGACATTGCCTTTGGGGCTTTGCTTCAGGCACCGGATTTTTGGTTTGGAGTAAGTAGCAGCCACCTCTCTCGTCCCAATATTGGATTTCTAGAGGATGGTATAGGAAACAACCTTCCTATAAAATGGGGAGTACATGGGGGCTATGTCAAAAACCTTGACCGGAGAATGTTTAAATCCGGTAACATTCGTAAAGTGTTTTCTGTGTCCTTCAATTACAAAAGGCAAGGAACCTTTCAACAAATTGAAGTGATCCCTCAAGTACAGGTGGAAAATTTTATTGGTGGCCTAGGCTTCAGAAACGTTACCCGTTTCAATGATTTGCCTGATCAAAACTCCATCAATGCTGTTTTGGGATTTAGCCTATTGAGTGGCATTACCATGGCCTACAGTTATGATTATATGTTGAATAGGTTTAGCAACCCTGCACATGTGTCTCATGAAATATCCATCTATTTCACCGACCTTAGAAAGAAACGATTTATGCAAACCATTCTCCCTTGTCCTCCAAGTAATGCGAATTGGAGGTATTGAGTACTTTAACTTCAATTAATATTTGAAATTTAGAACAGTATAAGGTATCTAAAATAGAAATAGCCCCTTTTTTTCCCTCAATTTGAGTAAACCTATTAGGTATTACTCTTTGGTATTCCCCAAAACTAATTTAGAATTTAGCAAAAAGCTAGAAATCCTTGGGATCGATCATTATGCGGAAATATACATTGGAGACCATACAAATAAAATTTGGACAGAGGATGGTAGGGTTATAAATAATATGCTACCTTTCTTTAATAGGTTTTTAAATTTTTAAAATTAAGTTCGAGTTTATAACTAATCAATAACCTTGTCTAGGAAGTAAATAATCTATAAAAAAGGGACATAACAGGTTTTGCCTATTTGATAAAACCCAGCATTTTTTGTTTATTAGACAAAATATTAACAAACAAATAAACCCATTCATGATCCTAAAAAGAAGAATATTGCTTAGCTCTAGCTTAATTTTTATGCTATTGGCAATGGTAGGTAATCCAATGGTATTTGCTCAAAACAATCCCTTGAGCCAAACCGAAATAGAAGATTTAAAAGATCAAGTTGATGCAACATTAAGAAAAGGGGTTGCCTTTTTTCATAGCGTTAATACCCAAGGAGGTTATGTTTACTTTGTAACGCCAGATTTGACTTTGAAATGGGGAGAAGTTCCCCTTGACGATAATTCTATAGAGGTTCAACCTCCGGGAACACCAGCTGTGGGACAATCATTTTTAGCCGCCTATAAATCAACAGGTGATAAGCAAGCTCTTGAATATGCAAAAGAAGCGGCATATGCTTTAATTCGCGGTCAAACCAAAAGTGGTGGTTGGGACCATACAATCAACTTTAAAAAATTGGATAAAGATGTGGTAAGTTTTGATGACAATCAAACCCAATCTACAGTCAGTTTTTTAATGGCTTTAGACCAGGAGATTGACGACCCACTTATTAGCACCGCAACCAAAAGTGCATTGAAAATGATGATGCAAACTCAATTAAGCAATGGAGGATGGCCCCATAAGTACCCCGAACAAGGGAACTATCATGATTATGCTACCTTCAACGATGGAGGAATTAATGATTGTATCCGTGTAATGATTGAAGCTTACACCTATTACCCCGATGATGAAGCCATAGAGAAAAGCCTTCTTAAAGCGGCTCGATTTATGAATATTTCTCAATTACCCCCTCCTCAACCAGGCTGGGCACAGCAATACAATGAATTTCTCCAACCTGCCTGGGCTCGTACCTTTGAACCTGCAGCAGTTTGCCCTTCCGTCACCATAAACAACATCAATACTTTAATTGATTTATACCTAGTATTTGGTAAATCAACAATTCTTGAACCAATTCCTGATGCCTTAAGGTGGCTACGCGAGATAAGATTGGAAAATGGAATGTGGGCACGGTTTGTAGAACTAGGTACAGGCAAGCCTCTATACTATGATAGACCGAGGATTCGGGTAGAGAAACTAGAAGACCTTCATCCCGAACGCCGAACCGGCTATGGTTATCAATCAAATTTACAATCAGCATTAGAGAAAAGCACTGTTCGTTATGAAAAAGCATTAAAACTAGGCGCTAAAAACTTGTGGCAAGAGGAAAACCATTTACAAACCAAAGAGCAAGTATCGATGCGTTTACAGGAAATTACTGGAGAGGTGAAAAAAATAATTGATGCCCAGAATAAATCCGGTGCCTGGATAACAAAAGATGATAAATTTAAAAAGAGAATGCCTAACGGAGAACGTTGGAATGGGCAGTATTTAACCATGGACAGAATAAGTAGTGGTGTTTTTAATGAAAATATAGGGACACTATGTGAGTTTATAGCTTTAACCAATCAGCTCGAAACATTCTAAGGACAAAGCAAAGCTTGGCTTTGAGAAATAAGAAGAATGATTTTCTTTCTTTTAATTATTACTCAGCAAGCCTAAGTCCAAATTAAACGGTAGAAATTTTCTATTGACATTAAATCATAAAAATAAATTATAGAATTTCAGTGAACACAATTTTAAGTTTTGGCTAAGGCCAAGGAATTAAGGTAAATGAAAAAATCCTTTGCTTTAGCCAATTTATAAAAGGAAAAATCCATGGATTTGACTTTCTTGAAGAACGCATTTAATTATTGCTTGGTATAGCCCACTCCTACCGCTAGAAAACTAGCTTATGATACCTACAATCCTTTTAAACCAGGATTATGTAATAGGATTTCTCCGCCCTGACAATGGTCAGGGGTG
>TARA_R110002124_G_scaffold1797_9_pt1 | contig 27341 bp, 24 predicted proteins | sample TARA_R110002124 | Tara Oceans TARA_R110002124 (sample SAMEA4397445) | marine metagenome | biome: Polar Biome; feature: [SRF] surface water layer (ENVO:00010504); material: water (ENVO:00002006), including particulate matter (ENVO:01000060) such as... | depth 5 m
GAATACCTCACGGCCCGCCGCGTCACCCGACGCAAGCCGGGATCCATTCTCGGGATCGCCCCGTAGTCGCCAGGCGGATCGTTGCTGCTTGGCACTGTGACTGTGCATATCAGGGTGCCGCCGCCTGCCGGGACGACAGAGCAAGCGGGTAGCAATCAGGCGCCTTTGCGCGATTCTGCCGATCCCGCCGTTGCCCCCAGGGCCTCACCCGCGGGGGGCGATGGGAAAACAATATCCGCAAAAAAGCAGACCCCCGGGCCGGGGCCGCGGGGGTCACAGAAGGCGCAGGGCCAAGACCGCCTATTCGGCGGCCTGAGCCAGGTTCGGGCCGGCCGCAGCATTGGCCGCGTCGCCGAATTTTTCGAAATTGGCCCGGAACAGCCCGGCCAGATGCATCGCCTGGCGGTCATAGGACGGGCCGTCCGCCCAGGTCTCGCGCGGGGTGAGCAGTATGGAATCGACCCCGGGCACCGCAACAGGGACGTCAAAGCCGAACAGTTCATCGCTCCGCATCGCGATATCGTCCAGTTCGCCGTTCAACGCCGCGCTCAATAGGCGTCTGGTCGAGGCGATGTCGATGCGCTTGCCCACGCCATAGCCACCACCGGTCCAGCCGGTATTGATCAGCCAGGCCGAAGCGCCGCTGCTGGCCAGCTTTTCGGCCAGCATGTCGCCATAGACCGTTGGGTGCAGCGGCATGAATGGCGCCCCGAAACAGGCCGAGAACGTCGCCTGCGGCTCGGTCACGCCGCGCTCGGTGCCGGCCACCTTGGCGGTGTAGCCCGAGAGGAAATGATAGACGGCCTGATCCGGCGTCAGCCGGGCAATCGGCGGCAAGACGCCAAAGGCATCGGCTGTCAGAAACACCACCGTCCTGGGCATGCCGCCAACGCTGCCTCGGGCAATGGCGGGCAACACATGGATGGGATAGGCCGCGCGGGTGTTCTCGGTCAGCGACACATCGTCGAAATCAGGCACTTTGGCGTCGTCGAGCACCACGTTTTCCAGCACCGTGGCAAAGCGCTTGGTGGCGTCGAATATCTCGGGCTCGGCTGTCTGGCTCAGCTTGATGGTCTTGGCGTAGCAGCCGCCTTCGAGGTTGAAGACCCCATGGGCGCTCCAGCCATGCTCGTCATCGCCGATCAACGGGCGCTCCGGATCGTTGGAGAGCGTGGTCTTGCCGGTACCCGACAGGCCGAAGAACAGGGCGGCTTCGCCATCCTTGCCCAGATTGGCCGAGCAGTGCATCGGCAGGACGCCCTGGCGCGGCGCATGGAAATTGAACAGCGAGAAGACGCTCTTCTTGATCTCACCGGCATAGGATGTGCCGGCGATGATCACGATATTGCGGCTCATGTCGAGCGCGATAACGGTATCGGTGCGGCAGCCATGGCGGGCAGGGTCGGCCTTGAAATGGGGGGCGTGCACGATGGTGACCGCTGTCGGACTGCTGCCGGTTTCCACCATTTCGCCGGGGCGGATCAGCAGGTTGCGGATAAACAGGGCGTGCCAGGCACTGGGCGTGAGCACCGTCACCCCGTATTGATGGCGCGGATCGGCCCCGGCCAGCAGGTCCTGGCGGAACAGGGCGATGCCGGCCAGCGATGCCGTCGTGTCGGCCAGCAGCAGTTCAAACTGGGCCGGGCTCAGCGCACCGGAATTGTCCCACCACACACTGTCGGCCGTCAGCCCATCGCGCACGATGAACTTGTCCTTGGGCGAGCGCCCGGTAAACGCCCCGGTGCGGACCGAAACGGCACCATCGGCGGTCAGCTCGCATTCATCGCCCTGCAGCGCGCGTGCAACCAGGACGGGTGCAATGTCGTTTTGAGACACTGAACCGGCGCCTGCCGCGATAGTGGTTCTCAGGCTGTCATGGTCGAACATGTTAAACTCCGTCGCTCGCGGTCGATGCTGCCGTGTGCTTGCCAGCTCAAACTAGAGGGTCGCTCCAGCGTTCAGCCATCCCGAAATCGGTCGTAAGACTGAAGTTGCATCGCGCTTGAAGCGCGGGTGTGCCGCGGGTGCTTGGTTGCAGTGCCCTTGGCCACGCCTTATTTAACGCATAATTGTCGCCTGCAAGCAGGTGTACCGGTCTATGGTGCCGCGTGTTTGAAGCGTCCGAACAAGAAAGGCAGTTCATGCCCAAGATCGCCCTCGTCGATGACGACCGCAATATTCTGACCTCCGTGTCGCTGGCACTGGAGGCCGAAGGCTATCAGGTTGCCACCTATACCGACGGTGCATCGGGCCTGGAGGGTCTGACCACCGACAAGCCGGACCTGGCCATTCTCGACATCAAGATGCCGCGCATGGACGGCATGGAGCTGCTGCGCCGGCTGCGCCAGAAGTCTGACATTCCGGTGATCTTCCTGACCTCCAAGGACGAAGAGATCGATGAACTGTTCGGCCTCAAGATGGGCGCCGATGATTTCATCACCAAGCCATTCAGCCAGCGCCTGCTGGTCGAGCGGGTGAAGGCCATCCTGCGCCGCTCGGCCCCGCGCGACCCTTCCGCTCCGGCAGGCGTGGCGGGCGAGACCAATACCGGCAGCACCCTGATCGAGCGCGGCGCACTGGTGATGGACGAAGAGCGGCACACCAGCACCTGGAAAGGCCAGCGCGTGACGTTGACCGTCACCGAATTCCTCATCCTGCAGGCGCTGGCGCTGCGCCCGGGCGTGGTCAAGTCGCGCAACGCCTTGATGGATGCGGCCTATGACGATCAGGTCTATGTCGATGATCGCACCATCGACAGCCACATCAAGCGGTTGCGCAAGAAGTTCAAGGCAACCGATGACGACTTTGAAATGATCGAGACGCTCTATGGCGTCGGATACCGCTTCAAGGAGCAATAAGCACCCCCGTGGCCATTGTGGAGTCCGAGAGCCAGCACAAACCCGACGTCGCGCCCGAGTGGCGCGCGCCGGGATCGGACGAGGACGTGCCTGTCGCGGCGACCACGCCGCATGCCAGCCGGCGCTGGCGGCCGATGCTGGCGCCGTTCTACAAGCTTGCCAGCGCAATCAGCCGATTTCTCGATCTGACCATTTTTGCCAATCTGACGCGCCGCATCGTCGTGCTCAACATGGCGGGGCTGCTGGTGCTGGTCGTGGGCATTCTCTACCTCAACCAGTGGCGGGCCGGGCTGATCGATGCGCGCGTGCAGTCGCTGCGGGTGCAGGGCGAAATCATCGCCGCAGCGGTGGCCGCCTCGGCGACGGTGGACAGTGACGTCATCTCGGTCAATCCGGACCGCCTGCTGCAATTGCAGGGGGATGGCTCGGTATCCTCGCTGTCCTATTTCGATCCGACGCTGGAATTTCCCATCAATCCCGAACGGGTCGCGCCGCTGCTGCGCAATCTGATCACCCCCACCCGCACGCGGGCCCGCATTTACGATCAGGGCGGGCTGATGATCCTGGACAGCGACAATATCTATGCGCGCGGCGAGGTGATGCGCCAGATCATCGAAACCAAGCGCGCCGAGGAGTTCTTCCTCTGGGACTGGTGGAACGCGGCACTGAACTGGGTGCCAGGCGACAACTTCCCCAAATATCAGGAATATGGCGTCGACGAGGGCGTGCGCTATCCCGAAGTGGCCTCGGCCCTGCAGGGCGCTGCCGCCGATTTCGTGCGGGTCGACGGCCAGAACCAGCTGGTGGTGTCTGTCGCGGTTCCGGTGCAGCGCCTGCGCGCAGTGGTGGGCGCCATCCTGCTTTCGACCGCGCCGGGCGACATCGATTCCATCGTCGCCCAGGAGCGCTGGGGCATTCTGCGCATCGCCATGATTGCCGCGGCGGTGCAGATCGTGCTGTCCTTTGCCCTGGCGGGCACCATTGCGGGGCCGATGCGCCGCCTGTCGGCCGCTGCCGAACGGGTGCAGACGGCCGGCAATGCGCGCGCTGAAATACCCGACTACACGGATCGCCCCGACGAAATCGGTCACCTCAGCGACGCCTTCCGCCGCATGACCGATGGGCTCTACAACCGCATCGAGGCCATCGAACGCTTTGCCGCCGATGTCGCCCATGAACTCAAGAATCCGCTGACCTCCCTGCGCAGCGCGGTCGAAACCCTGCCGCTGGCCAAGCGCCCCGAAGACCTGGCGCGGCTCAATGCCATCATCCAGCACGACGTCAAACGCCTCGACCGGCTGATTACCGATATCTCCAGCGCCAGCCGCCTGGATGCCGAACTGGCGCGCGAAAGCTCGGAGCGGGTCGATGTCGAAAAGCTTGCCGAAGCCATTGTCTCGATCCAGAAGGACATGGCCCATGGGCGCGGGGTGACCGTGGAAATGGTCAAGCGCAGCGGACGCGGCCAGGCCATCATCAATGGCCACGAGAGCCGGTTGGCGCAGGTGTTTGCCAATCTTATCGACAATGCGGTCTCGTTCTCGCCCGAGGGCGGGGTGGTGCAGGTGGCGCTGGCCACCGATGCCGATGACGTGCGGATCACCGTGACCGATCAGGGGCGCGGCATCACCGGCGATTTCAACAAGATCTTTCAGCGCTTTTATACCGATCGCCCCGAAACCGAGAGCTTTGGCGATCATTCGGGGCTGGGCCTGTCGATCAGCAAGCAGATCGTGGATGCCCACAAGGGCACCATCAGGGCGCATAATCGCAGTGATCGCTCCGGGGCCGTCTTCTCGGTTGTGTTACCGCGTGCGCGCAAATAGATTGCAGGCATGAATAAGTCACAAAACGTGCATGGCACGGGTCTGCTGCTGGGAACTACCGGCGTGTTGTTGCGAGGGCCTTCGAGCGCCGGCAAGTCCGTGCTGGCACTGAGCCTGATGGATCGCTGGAGCATGCTCGGCCAGCCGGCATTCCTGGTGTCCGATGACCGCGTGGATCTGCTCAGCGCCGATGACGCCATCACCATGCAGGCGCCGGACAGTCTGGCGGGGCTGATTGAACTGCGCGGTCGCGGCATTGTCAGCCGCCCGCATCAAAGCCAGGTGGGACTCGACCTGATCATCGACATGGTGCCCGACATGGCCCGGATGATCGAAGAAGACGAGTTCGTCACCGAAATTGCCGGGATCACGCTGCCCCGTGCGCCCGTCCCCTATGGCAATGTCATCAGCCTTGGTCACCAGATGCTGCTGGTTATCGAAGCCATCGCCGCGCTCGACAGACCGTGACAAAATACCACTTGAATCGAGCCCGTTGCCGGACAAGACTGGCGCGCGTCTGGCCGGCTGAGCCAGGCTTGAACATGGCTTCGGGCCAGGCAAGGCCGGGAGCATCTATGGGGCAAGCTATACTGGATTGCTGCCGGCGCCGGCTCGCGGGCGCATCTGGGCATGCTGGGGATTGTGCATGATTGGTCTGGTCCTGGTGACGCACGGTGCGCTCGCCCATGAATTCAAGTCGGCATTCGAGCATGTCGTCGGCCCGCAGGAGCGCTGCGAAACCATCGCCATCGGCCCCGATGACAATATGGAAGAGCGCCGCAACGACATTCTGGCGGCGGTTGACCGCGCCGATGACGGCCAGGGCGTCATCATCCTGACCGACATGTTTGGCGGCACGCCGTCCAATCTGGCCATCTCGGTGATGCAGAACCGCGATGTCGAAGTGATCGCCGGGGTCAACCTGCCCATGCTGGTCAAGCTGGGCCGGGTGCGCAATGAAATGAACATCAAGGAAGCGGTCAATCTGGCGCAGGAGGCGGGCCGCAAATATATTACGGTCGCCAATTCCATTCTCGGTGCGGATTGATCATGGTCAGCCTGGCGCCGGGCGATGCGCTTTGGGGAGAATGAGCTGATGGATGCCAGCCGCGCCGTCGCGCAGCAACTGACCATCGTCAACCGCAAGGGCCTGCATGCGCGGGCCTCGGCACGTTTTGTGCGCACGGCGGAATGCTTTGATGCCAGCATCGCAGTGATCAAGGATGGCAATTCGGTCGCCGGCAATTCCATCATGGGGCTGATGATGCTGGGCGCGGGCCCCGGCAGCACCATTCTGGTGCAGGCCAGCGGCAAACAGGCCCGCGAAGCGCTCGAAGCCATCGTCGAACTGGTCAATAACGGCTTTGACGAAGACAGCGACGGGGCGCCGGCCTGAGGGAACGCGGGCAGCCGACCGGGCGTTGATCGTCAGGGGCGCGGTCTGCCACCTGAAGGGACGGAGATCAAGGCATGCGGCGTTTCATAGCCGGTATTGGCGGCCTGGGACTGGCTGTGACGCTGAGCCAGTTCCCTGAATACGCCCAGCAATATACCCAGCGCCTGGGTGGCGCCGTCGACGAACTACGGGTCATCACCGAGAATTTCGAGCGCAGTGCCAGTGTGGCGGGCCTCGACCGCACCCAGGCTCTGCAGCGCTATGTCGCCTCCAATGACAGCTTTCTGGCCGGCCAGGGCAGTTCGATGACGGCCACCTTCGCACGCTACGAATATTTGAGCGCCACGCTGCTGCGCATCCAGAACGCCGATCCGATCAGCCGCTTTCAGCAATTGCCGGCCTATCTCGACAGCGATATCGGCCGCCGCACCCTGGAAAACTATCGCCCGGCCGTCCCCGTCACCGTCGAGGGCATTCTCTATGCCGGCGCCGGTTTCATTGCCGGCTACCTGGTGCTGTCGGGGTTCTGGCACCTGCTGACCCTGCCCTTTCGCCGCCGCCGTCCGGCCTATCGGGTGAGTCGCTGAAAGGGGATATAAACTTATCTTTATGTCTCAGGTTGATAGTGTGACCGCCCTTGCGTATAGCTTTGCCAACGCTACACCTCCCGGAGTCCACATATGACCAGCCAATCGACCGACTATTCGGTCAAGGATATTTCCCTCGCCGCCTATGGCCGCAAGGAACTCGACATCGCCGAAATCGAAATGCCCGGCCTGATGTCCATTCGCGCCGAATACGCCGCTGCCCAGCCGCTCAAGGGCGCGCGCATTGCCGGTTCGCTGCACATGACCATCCAGACCGCCGTGCTGATCGAGACCCTGGTGGCCCTCGGCGCCGAAGTGCGCTGGGTCAGCTGCAATATCTTCTCGACCCAGGACCATGCTGCCGCCGCCATCGCCGCCGCCGGCATCCCGGTCTTTGCCCACAAGGGTGAGACGCTCGAAGAATACTGGGACTTCACCGACCGCATGATGGACTGGCCGGGTTCGACGCCCAACATGATCCTCGATGATGGCGGCGACGCCACCATGTATATCCTCAATGGCGCCAAGGCCGAGGTGGACCCGTCCTTCCTAGAAAAGCCGACCAATGAGGAAGAGGAAATCTTCTTTGCCACCATCAAGCGCCGTCTGGCCAAGTCGCCTGGCTTCTTCACCAAGATCCGCGACGCGATCCGCGGCGTTTCCGAAGAGACCACGACAGGCGTGATGCGCCTCTATCAGCTGCACGCCAAGGGCGAACTGCCGTTCCCGGCCATCAACGTCAATGACTCGGTCACCAAGTCCAAGTTCGACAACAAATACGGCACCCGTGAATCGCTGGTCGATGCCATCCGTCGCGGCACGGACGTGATGCTGGCCGGCAAGGTCGCTATCGTGTGCGGCTATGGCGATGTGGGCAAGGGCTCGGCCGAGTCGCTGCGCGGCGCCGGCGCCCGCGTGCTGGTCACCGAAGTGGACCCGATCTGCGCGCTGCAGGCGGCCATGGAAGGCTTCGAGGTCGTGACCCTGGCCGAGGCCGCCCATCGGGCCGACATCGTGGTCACCGCCACCGGCAACCGCGACGTGCTGATGGTCGATGACATGCGCAAGCTCAAGGACATGGCCATTGTCTGCAATATCGGCCATTTCGACAACGAGATCGACGTTCTGGGTCTGCGCAACTTCAAGTGGACCAATGTGAAGCCGCAGGTCGACATGATCGAAAAGCCCGATGGCAGCCGCCTGATCCTGCTGTCGGAAGGCCGCCTGGTCAATCTGGGCAATGCCACCGGCCACCCCAGCTTTGTCATGAGCGCCTCGTTCGCCAACCAGACCCTGGCCCAGATCGAACTGTGGACCAATGGCGAGAACCTCGAGAAGAAGGTGCATGTTCTGCCCAAGCATCTCGACGAGAAAGTTGCCGAGCTGCACCTGGCCAAGCTGGGCGCCAAGCTGACCAAGCTCACCAAGACGCAGGCCGATTACATCGGCGTCAGCCCCGAAGGTCCGTTCAAGTCGGGCGAATACCGCTACTAGTCTGCTCTGACGAGTGAGCAAACATGATGCCCGCGGCAGCCTGCTGCGGGCATTTTCGCGCCGATCCGATGTTTCTGCTTCGTTCCCGGTCAAGCCCCGATATCGATAGTTTGCCTATCAAGCTTGGGCATTAAGACTCTTTTAGGCGATTCGACGGACCGCTATGTTCATGGTGATTCGGCTGCTGGGGGACACGCAGCCGGTCCGGAGATCGGCAGGCCAGTATCTGGCCGCGTATGGCCTCTCCGTTTGTAGTGAATGCGTACCGGCTCTTTGCGGCGCCGGCCTGGCAACCAGACAATTTGACCTAGAGGGCAGCGCATGGCGCCGGATCACTTCCGGAAGCATTGGGGATTCGCAGGACTTGCGGCAGCCCCTCTTACCTTGCTCACGGCGGTTCCCGCCCTGGCACAGGGCACTCAGGCGGCAAGCTTCGCCGGTGCAGCTCCAATCGCCATCGCTGCTGGCGCCGGGGCCTTCGCCCTGCTCGCCATGGCCGTCATCCGCACCATGCTGACCGATGGCAAGGCGGCGCGCCTCAGGGCCGCCGAACAGATCGCCGGGCTGCGCGCCCAGGTCGATGAATACGAGGCCCTGCTGTCGGGCAGCCGCGAAGTAACGGTGCTGTGGACCGACGAAGCCCCGCCAAAACTGCTGGGACAGGCCGCTGCCGTGCTGCCCATCGGGCGACAGCCTGAAAGCGTGCTCAATTTCCAGAGCTGGCTGACCGATGCCGATGCTGTGCGGCTTGCCCGCTTGCTCGAGGATCTGCGCGTGCATGGCCATGCCTTTGCGGTGAGCCTGAACGCGCTGGACGGACGGGTGGTGCGGGCCAATGGCTGGGTGCTGGGGGGCGGGACCGCGATGCGCCTGCGTCCGGCCTTCCTGCAGCCGGGCGAACCCAATATGACTTCTGCGGCCGCCGCCGCTGACCGCGCCAGCGTGCGCACGATCCTGGCCACATTGACCAAGCCGGCCTTTGTCCGCGACCTGCAGGACCGCCTGGTCTATGCCAACCAAGCCTATCTCGAACTCGCGCGCTCGCTGGGCAAGACGGGGACGGAAGACGCGCCGCCCGAACTGCTCGAGCCGGCGCGGCTCAAGCAGCATCTGCGGGCCTGCGATGCGGCAAACGAACCCACGTCACTGTCGCTGGCCTGGGGTTCCCACGGCGCCTTCGAACTGGTCGAGTTCCCCATTGCCGGCGGCCGTGCCGGCCTGCTGCGTCCGGTCGAAGATCAGGATATCAATACCGCCGATGACGCCCTCGCCCATATCAGCGGCATCATCGACACGCTGGCCACGCCGATTGCCATTTTCAATGCGCAGCGCGAACTGGTCCAGTTCAACCACGCCTATGTCAAGCTGTGGAACCTGAGCGACGGCTTCCTGACGCTGGGGCTGGACGAGCGCGCCATTCTGGACAAGCTGCGCACCGAGGGCATGCTGCCCGCCCAGGTCAATTACCACACGTGGCGGGATACCCATCTGCGGGCCTATGGCCGCACCGAACCCTTTGAAGACGAGCCCTGGCACCTGCCCGACGGGCGGACCATCAAGGTCATTTCAGCGCCTGCCGGGGCAACCGGCGGCGTGATCTATGTGTTCGACGACATCACCGAGCGGCTCAAGCTGGAATCCACCAACAAGGCCTTCTCCAATGTGCAGCGCGAAACCATCAATTCGCTGTCCGAGGCCGTTGCCGTGTTCGGTACCAATGGCCGGCTGACGCTTTCCAATCCCCGGCTGTCGGCACTGTGGAAGCTGCCGACCAACGAACTGGGCCAGAACCCCCATATCGACCAGATCGCCGAGGCCAGCGGCCGAGCCATTCCCGAAGATGGTGCGCTGATCTGGCGTGACCTCAAGCGGGGCATTATCGACCTCAATCCGACCCGCTCGGACCAGACCGGCCGCATCAATCGCTCCGATGGCCGCCTGCTCGACTACGCCATTACGCGCCTGCCCGACGGGCAGACCATGATGACCTTCCTCGACGTGACCGAAAGCGCCAGCTATTCCAAGGTGCTCAAGGAGCGCAATGACGCGCTGGTGGCCGCCGACGTGCTCAAGGACGCGTTCGTGGAAAACGTCTCCTATGAGCTGCGCTCGCCGCTGACCAATATCATCGGTTTTGCCGAAATGCTGGCCACCGATGCCGGCCCGCTCAATGAACGCCAGAGCGCCTATGTCGACTACATCCGCGCCTCCTCGGTAACGCTGGGCGTGCTGATCGACAATATTCTCGATCTTGCCTCGGTCGATGCCGGGGTCGCCGAACTACGGCCCGAGCTGCTCGACGTCGAGCGGCTGGTTGACAAGGCCCGGGCCGGGCTTTCGGCCAGCTTTCCCGAGATCTCGGGCGAAAAGCCGATCAATCTGGTGGTCGAAATCGAACCCGATCTGCCCCCGTTCATCGCCGATGGCACCCGCATCGTCCAGGTATTGTATAATCTGCTGTCCAATGCGGCGCGCTTCTCGCCGTCGGGCGGTGAGATCAAGCTGACCATTTCGCACCGCGGCGAGCGCATGCTGTTCGTGATCGAAGATGAGGGTCCGGGCCTGACCGACGAAATGAAGTCGGCCATCCTGACCCGGCTGGACAACCCCAATGGCGGCCGCCAGCGCGGTGCCGGGCTCGGCCTGGCGATCGTCAAGACCTTCGTGAACCTGCATGGCGGCACCATCAGCGCCGAGCGCCGCGAGCCGCGCGGCTCCAAGATCATCGTCAACCTTCCCCGTGACAGCGCCATGGCCGCTGTCGCCGAATAATGCCGGGGATTTTCCTGCCCGACGACGAGGCCACCGCGGCATTGGGCGCCGCCCTCGCCGCCGAACTGCAGCCGGGCGATCTGGTGCTGCTGCAGGGCGAATTGGGAGCCGGCAAGTCTGCGCTGGCGCGGGCGATCATTCGCACGCTGGCGGGCGACCCCGAGCTCGAAGTGCCCTCGCCCACCTTTGCCCTCGTGCAACCCTATGACACGCCCGCGGGGACCGTGCTGCATGCCGATCTGTACCGGCTGGGCGATCCCCGCGAGGTCGACGAACTGGGTTTGCTCGACAATGCGGCAGCCATCGTGCTGGTCGAATGGGCCGAGCGCGCACCCGAGATCGCCGCCGGCGCCAGCCTGGTGGTGACGCTGGCCATTCCGCCCGGCGGGACCGGGCGGAACGTGACGGTAACGCCGCGCTAGGCCTTGGCGCGGGCCAGCCGCGCTGCCGGCAGCGGCGCGGTGGTGGGACGATGGTCGGGCACCAGCAGGGCGATCAGGATTGCCACCCCGGCGAGGCCGCCCATGGCCAGGAACCCCTCGGTAAACCCTGCTTCGGCAGGCAGTCCGTTGGCCTGCAGATTGCCCGTCACCAGGGCGCTCATCAGTGCCGCGCCAATCGAGCCGCCAATGGTGCGCAGGTTCGAGTTCATGCCGCTGGCTACCCCGATCTGCCCGGCCGGCGCGGTCTGCACGATCAGGCTGGCAGTGGCGGCCACACCAAAGCCCAGGCCGATGCCGAACAGCCCGCCAGCCAGCATGATCTGGATCTGGCTGGCATGCAGCAGCGCCAGGGCGACGCTGGCCAGGGCCACCGCGGCAGCCGAGCCGACAAGCTGGTACTTGGCCCCGATCAATGCCGATACGCGGCCGCTGAGAAAGCCGGCCACGGCCATGGCCAGGGTCATGGGCAGGATGAGAAACCCGGACTCGGTGACACTGGCGCCAAAGCCGAAGCCTGCTGCAGCGGGCATCTGCGCCAGCTGCGGCAGGAAGGCGAATACCCCGAACATCGAGGCGCCGAACAACAGGGAAGCCAGGTTATTGGTCCAGATCGAGGTCAGCCGCATCAGCTTCATGTCGATCAGCGGATTGGCCGAGCCGGATTCGACCGCCACCCAGGCGGCAAACAGCGCAATGGCGGCGAGGCTGAGGCCAATCACATTGGGCGAGGTCCAGCCCCATTGCGTGCCAAAGCTGAGCGGCAGCAGCAGTGCCACCAGCCAGCCGGCCAGCAGGCTCGCGGCGATCCAGTTGATGGTGCCGCCATTGCGGACCTCGGACTCCGGCACCACCAGGCGCGTGGCGGCGGCGCCCCCCAGGAAGACGAGCATGGGGATCCAGAACAGGGCGCGCCAGCCGAAGAGCGCATCGATCGGTCCGGCCAGGACTGTGCCCAGACCGCTGCCGATGGCGATGATCGCCGATACCGCCCCGATCATGCCGGGCAGTCTGGTGGCGGGGAATTCGTCGCGGATAATGCCATAGGTCAGTGGAAAAATGCCGGCGGCCAGTCCCTGCACGACGCGTCCGGCAATCACCAGTTCGATATTGGGGGCGAAGGTGGCGATCAGGCTGCCCAGCGCGGCGGCAAACAGGGAGATGAGGATGGTGCGGCGCTTGCCGATCATGTCGCCGATCTTGCCCAATATGGGGGTGGCGACGGCGGCGGTCAGCAGCCAGGCCGTCAGGGTCCAGGTGACGACCGACGGGGTGGTGCCCAGATCGCGCTGGATGGTGGGGAGCACCGGGACCAGCAGCGACTGGAGCAGCGCGAAGGCGCCGATATTGATGGCGAGCACCGGAAAAACGGCGGCCGAGGGGCCGCGTAGTGGTGAGTTCATGATAGGATGCCTTGTGCTGTACGCTTGACTATACGGAGGCAGGCTCCGATATAGGAGACAAGCGTCATGCGGAGATTGCCTCCGTTTAATAGCGGAGGCAGCCTCCGCTTGCAAGTGCATTTTTGGGAGATCGCCCATGTCCGCAGTAGTGGACACCAAACCCAGCCTGATCAGGCGGCCCGGCCGGGCCGATGCGCGGCGCAATTTCGACGCCCTGCTGACGGCGGCCCGCGCCACCTTCACCGAGCAGGGCACCAGCGCCGCGCTCGAGGAGATCGCCCGCCGCGCCGGGGTTGGCATCGGCACGCTCTACCGCAATTTCCCCACGCGCGAGGCCTTGATCGAGGCGGTCTATATCGACGGCATTGACGAGCTGGTGCGCGCCGCCGACGCGGTCGCGGACCTGCCGCCCTGGCAGGCCTTCGAGACCTGGATGTGGCACTATGTCGATTACGCCGCCACCAAGAGCGTGCTGATCGCCGCCATCAACAGCGAATCGCCGGCCCTGCAGTCGTGCCGTCGCGCCTTCTATGACGCCGCCCAGCCGCTGTTCGATCGCGCCGTCGCTGCCGGCGTGGTGCGCGGCGATGCCAGCTGCCAGGACATCATGCGGCTGGTCTCTGGCGTTGCAGGCGTCAGTTTCAGTGATGCCGCGCAGCGCCAGCGCGTGCTGACCATTGCCATTGACGGGCTGCGCGCCCGCAATTGAGCCGCCCTAGATCGGCGAAGCGGCGCGGACGTCGGCCATGTCGGGCGCGTCGACCTGGCGATAGAGCCCCTGGATGAGGCCATAGACGCCAAAGGCCGCCAAGCCCAGCGCCGCGGTGCCATAAAGCCAGGCGCCAAACGGCAGGCGGCGAACATATTCCAGCGCATCGGCCGTGCCGCCGGCCTGTTGGGGCGAAACGGTAAAGGCGGCATAGAGCAAAAAGCCGCCGACAATAATAAACACGACGCCGCGCGCGACCAGGCCGAACACGCATACCTTGTCCATCCAGCCCCGGTGCGCGGCCGGCAGCGACAAGCGTTTGCGATAGCCCCGGGAGGCGCCGAACCAGATCTGGACCCCGCCCACGCCGATGACGCCCGCGCCGACCACCCCGAGCAGGAAAGGGCCGAACGGCTGCTGCAGGAGCCAGGCCGATGCGGTCTCCTCGCCATTGCCACCACCGCTGCCGCCCATATGCAGCGCCATCCGCGCCGCGCTGAGCATCAGGAAGAGATTGGCACCGCCGCTCACCAGATGGCCGGCGCGGGTCGCAAAGCCCTTGAGATCGTCGTCCCGGTTATCGGCATTGAGCAGCCCCTGCGCCATCTTCCACAGCACATAGCCGGCAAGGCCCAGTGCCACCAGGCCGAGCAGAATATGGCCGAAGGGCAGACCGAGCAGGCTCGAGAGCGCATCGGAGGATCCATCGGCATCGGCGCCGCCCCAGATGGCCGAGGACAGGGCCAGTCCGCCCAGCAGCATGTAGACCACGCCACGGGCGATATAGCCCGCACGGGCCAGGGTTTCGAACTTGTTGTGCATGGTGGCGCTCCTGATGTGCAAGGGCAACGGCACAGAGCCACGAGCGTTCCTAAGGCCAGGCGGTTTGCCGGCGATGCGGCGTTAACCACTCGCTAACCATAAGTGCAGGCATTTGGAGCGCAAGGCACGGGGGATGCATTGCCTTTGCATCAAATGCGAGGCAATGCCATGTCCCCCTCCCCCACCATGACCGACGCCCATGTCGCCGAGTTTCTCGATCTGGCGCGCTCGGCCAATATCCACTTCGACATCGTCAATGACCGGCTGCACATGCGCGCGGTCAATCCCGACTGGGCCATGTGGAAACCCTGCCGCCACCTGCTCGACGAGATCGGCCAGGCCCGTATCGAGGCCTATATCCGCAGTCAGGCGAGCGCCCGCCAGGCAGTGGCGCGCTGGTCGGCATTGAGCGTCGAGCGCCTGCAGCTGGCGGCCGAGGCGATGCGCTGATCGGGTTTGAACGGCGCGAGGCTAGGCGGCAATATTGCGCGCGCCCTCGCGGGGCGCCTCCGCCGTGGTGTGGAGCACACCGGGCAGCGCCAACAGTGCCGGTTGCGGCCCGCTGCTGGTCTTGCCGATGGTCACGATCACGACGTCGCAGAGCGTGCCGAGCGCCTTGATCAGGGTCGTGACGGCTTCTGCATCCAGATCGAGCGAGGCACGGCGTCCCCAGCTGACAATGGTCAGGGATCGTGTCTCGTCAAACTGGATGATGTCGGCATAGCGCGCCCGACCAGCAGCCAGATCGCTGATGCCCGAAGCGGCGGTGCGCAACCGGCTGCCGGCATCGACCATGGCCACGTGGCGGCCCTGCCCGGACAGCGTGGCCAGCAGATCATTGGCAAAAATCTGCGCCTGCCGCGCATCGGTGCTGGAACTGACGACGACGATATGCGGCGGCGCCTGTTTGCTCGCTGCGGCCGGGTCGATCGGCGCAGCAATGACCGGTTCGGGTGCGGGCGGCGCGATATTATCTACAGCCGGGGACGCAGCCGGCTCGGTCGCAGGCAATTGGGGCGCCGGAGGCTCCCGCCAGGCCGCCGGATCGTCCTCCCAGACGGCCGGCATGTCGCCATCGGGCGCAACTGCCGTACCCTCCTGGTCGACCGTGCTCTCGATAGCCACTTCATCGCCCTCTGCGGTCCATTGCGTGGCGACCGCGTCATCGTCCTGCGCATGGGGGCCAGTGGTCCGGGGTCGCCGCAGCAGCACGGCAAGCTGGGCCAGCAGGGCAAGCGTTCCCGAGACACCGGCGCCCCATGCCGGCGACACCAGCTTTTGCTGGGGCTCAACGCTGACCGATACCAGCTTGCCCGCTGCCCCGCCGATCGCGCCGGTCAGTAGGTCGCGGTCAATGCCAGCCTCGTCCGTTGCAGACAGGGCATCCAGCTCTGCCTTGAGTGTGGTTTCGGTCTGTCGCGCCGTGGCGATGGCCGCCCTGGCGGCATCGGCCAATTGCTGGCCATCATCGCGCAGCTGGCCGGACAGCCGGGTTATCCGCTCGTCGAGTACCCGCATCTTGGGATGGCTGGGCAGCAGCGTCGCCGCCAGTTCGTCGCGCTGGCCCTGCAGCTCCACCAATTGCTGGACCCGGGCAACCATGGTGCCGTAGCTGTCGAACTCGCGCGCCAGGGCATAGAAATTGTCCTGCGCCAGCAGGTTGTCTGCCAGATCGGCCCGGCCTTCGAGGGCCATGCGGGCCTGCGTTGCCGCCGCCACCTTGTTGCGCAACGCCTGGCCCGGCGCGTCGGCGGCGTCCACCGCAGCCAGCGGCGACCGGGGATCGGGCAGGAGCCGGTCCTGGGCCGGTTCGGGCAGCGCGGCGGTGTCGCCATTGGCGATGGCGAGGTAGGCGTCGGCCAGGCCGTTGGCGAGGCCGAGCGCGCTTGTGGGGTTGGGCGCTGCCGAATAGAGGCGCATGCCCTCCGTGTCAGAGGCCGGCCTGATCTGCACGCTGCGCTGCAGCAGCGCCGTGATATCGACGGTGTCTGTGGCCCCCTGCCTGAGTTCGGCGATCAGCGCGGGCGCAAAGCGCGAGACGGCCAGGGCCAGGACGGGCTGGCTGAGCATGCGCGCGGCTTCCTGCTGATAGCCGGCGCCCTGCGGCAATGCGATCTCGGCGACTGCCTCATAGCGATCGGGCAGCAGCGCGACATAGGCCAGCCCCGCTGCGGCCAGGCTCACAGCGACAACAAGTGCGGCCCGTTTCAGAACGAGCGCTGGAAGTGTTTTGCGGGAGCGGCGCGGCGCCGCGCCACTGATCGAAGGATCATCCATTGTGCGCCTCTTTGCAGACGATATTGCGCAGTCATGGTTAAATTTCAGCAAAGATGGCAGGCGGCGCCCCCGCTCCGGGACAGGGCCATAACAGGCTGTTTACCATCTGCTGCTATAAGGCTTGCAGTCCAAGAGGTTCGATCCAGTGCGTATCCACATCGCCACGACATTCACCGCGATGCTGGTGCTCAGCGCCTGCGCCATTGCGCCCAGGCCCGGGGTCAATGACGCACCCCAGCCCCTGGCCTATGCGCTCGATAGCGGCGACGTGCTGCGCGTTAGCGTCTATGGCGAAGCCGATATCACCGGCAACTATCGGGTCGGGGACGATGGCGACGTCGCCATTCCGCTGGTGGGCAGCGTCAGCGTGCGCGGCCAGAGCACACGTTCTGCCGCCGCCAGAATTGCTGCGGCACTGGCCAAGGGCTATATGCGCAATCCCGATGTGGCCATCGAAGTGGCGGAGTACCGGCCATTCTTTGTCAATGGCGCGGTGCAGAATTCAGGGCAATACGCCTATGCGCCCAACCTGACGGCCAGGGCGGCGGTCAGCATGGCGGGCGGCTTCATCGACACGGCCAATCGAGGCAGCGTCACCGTGTACCGGCGGCATGGCGAGGACATGCAGGCGCTCCATCTCGAGCTTGACCAGCCCATTGAGCCCGGCGACGTCGTTTCGGTTGCCGAACGCTGGTTCTGAACGGGCGCCGGCGCTAAAGCGCGTTCTGCCGCGTGCGCCGCGAGAACAGCGTCAGCAGGATGATCGAGCAGTCGAACAGCAGCGACCAGTTGGCGGCGTAATAGAGGTCGTGCATGGTGCGACCCTCGATCTTGGCCAGGGTCGAGGTATCGCCCCGATAGCCATTGACCTGGGCCCAGCCGGTAATGCCCGGCCGCAGGCGCTGGCGCTGGGCGTAAAGATCGAACCTGTCGTTCATTTCATCATCATGCAAAATGGCATGTGGGCGCGGCCCGACCAGGCTCATCTCGCCCTTGAGCACGTTGATCAGCTGGGGCAGCTCGTCAATGCTGGTGCGGCGGATGAAGCGACCGACCGCGGTGACGCGCGGATCGTTTTCCCGGGCCTGAGCCATGGCGCGGCCATCTTCCATGACGGTCATCGAGCGGAACTTCAGGATCATGAAGGTGCCGCCATTAAAGCCACGGCGTTCCTGGCGGTAAAGCGCCGGTCCGGGGCTGGTGAGCCTTATCGCGGCCGCGACCATCAAGAGGACGGGTGAGAGGACGACAAGGCCCAGTCCCGCCCCGACGATGTCAAATGCCCGCTTGAGCGCCCGGCCGGTCTCGTCGAGCGGGATGCTGAGCACGCGCACGGAGTCGACCTGTCCGAGCGGGACGATATCGAGCATGCGCGGCTGCTGTCCATTGCCGGCGGGGGTGGGGCAAAGCATCAGATTGATGGCAAAGGGCCGGCAGGGCCGCACAATGCTGTCGATGGCATTGAGGTCCGTCAGCTCACCGACCAGCAGCAGGTGCTTGCAGTGCTTGCTGACGCTGTCGCGGACGAAACTGGTAACGGCCTGGGCCGCTGGCGGTGCATCCGCAAGGCTGCCCTCGAGCATGAAACTGGCGACAACCTGGCTGCCCTGCCGCCAGATCCGGGCTTCGCGCTGAAAGCGCCGAACCGCGTCGGCCTCGCCAATAATGGCAACCCGCTCGATCTGCAGCCGTCCATCATAGAGCATGCTGGCCAGTTGGCGGCAGATCGCGAAGCGCACGCCGGCCAAGACGGCAGCGGCGCCGAGCAGCCAGGTCCACAATGGCGTTCCGAGCGTCAGCGTGCCGCCGAACAGGGCCAATGCCAGAAGCAGCGCGAAGCCGGCGGCGCCCAGCCAGGACACTGCCGCGTGCAGCACGAAAGGCTGCCGGGTATCGGCATAGGTGAGAAACTTGCTGGCCGCAGCGGACGCGAAAAATCCATAAAGAGTACTGGCGGCCAGCGCCAGCACGGCTGCCGGCAGCGCCGGGTAGAGGGCAAACAGGGGCAGGCAGAGCAGCAGGGCAACCAGGCCCTCAAGCGCACTGAAGGCATATCTGAGGTGGGCCCGGCTGGGCATCTGGAAGCGGCGCCGTCGCCGCATTTCAGCATGGTCCAGTGGTATGCTCATCGGGTGGTCCGCCTGGTATATCGTCGGGTCTTCGTGCAGCCTTGCATGTCCCTAGGCCTATCACCGGCGCTGCTCGGGCGCACCCGACACCTTAAGGTGGGGTTAACGGCGACAGTTCGGGCGATGCTGTTAACTCTCTTTTAGCAATTTGGTCCGGCCGGCCTACGTGAGTGCTAGATCAGGTCTGCTCGATGTCGCAGCACCGGAGCGGAGTTCATCCATGCCAGCCAATGCCGATGTTTTTCAGTTCATGTCGATCGAAATCCTGGCAGGCCCCGGCGTTCTGATACCGCGGGCCGAGACCGAACTGCTCGGTCGGACCGCCCTCAAGCTGCTCTCCGAGGGCGGTTTAACCCCCCTGGTCATCGACATGTGCTGCGGGTCGGGCAATCTCGGCCTGGCCATTGCAGATGCAAGAGCCGATGCGCGGGTGCTGCTGAGCGACCTGACCGACGAGACCACCCGGCAGGCGCGCACCAATGCCGAACGGCTGCGGTTTGATGACCGCGTCACCATTGGCCAGGGCGACATGTTTGCCGGCATCGCGGCGGCGCTTGCCGGCGCCAGGGCAGACCTCATCGTCTGCAACCCACCCTATATCTCGACGGCCAAGCTGGCCGGGGACAGTGCCTATCTGCTGGAAAAAGAGCCCCGCGAGGCCTTTGATGCCGGCGCCTATGGCATTGCGATCCACCAGCGGCTGATCGCCGAGGCGCCGCAATATCTCAGGCAGGGAGGCTGGCTGGCCTTTGAATTCGGCGCCGGCCAGGATCGCCAGGTCGCCCTGTTGTTGCGGCGCAGCGGCGCCTATGGACCGGTCAGCTTTGCCCTCAATGAAGACGACGTGCCGCGCGTAGCCTATGCGCAATTGCTGTAGCGCGCCGGGACGTTAACGCAAACGAACGGAGGTGGCAGCCTGTGGCGCGGAAATGTGTCAAACAGTCAGCCACGTCCCATGAACGCCCTAGAGCCGATACTGTCATGCGCGCCGCAAGAACCATCCGATCCATGCTGCCCATGGGGCTGTCTTATCTGGCCTCGGGTGGCAGCCTGATCACCTCGAGCGCGGCGCAATTGCTGACCTTCGCCATCCTGGCGCGGTCGCTGGGGGTCGAGGAGTTCAGCTATTTCGTCGGGCTGACCGCCATCACTGCCGTGGCCGTCCAGCTCTGCGGGCTGGGCGCGCAGGAAGCCCTGGTGCGTCGCGTGGCGCGGGACCGCTCCCTGTTCGCTTCCATGCTGGGCCACAATATCATCATGAGCGCGGCCACCGGCGCCGTGCTGGTCGCGCTGGGCCTGCTGGCGCTGCCGGCCTTCTTCACCCTGTCGGCCGACCCCTGGCTCAATCTGGGGGCGATCGCGCTTTATCTGCTGGCCAATATCATCCTGACGCGCGTGATCCTGTTCGTCGAACAGGCGTTCATCGCCCATTCCATGTTCGCCGCCGCCAATCGCAATGTGGTGCTCTATGCCGGCGGCCGGCTCCTGGCCGCCATTGCCGGCTGCCTGGTGTTCGGCGTCGATAGCCTGGCCGAATGGGCGGTGTGGAATTTCGCTGCGCATGTGGTCATCGCGACCATCTCGGTCGCCTCGATCCGCGGGCTGGGCAGGCCGCAATTCTGCATCATGCGCGATGAACTGCGCAATGGCGTGCTGTTCTGCACGCCCTTCGTGCTGCGCGCACTGCGCCAGAACATCGATCTGCTGCTGCTGACCGCCTTTACCAGCGCCGAAACCGTCGCCAGCTATGGCGTGGCGCGGCGCATGGTGGACAGTGGCTATCTCTCGGTGGAGGCGCTCAACCGGCTGCTCTATCCCGGTTCGGCAGCAGCCACGATGGGCGGACTTCGGCATGGCATGGCGCGGTTCCGCAAGGCGTTCCTTGCCAGCCTGGGCATCAGCATGTTCACCGCGCTGATCCTGTTCATCGCGGCGCCGCTGCTGCCGCTGCTGTTTGGTTCGGAATATGTTTCGCTGACCAGCTTCGCGCGTATCGTGGCGTTCACTATCGTGCTGATGGCGGTCTATTCGACAGCCCTGGAGGCGCTTGGCGCCAGCGGGCACCAGTTGCAGCGCGCGATGGTGCTCAACAGCGCTGCCGTTGCGGGCGGCGCGGTGGTGGCCTTTGCCACCTGGCGCTTCGGCATCAACGGCACTTTCGTGGCCAGCTATGTGGTGGAGGCGGCGACGGCCGGCTTTGCCTGGTTCATGCTGCTGCATCTGGCCCGCATGCAGGAGAAATCGGCCCCCGCGCCCGCCGCGCAGGCCATTGAAGAGCCCGCGCTGCCATGAGCGTTTCGATCATCATCAAGACCCTCAATGAGGCCGACAATATTGCGGCAACGCTGGAAAGCGTTCTGGCGGCAAAGCAGCCCGAAGACGAGGTGATCATCGCCGATAGCGGGTCGACGGACGGCACGGTGGAGATTGCCCGGGGCTATCCGGTCATGGTGGTGCAGATTGCCCCCGACCAGAAGCCCAGCTGCGGTCTGGGGCCGCAATTGGGCTATCAGTACAGCACGGGCGATTATCTCTGCCTGATGGATGGGGACATGCGGCTGGACCCGGGGTTCCTGCAGCAGGCCAGCGCTTTCCTTGCCGCCAATCCCACCATTGGCGGGGTGGGTGGTCGCGTCGTCGAGATGAACCTGGAAAGCCTCGAATTCGCCCGGCGCATGTCGCGCGGCGGCGCCGAATACAGCACCGGTGCGGTGGACCGCCTCAATGGCGGCGGCCTTTATCGGCGCCAGGCCATCGCGGCCCTGGGCTATCTGTCGGACCGCAATCTGCACGGCTATGAGGAATTTGACCTGGGCGTGCGGCTGCGGCAGGCCGGCTGGGGACTGCATCGTCTCGACATCGCCTTCGTGCAGCATTTCGGCTACCAGATGAACGCCTATGCCCTGCTCGTGCGACGCTGGCGCTCGCAATATCTGCGCGGCATCGGCGAGGTGATCCGGGCGGCCATCGGCAAGGCTCACCTCTGGCCATTGCTGCGCGAGATCCGTGAACTGCGCCTGTGGGCCGCGGTCTATGCCGGGGCCTTTGCCCTGCTGCTGACCCTGATACTGGTTCCCGACAAGACGCTGGCGCTGCTGATCTGCCTGGTGGCCATTGCCGGGGTGATCGGGGTGATGGCCCTCAAGCATGCCAGCCTGGGCATCGGGCTCTATTCGGTGACCGCATGGGTCTTCATGGCCGCCGCGCTGCCGCTTGGCCTCGTCCGGTCGCGGCTGGATCCGGGGGCCTGGATCGACAGCCGCGTGCTGCACAAAGCCGATGCGTAGCCTGCTGGGCGCCGCGCTGGTGCTGCTGGCCACCCTGGGCGTAACCGCGCAGGACTGGCCGGCGGTGCGCGAAACTACGCTCGAAGTCGCGCCGGGCAGTCCGCTGGATTTCTCCGCCATCCTGCCCAATGGGTCAATCAATGCGGCGCGCCGGGTGATCATCGCCAATGGGCGTTTTGCCATGAGCGACGCCCCCGACAGGCCCTTGCCCCTGCTATGCGCCTCCCTGGCATGGAGTCCCGCCTCGGGCGGTTTTCCCGACCATGACGGCGCCGACCGCTATGCCCGCCAGCTGGCCATGCACGGCTATAATGTGGCGCGGCTGCATTTCATGGAATCGGCGCTGATGTTCGGGCGCCAGGACGATTTCGATTTCGACCCCGAAGTGCTCGACCGCATTCATTACCTGCTGGCCGCCCTCAAGCGGGAAGGCATTTCCTGGATCGTGGACGGAATGACCTCGGCGCGCGGCGGGCTGGGCGGCCATGACGACCGCTGGGACGGCAAGGGCGATCTCAAGCAATCGGTCTTGCTGGAAGCGAGCGGGCTGGCGCACTGGCGGCAGCTGCAGCAGGCCATTCTGGGCACGGTGAACCCCTATACCGGCATCGCCCCGATCGCCGACCCGGCACTGGCCCTGATCGTGCTGGTCAATGAAGGCGGGCTGGAGTTTGACTCCATCGTGGCCCAGGGTCAGGGCGCGGCCAGCTACTCGCCCATGATCACCACCGCGTTCAATGCCTGGCTGCGGCGGCACTATGCCGACAGCGCGGCCCTTGCCGCGGCCTGGGGCGGCTTGAGCGGAGGCGAAAGCCTCGAGCAGGGCAGCATCGCCCTGCCGGCCAATCGCTATGCGCCCTCGCCGCGCTATCGCGACGTGCAGCGCTTCTTCATCGAGGCGGAGACGGCCGGCACCGCGGCCATGTCCGCGATCCTGCGCGAGATGGGCTATCAGGGCGCCATCAGCAACTACAATAACTGGCCCATCCTGCAGGCCAATGTCAGCCGCCGCGATCTTGAGGCGCTGACGATGAACATCTATTTCGACTGGGTGAGCGGCTACGCACCGGGCACGCGCATCGAGCAGCAAAGCTCGATTGCCAAAGGGCTCGACTATATTCGCCTGGCGGCCTCGACGCGGCGGCTGGGCAGGCCGTTCGTGCTGACCGAATATGATCACCTGTTCTGGAACCGCTATCGCTACGAGGCGGGCCTGGCCGTGCCCGCCTTTGCCGCCTTCCAGGGATGGGACGGGCTGTGTCGGCATGGCCATGGACCAATTGCGCTGCGCTATGGCGAAGAGGCGCCGCATAAGCGGCAGATGCTGCCCTACGCCATCGCCCTCGATCCGGTGGCACGGGCCGGCGAGACGCTGGCAGCCCTGCTGTTCCGGCGCGGCGATGTCGCGCCCTCGGCGATCACCATTGGGTTCGCCACCGATGGCGATAGTGGCCTGGGCCCATCCATCGCCGCGCGCGAGCCGGAAGAGCTCACCGCCCTGATGGCCTTGGGGGCCATCGGGTTGCAGGAAGGCGACGGGACCGGGGTTCCGGCCGATCGCGCCAGCACCGATCTTTCGGCGATGGTGGCGCAGTTGCGCCGCGATGGCGCCATCGGGCAGGACGCGGTCGATGCCATGGGGCGAGGCCGCTATGAAAGCGACACCGGCCAGATTGCCGTCGTGCCCGGGCAGCGTCTGATGCAGCTGGTGACGCCGCGAACCGTTGCCGCGGCATTTGAGAGCCTCGACACGCCGCTGCAGCTGGGTCCGGCCACCCTGCTTGCCAGCACCACGCCGGCATTGTTCGCCCTGGCGGCGCTGGACGATCTCGATCTGGACGAGAGCCGGCGCATCCTGGTGATCATGGCAACCGACGCACGGAATACCGACATGACATTTGCCGATGCGGACGCGCGCGAGATCGTCGATTTCGGTTACCTGCCCGTGCGCATCCGGCCCGGCACCGTTACCTTCGATCTGGAGGGCTCGGGCCCCTGGCGCATCGCGCCGGTCGGGCTCGATGGCGTGGTGGGCGACATCCTTGCCCAGGGAAGCGGCCGCATCGCGCTCAGCCTGGACAATGCAACCCCGAGGGGCCCCACGACCTATTTCGTGATCGAGCGGGATTGAGCCAGGCGCACCGGGCTGTCGGCATCGGCGCCCTCGGCCCGCAGCAGGCCGGCATAAAGCCGGCTCATCGCATCGGCCACCTGATCCCAGCCGAAGCGCTGGCGCACCATCTCGGTCTGGATGTCGCGGTCGATCTGGCTGGGCTGATTGGCCATGCCCCAGACCATCTGCTCGGCCAGCGCCCCCAGGTCCCCGAGCGGAAAATAGCGCTCGGGCGCCATGGCCAGGGCCAGATTGGCCTCGATGTCGCTGGCCAGCACCGGCAGGCCATGGCTCAGCGCTTCGAGTAGCGCAATCGGCATGCCCTCATGGCTCGATGGCAGGATGAACAGCCCGGCATTGCCGAACAGTCCCGCCAGCGTCGCGCCGCGCTGGAAGCCGGTCATCACCACGCCGGGGGTAGCGGCCGCGGCCGCCCGCACCGCGGTTTCATAGGCATCGGGATGGTCGGCACCACCCACCATCACCAGCTTGAAGCCGGGATTGGCGAGCCTGCCATAGGCCGAGATCAGGTCGAGCTGGCGCTTTTCGGGGACGATGCGGGAAACGTTGATGACGTAGCGACGCGGCTCGAGCCCGAACGGGGCCAGTACGGCCGGGTCGGGCGTGCCGGAGGGCATCACCACCCCATTGGGCAAAAACAGCAATTGCCGGCCGTAGGTGGCCTGCATCGACTGGGCGATATTGTCCGAGACCGCAATGGCCCGGTTCGACCACTGCATGCCCATGCGCTCGCCCAGGCGCAGGACGGTCTTGGCAAAGCCGCCCCATTTGTCGCGGTCATAGTCATAGCCGTGATGGGTCACCACGGTGCGCAACCCGGCGGCCCGCGCCAAGGGCGTCAGCAATGCCGGGCCGATGGCATGAATGTGCACCACGTCGGGCCGGCGGACCGAGGCCAGCGCGACGCCCAGCGCGGTGTGGACGATGGCTTCGAGCTTTTGGTGTTCGGGCGCCCAGACCGGCTCGATCTGCACACCCTTCCACTCGCGTTTTCCAGCCGTCGCATAGGGGCTGCGCGCCATTACATTGACGCTCCAGCCGCGATCGACCAGCAGCGGCGCCAGCGCCTCGATATGGGTTTCGACGCCCCCCTGCGGCCCGTTGATGCCGCGCGAGCCCAGCATCAGGATGGCGGCTCTCTTTCGTCTGCGGTCGATCATGCGGGCACCAGCTGTCCATAGAGCGCGAGCATGCGGTCGCGATAGACCGCGGCGGAAAAGTCCTGCGCCACCCAGTCGCGCCCGGCGGCCCCCATCTGCGCGCGCCGGGTCGCGCCAAGGCCTTCCATGCGCGCCAGCACGGCTGCCAGGTGTTCGGGGTCTGCCGGCCGGGCGATCAGTCCGGTGTGGTCGGCGCGGATCAGCTCGGGAATGCCGCCAATATCGGTGCCGATGACGGGCCGGCCCAGGCCATAGGCCTCAAGCAGGCTGACGGGCGCATTTTCGTACCATTCGGAAGGCAGCACCAGGGCGCGCGCGCCGGCCATGAGGTTACGCAGCGCCGGGCCCGAGACGTGGCCGACAAACTCGACCCGCGCCTGCCGCGCACTCGCCGCCTGCCGGAGCATGGCTTCTTCGGGGCCGCTGCCGGCGATGACCAGCCGCACGCCGGCGCGCCCGGCAGCCTCGATCAGCGTGGCGATGCCCTTTTCGGGCGCCAGGCGTCCGGCAAACAGGTAATAGTCCCCTTCCTCGCCCGCCGGGCTGGCGAGGAAATGGGGATCCACGAAATTGGGCACATGGACCAGCTGGTCGGCTGGCCAGCCCCATTCGATCAGCTTGGTGCGGTAAAACCGGCTGGGCACGACGATGCGATCGAGATAGTTGCGGTAGAGGCCAAGGCTGCGATGCACCGCCGTCTCGAGCATCAGCAAGCCGCTGAGCGCCACCGAATCCTTGGCGCAGCGATTGGTCAGCACCTGGGTGAAGTTGCCGTTCCTGCACTTTTCACAGACAGCGCCATGCGAGAGCATCTTGTAGGCGGGGCAGGCAATCTTGAGATCATGCGCCGTCATCACGGTTGGCACGCCGCGGGCCTTGAGTGTCTGGAAAATCGCCGGCGAGAGATGGTGATAGACATTGTGCGCATGCGCCAGATGCGGGCGGAAGCGGTCGACCAGGGCCGCGACGCCGCGCTGCGCCTCGCGCGAATAGATGATCTGGGCGGCGTGGCGCAGCTTGGTGGCGAGGCCAGGCTGGTGGCCGAACTCGATCTCGGACACGAAGTAGTCCGACCAGTCGCTGGGCAGGTTCTTTTCGCCCTGCATGGCAAAGGGTGCAACGGCCCAGCCGGCCTGCTCGAACAGGGTGATGTGGTCCAGAAACACCGCTTCGGCGCCGCCGCGACGGTAGAAGTAGTTGTTGATCGCCAGCAGCCGGCGCGTCGGGGTCAGCGCATTCATCGGGCAGCCTCGAAATGATCGAGCGCCGCCTCGACCGTCAGAATGGTGCAGCCGGCGTCGCGCGCATGGCGCACCAGGCTGGCAAAGCTTGCGGGCGTGCAGCCATAGGGGGTGGGGGCATCGGCAATGTCGTGCGCGTAAAAGATCAGCCAGCCCGGATTGGCGACCAGATCATCGACGACGCCGCGCAGCGCCAGCACGCTCTCCTCGGGCTGCTGGATCGGCACGCCATGCAGATAGGTGCGGTCGGTAAGGCCGCGATTGATGCCATTCAACCCTCCCCGGGCGGAGCGGAAGGTCCGCGCCATCAGCGCCCGGGCGCGGAAGGATCCGGCATTGTAGGGATAGGCGAAATTGGTCGGCCGGCGCCCCCCCGCCAGGCCGGCCAGAAAGGCCTGGTTGCTGGCGATGTCGCGCTCCAGCGCATCGCCATACTGGTGGCGCAGATTGGGGTGGGCAAAGGTGTGGCAACCCAGTTCGTGGCCGCGCTGCAGCAGTTCGGCGCAGCCCTCCGCGCTGATCAGGGTCCGGTCGGCTTCGCGCTGCCCGGTGAGGCCACCGGAGATGTAGAACGTGCCGCGCGCGTCGCAGCTTTCCAGAATGGCAGCGCCGGCGCTGAGCGCGGTGTCGGGCACATCGTCAAAGGTGAAGCTGACAATGGGCGTGGTTGTCGGCACCATGATCTGCGGACCGGGCAGGCGCTCGATCAGCCGGTTGGTCAGGCGACCGGCAAAGTCATCGATGCGGGCGCGCAGGCTAGGCATGGACAACCTCCCCATTATGGGCTGCGGGACGGGTGGCATGAG